>JGI24768J34885_10000291_pt1 | contig 14636 bp, 11 predicted proteins | sample LakOntMetagenome_FD_34885 | JGI IMG/M metagenome (IMG submission 34885) | reverse complement strand
GCAGTCGATTTTTTTGAAAGCTTGGTTGTGTAACTTTTCGAATTGTTCGTCGAGATCTTTGGGTGGCCTTTGCTTGAGTTTTTTCAGCGTAGCCCTCATGACCTTTCCTTGTTTGAAAACCAATTTTCTCAACTCCGATGGCTGTGGCACAACCATGGGGGTGGCCACCGGTTTTTGGTGTTTAAATGGGTTGCTCATAGCAGAACGATCAATGGTTGTATTTGTTAATCAGTTTCAACATAACCTCCATGTCTTTGGGATAGGGCGCTTCCAATACCAAATCGGTGCCATCGGGGGCTTGGATTTGTAATTGCTTGGCATGTAGTGCGAATCGCTGAATCAAAGGGGAGTCTGTGCCGTGGAGTTTGCGCTTCACCCAAGATAGCATGGGGATGTCGCTACCGTAGAGTGTATCTGCGGCAATGCAAGCATTTTGGGATTGCAGGTGGACGCGAATTTGGTGCAATCGGCCCGTTTTGGGTTCACATTCCATCAATGTGAAATGTTTGAATAACTGCAAGGTTTTGAATCGAGTTTGTGCGGGTTTGCCGTTTTTTCTGTCGATTTTGATTTTGCCCAATTGCTCAGCCAAAATGGGTAAATCCACCCATAAATCATTGAAATGCAATTGTCCGTTCACCAAGGCGTGATATATTTTATGCACTTTTCGGTGTTCGAATTGCATCGAAAAGTGCCTGTATGATTCGGGGTTTTTGGCGATGAGCAACACGCCGGAGGTTTCTCTGTCGATGCGGTGACAAAGGATGGCATCGGGCCATTGACTTTTGGCCCATTCTTGTACTGAGATGGCAGTAAACTTACCGCGCTCAGGCAAAGAAGGCACAAACGGGGGCTTGTTGATGGCCACCCAATCGTTGGTTTGGTCGATGATTTGGATTTTGCCAATGTGCGGTCCTCGTTTTCGGGGATCTGCTATGGGCTCATCGTCATCGATGATTTCAATGTCGTCTAAGTTGATCATCAATTGGATTTGAGGCTCAGTCGAAGGCGGGTAAGCACATTTTTCGTTTGTTGGGGGAAGTCACCTTCCATCATCCAGTTGTAATAACCGGGTTCGTTGAGAAGGATGTCTTTCACCAATTTGCCTTTGTGTTTGCCAAAATTGAACAAAATATCACCTTTTTCACTGAAGACCAATCTTCCGGCCAAATCTGCCAANAGGTCTTGACCTGTGAGTTTGTGCAGACCTTCAATGTCTTCCGGTAANTCCGNGTATTTGTTGAGTTGGGCGCGAATGATTTCCCAGGTTGCTACGGTGTCTGCCTCGGCGCTGTGCGCATTTTCCAACTCTCTACTACAATAAAATTTATAGGCTGCGCTCAANGTGCGNGGTTCTTTCATGTGATAGATGCGCTGTGCATCGATGAATTTGCATTTTTGGATATCGAACTCAATGCCTGCGCGGAAAAATTCTTCCACGAGCATGGGGAAGTCGAATTTNTTGGAGTTGAATCCGCCAAAATCACAATCTCTCAGATATAGGTTGAGTTCTGCTGAAAGTTCTTTGAATGAGGGCTTGTCGGCAACGTCGGCATTGGATATGCCATGCACGGCGGTGGCGCCAGCGGGGATGGGGATGCCAGGATTTACGCGATAGGTTCTGATTTCTTCCCGAAAGTCTGGAAATACTTTCAGCAAGCAAATTTCCACGATGCGGTCATGGGTGACATTCACACCGGTGGTTTCCAAATCAAATACGACCAGGGGTCTGCGTAAATTCAACATATCCTTCAAAATTCGGTGCAGTGAGGTGGCTTTCCAAATTTGGCTCTTCAATTAAACGGATAAATATCAACATCGGGTATCTTTGCGCCATGCGATTTGATATTATTTCGGCGGTTCCGGGTTTGCTTGAAGGCTTGTTGGGTTATAGCATACCGAAGCGTGGGTGCGACAAAGGATTGGCGGAGATACACATTCACAATTTGCATGATTATGGCATCGGGAAATACAAGCAGATCGATGACACCCCCTTTGGTGGCGGGGCGGGCATGGTATTGATGCCAGAGCCTTTGAGCGTTGTTATCGAAAAGTTGAAATCAGAAAGAAAGTATGATCAGGTCATTTATCTCACGCCCGATGGCAGGCCTTTGAAGCAAGGTTTGGCCAATCAATTGAGCTTGGGAGAGAACTTGATGTTGATTTGTGGACACTATAAGGGGATCGATCACAGGGTGCGGGATTTGTACGTTACCATGGAGATTTCGCTGGGTGATTTCGTGTTGAGTGGGGGAGAGATTGCTGCCGCTGCGGTGGTAGATTCTGTGATTCGATTGCTGCCAGGGGTTTTGGGTGATGAAGAAAGCGCTTTGAGCGATTCGTTTCAGGACGATTTGTTGGCGCCGCCGTTGTATACCCGTCCGGAAGTATTCAAAGATTTGCGGGTACCAGATGTGCTCACCACGGGGAATCATCCCAAAATCGCACAGTGGAAACACGAGCAGGCTTTGGCCAGAACTTTGCAAATCCGTCCGGATTTGTTGGGTGAGGAAGATTGAAGGGTGATGGGGATTGATTGGTGAATTCGCCTATCTCGAAGCGATTTGGGCCGAGCGATTAAACGCGCGGTGTTTCNTTGAGTTGCACCAGTCCTTCGGGCAACTGCATGTAGATGTGTTTTTGTTTCTCTTCGATGCGGGTGATCCACGATTCAACCAAAGGGATTAGCACAGTATCTTTTGTTTCGGGGTGATCCACGGAGAACATAATGCCTTGGGGTAGTTCTTCCACGGCGGAGATGACGCCTGTGAAATTCGATGTTTCATCGGTGATGGTAAATCCTACGAGGGCATTGTCTTGCGGGATGACAGACATTTTTGCGGAGCTGGGGACACCAAATGGCAGGCCGATGAGATTTTTGGCTTTCTCTTCTGTATCGATGCCTTTGAGTTTGATGAGCTCTTTGGTTTTGTTAACGTCTGTAATACAAAAGGGAACCCCTTTGCCGTCAATGATGACGAATAGGTAGTTCCCTTTGGAAATGATTTTGTTAGAGGTTGCGAAGCATTCGATGGACAATCTACCGTCGTAGCCATGTTTACTGTGTATTTTCCCCACCAAGGTAAGGGGCGGTGGCAATACGCTCATGGTTACTGTGGTTGAATTATTCAGCGGCCGGTGCTTCTTCAGTTGCAGCTTCTTCTGTAGCGGCTTCTTCGGTAGAACCTTCTTCAGTTGCAGGTGCTTCTTCAGCGGCAACTTCTTCGGCTTCTACTACGGGGTTTGCTAGGGCTTCAGCTTCAGCAATTTTCGCAGCGATTTTCGCTTCAACAGCTTCTCTGCGTTTTACTTCTTGCGCCAAACCTTCTGCTTTTACTTTTTGTGCTGCAGAAGACAAGTTTGATTTCTTGGCTTCAACGCGGGCTGCTTTTTCTTCCAACCAAGTGGCGAAGCGCTTATCTGCTTCTTCTTGGGTGATAGCACCTTTGTTTACACCCACTTGCAAGTGCTTCTTCATTGAAGCGCCTTTGTAGCTCAAAATAGCGGCTACAGTGTCTGTGGGTTGAGCTCCATCGATCAGCCATTGGGCTGCGCGGTCTACATTCAATACGATTGTAGCTGGATTGGTGATTGGGTTGTAACTACCGAGTTTCTCGATGAATTTACCATCCCTTGGTGAACGCGAATCCGCTACCACAATGTGAAAGAAAGCTCGTTTCTTTCTGCCGTGTCTTTGCAATCTAATTTTGGTTGCCATGTCTTTATTGTGTATTTTTTTAATCCCGATTTCTTCAAAACGGGGGTGCAAATATAATGAAATTGAATGGAATAACCAATAGCAATAGATTCTGCCTCGTTGCGCTTTTATATTTTAATGGCCAACCGTTTCGGTATGTCTGCCCAATCGGGTTCCATTCCTCTGAGCACCTATTACAAAATCCGCATTTTGGCAAATTTTAGTACCAGCGTTTTTTGGCCCATTTGCTCAAAATTCACAATGGCTTTTTCATTGCCTTTGTCGCCCTCAATGGATATCACTTCACCCAGTCCAAATCGTTGGTGCTGAACCTTGTCGCCCACCTTCAATCCGCTGATATCACCCTCCACAAAATTGGGATCTGCTGGCGGAACGGGTGGCGATGGGGGTTTACTCACGTTGAACAACCGAGCGGTTTTGGTGGGCTTGTCTTCCACCTTTTTGCTGGCATATTGACCACCAATGTATCCGCCGGCAGAAACACCTCCACCCACGCCGCTGCTCGAGCCGAAAGGGGAGTTTGTCTTCAATGAAGCCGTGCTCATGTCCAAATATTGTGGGTCAATTTCTTGAATGAATCGGCTGGGCTCACAAGGAATTAAACTGCCATATTTGAATCTAGAGGTGGCAAAGGTCATGTAGCATTTGGTTTCTGCCCGAGTGATCGCTACGTAAAACAAACGACGTTCTTCCTCCAAATCTGCCCTAGAATGCAATGACAACTGACTTGGGAAAAGATTTTCTTCTATGCCCACGATGAAAACAACCGGGTATTCCAAACCCTTGCTGGCATGGATGGTCATGAGCGACACGCAATCTCTGTCTGGATCTTTGTCTTTTTGGTCGTCTGTATACAAAGCAACATCTTCCAAGAAGGTGGCTAAGTTCTTTTCCTTTTCGCTCTCGTCGTCTTCAACAAATTCTTGAATACCGTTCAGCAACTCAGTGATGTTTTCGTATCGGGAAACACCCTCCACAGATTTGTCGTCGTAAAGCATCTTCAACAGCCCCGTTTGCTTGGCCACGTGCATCGCCAAGTCATAGGCGTTGTGGGTTTCGAGCATCGTTTGGAANCTTTTGATCATCGTGGCNAAGTTGTCTACTTTCCCTGCGCTGGCTCCCAAATCNGGGATGCTTGCAGCAGATTTTACCACGTCCCACAATGGCACGCCGAGTTCAGACGATTTTACGATGATTCGGTTTACGGTTGTGTCTCCGATACCTCTTCCGGGGTAATTGATGACGCGTTTGAGGGCCTCTTCATCGGATGGATTGATCACCAATCTGAGGTAACTGATAAGGTCTTTGACTTCCTTTCGTTGGTAGAAGCTCATTCCGCCGTAGATCCGGTAATCGATGCCTTGCCTCCTGAGCGCTTCTTCAAATGCCCTGCTTTGGCTATTGGTTCGATATAAAATGGCGAAGGCTTTGTTGGGGAGGTGCAATTGCATCTTATCGTCGAAGATGGCATCCGCCACGCGCCTGGCTTCTTCGCCTTCGGTGGAATTGCGTACCACTTTGATTTTCTCACCGATGTCGTTGGANGTCCAAACGTTTTTCTCCAACTGCTTTTGGTTGTTCTTGATCACCGAACTGGCGGCATTCACAATGTTCTGGGTGGATCGGTAATTTTGCTCAAGTTTGAACGTTTTTACGTCTGGGTAATCGCGTTCATAGTTGAGGATGTTTTGGATATTGGCGCCACGAAAGGCATAAATACTTTGCGCGTCATCGCCCACCACGCATATGTTTTGATGCACTGCGGCCAGCTTGCGCGTGATCATGTACTGCACATGGTTGGTATCTTGATACTCGTCTACCATGATGTATTTGAACTTGTGCTGCCATTTGTTACAAACATCCACGTGGTTGTTGAGCAGTTTGTAGGTGTTGAGCAGAATGTCGTCGAAATCCATGGCTCCGGCTTTAAAGCAACGGTTGGTGTATTCCATGTAAATTTCCGAAAACTTTGCCCGGTTGGCGGCTTTGTCTTGGTTCATCAACTCCTCTTTATCGAAGTAGTGTTTGGCTTCGATCAAGTTGTTTTTCGCCATGCTAATTCGCCCCAAAACCATGGAGGGTTTGTAGGTTTTATCGTCAAGGTTCATTTCTTTGATGATGCCCTTGAGTAAGTTTTTGCTGTCTTCGCTGTCGTAAATCGTAAAATTTGAGGGGTATCCCAATCGGTCCGATTCTTGCCTCAAAATCCTAGCAAATACGGAGTGAAATGTACCCATCCAAAGGTTTCTGGCTTGGGGTCCGGCCACTTGTTCGATGCGATTGCGCATTTCTTTTGCGGCTTTGTTGGTGAAGGTGAGGGCCAGGATGTTGAATGGTTCAGCGCCCTTGTGCAAGAGAAAAGCCATGCGAAAGGTGAGTACCCGAGTTTTGCCTGAGCCGGCGCCTGCGATGATCATGACTGGGCCGTCTGTTTGCATCGCCGCTTCCTTTTGGGCGGGGTTTAGTTTGTCCAAATAAGGTGGAAGTTCGTTGTGTTCGGTTTGATCGGGCCAATGCATGAACCACAAAAATACCACCGAAAGTTGATGCGATTTTCACAACTTGTAAACCTTGGTTTGTGTATCTTGCAACTTTGTGAAAATGATGTATTTCGGGCCGTTAATAATCCTAGGGATTTCTCCCTCCATTTTATTTGTGCTATGGGTGCTCACCATTTTGGTGGCAGTAACGGTTGGTTTGTTGTGGGTAAGGCGCGAAAAGCATCTTTTACAAAGTCTTCAACAGATGATCACCGATGAAACGCCAGAGAGCGAATCGCCCGTAGAACCGGTGGCAAAAGTGAAATACGAAGACATCGAAGCGGCATTGAAAGCCTTATTTGAAACCCGCAAAGAGGAGTTGTTGCAGCTACAGAGATTNGANAATTATCGCAGAGATTACATNGGCAATGTGGCTCACGAGCTCAAAACACCCATTTTTTCAATTCAAGGGTACATCGAAACAGTGCTTGATGATTCCGATTTGGATCGAACCACACTGGAATTGTTCTTGGGGAAAGCCAACAAAAACGCCGATCGATTGGGGCAGATTGTGAGTGATCTGGATACCATCACAAAGTACGAAAGTGGATTTTTGGTGCTGGATCAACAACCGTTCGACCTNCTGGGCCTGGTGAATGAAGTGGTAGAATCGCTNGAATTACAGGCCAGAGAAAAGAATATTACTCTGCAAGTATTGGCAACTTCAGGTGAATATATGGTCATGGGCGACCGCGCTCGTCTGTCGCAAGTGGTCACCAATTTGGGTTACAATTCCATTCGTTATGGCAATGAAAATGGCAATACCCGCTTTCGATTGAGCAATACGGGGGAGAAGGTGATGTTTGAAGTGGCCGACAATGGCATTGGGATTCCTTCTGAGCATTTGGGGCGTGTGTTTGAGCGGTTTTATCGCGTAGATAAGCACCGAAATCGCGCAACTGGTGGCAGTGGGTTGGGGTTGAGTATTTGCAAGCACATAGTAGAGGCTCACGGCGAGAACATCGGGGTGATCAGCACGGAGGGCGCGGGATCCGTGTTCAGCTTCTCTTTGAAATGCGCGGGTGATTTATAATTGTGGCAGCGCCACCCATACGGCGGTGTAATTTTCCCAGATCACATATGGCAATTCACAAGTTTGGTTCCAGCCTTTTAAATGGATATACGCCGTCATTTTTCCGGTAGGCGTTAGCGCCCCAGCGGTTGAATCTGGGTTGCTTCTGTTCGATGGTTTTTCAGAATAGTCCCCCTTGTTTGTTGGGATTTCTGGGGTTTTGAATGGCGAAATTTCGAGGTGCTCCCTGAAATCTGTGCCTTTTTGTCCAATCGCCTTATACAACGCCTCCTTCGCGCACCAAATCAGCAGCAGGTCTTGCAATGTGGGCGATTCTCCAAGCCATGCCAATTCCTTTGCATTGCAAAATCGCGGGTAAATTTTCGCCAATTGAGGTCGGATTTGTTCGATATCAACCCCCACCGCAAGGGAAGGGTGGTGGATGAACAGGGCGAATTCACCGGCGTGACTGTGGTTGATATGCGCTGTGTTGGGGCTGAGGGTTGGTTTGCCGTGCTCCGTAAAAATCAGTTGGTGTTTGGGGAAGGCCGTGCCGATGGTGTTTCTGGCGGCCAATTTATGCACAGAGCCGGTTTCTGCGGTGTTGGGATCTGCTGCATCGCCCCAAATTTGGTTGTACATTTGTGATAAATCCTCGCGGGTTTCGGTGATGTGCCAGCGCAACAACTGGGCACCTGATTCGCAAGACCAACTCAAATCCAAAGGCATGGGTACAAAGATAGCGGTAAATGAATATACGAAATTGGAAGGACATAAGCAAGGGGTTTATGCTTTGTCGTGGCTAGAATCGGAGCGTTGTTTGTTGAGTGCCGGTGGCGATGGGGCGGTGGTGAAATGGGAATTGGCGGGCATCCAACCACAGGTGCCGGTGACGGGGAAGTTGCACGCTCAATTGCCAGAGCCAATTTTTTGCATGATGCAGGGCGGCGATGGTGTGATTTGGGCGGGAACGCAAGGCGGTTTGGTTTTTAAGTTGGAGGTGGGTGCATCGCCCAGAATGATGAAATTGGGCACGAGTTCAGTGTTTTTTATATCGCGATGGATGGATGGCCGGATTGCGGTGGGTTTGGGTAGCGGCGAACTGGTTTTTTTGGACGATGCTTTTGAAATGGTTTCTCGACTCAAATTGGGTGAGCGCAGCCTTCGGTGTTGCATTGGGAGTGAGGGTTTGATCGGTGGCAGCGAGGGTGTGGTTTGGCGATTGAATGCCTTGGGCGAGGTGCTATCGGTGCGAACGGCCAATCAGCCCTCGGTGTTTTGCTTGGCGAAGATGGACGATGATTCATTTGTGAGCGGTGGCAGGGATGCTCAACTTTGGTGGCACAGGGATGGGGCGGAGGAGACGGTTAAAGCGCATTTGTATACCATACATGCGCTGATGTTGGAGCCCAGTGAGGGACGATGGTTGGCCAGTGGTGGGATGGACAAATCGATAAAAATCTGGGATGCTCAAAATACCACATTGTTGAAGGTGGTTGATCGATCGAAATTCCCGAATTTTGGTCATACCCACTCCGTGAATGCCTTGGCGTGGTTGGGTGAGGTTGATGGCCTCGATGTTTCGCGGGTGGGCCGGCGCTTGCTGGCAAGCGCCGGCGACGACAAAATTATCCGCGTTTGGGCGGTTTCTGTTTGATCCTTGATTTGGATTTGTAAGCAGTCCATAGTGGAATAATCGGACAAATCAACCCCTCTTCGTCGGTCTAAAATTGAGTTTCTAAGCCATTAGGCTGACTATAGAGTTAAACAATGGTGACATTGGGTATTTAGGGTGTGAGTAGTTCAGAATCACTCCACAATCCATTTGATTTGATTTCCGGTGCCTTCTATCTCAATGAAGTAAATTCCAGACGATTGAGGCGTGAGGGTGATTTGCTGTTCTCCTTTTTCGATGCGATGCGTTGATACTTTACTGCCCACGGCATTGTATACAGTTACGTTTCGGGATTGCTTGTTGTTGGCAATCTTCAATATCACTTCATTGCCCGCTCCGCTGGGGTTGGGGTAAAGGTTCACAGTGAGATTCTCACCCAATTGTTTCGTGCTCAGTAATCTTGCACTCACCACGGCCAAATTGATGGTGTCTCGGCAGCCGCCAGCCAACCCAACCAATAGGGGGTAAAACTTGCCAGTATCGTTGTAAGTATAACTAACCGCAGCGCCCCAAGCGGTATCCTTGGGTGACTGTTTGGTGTTTCCAAAAATCCATTTGTATTCTGTGGTGCCCACTATGCTGTTTTGTCCTTCAAAGTTCACCTTCAATGGCACTTTGCCCGCTGTGGCGCTCAATGTACCGCTGATGCTTAGCACCGCAGGAGCAATGGTAATTTGCCCTTCACTCTGATAATCGCAACCTTGGCTGTTTGTGAAGTGTTTGTTCACCTTGAACGTGCCCGCCACAGAGTTTCGCGGATTGACACGCCCCATACTGTCAATGACTAAGCCCGATGTAGTTGTATACCAAACACCTGCGCTGGCCGATTTGAACTCCTTCGGCGCATCCCAAAGCTTGGTTTCTTTACAAATACTGTTCACGCTGCCCAAGGCCGTTTTTAAAGTGTCGGTCACCCAAAAAGAATCGGCATGATTAAACGCACAGCCAGTATTGCTGTTTTGATAAAAATAATTGAGAATTACATGCTTGGGGTAAATCGACAATGAGTCCAATCGTACCGAGGTTACAGCACTCAGTATTGAACCATCCAAGTACCATTTCCCGCCTTTCGGACTTGCCTTTACAGTGTTCAAATCAAACACCTTCATGCCCTTGCACATCGAATCAGTAATGGCGTCAACTTTTAACTGGGTGGTGTCAACATAAACATCAAATGTCTTTACTAAAGGCTTCTTTGTGCAACCATCCGAGAGAGTGATTGCCCACTGTCCGGATTCCTTCATTTTGTGATTCAATTGCACCGTATCGCCATTGAATGTAAAGACCCATTTGTAATGCACCGAATCGCCCCCACTGCCCGATAAAAAGGCTCTTAAGGTATCGCCCATGCAATAGATGGAATCATGAGGCATGTCAATCCTCAACGAATCTCTCACCTGAATAGAAAACGTGTCGTTAAAGGCATTGCATGCAGGCTTTTGGATGGTGAGCAAGTATCGACTTTTTGTATTGGGCTTGGCGATATAAGTTAACGTTCTACAGGTATCGCAAGTGATTTTGGTGGTGGGACTAAACCACTTTACCTTGGACAAATAATCTTTGTTTGAAAGAAATCGAAGGGTATCTCCGGCGCACACTGTGGTATCTGAGAAAGGCTTGCGATCTACATTTTGGTAAATTTTTATCCAACGACTGACCGAAAACTGAACCCCGCTGTCGCAGCCATAATCACCGAATTCATAATTAAAGGTAATTTTCACTTTACCGGTATCGGTGAACTTCCAATCAAAATCCGCAGATTTACTTGCGAGTTTTCCATCAATGTAACAGGTGATCTTTTGCAATTTCCTCAAACCCGCCTCCAAGGCCAAATTGGTATTTGCACCCACGCAAGCCACTGCAAGGCCAGTATCATCCACCCCATACCAGTGAGCACCCTGCTTATTCACTCGTATGCGCGATTGCAATGAATCCCAACCTGTAAATAAAGTCATGACACCGGCTAAATAGGTGGTTGCGTAGTCCGACTTAAAAGTATCGCTGGATCCCGTATGGATTAGGTAGCCATTAAAACCAGTAGTTGATTTAATGTTTACAAGGTCTTGCTGAGTATGTTGAATTGATCCCCAATAGATGTTTCCGAACTTCTTGGTCAAAGTGTAACTTTTGCCATTCACTTCAATCTTATTATTACCCGGGGAAAATACTACCACCCGATTCATTTGGCTTGTCCCCACCGGCGTTGGTATTGGGATAGCAATTTCTTTCGTTAAGGCATTCGTTGGAGGAATACTAGCAAAGTCCAACACATTGGCGTAAACTTTGTCGTCGGGTGCTCCAAATGCCGATTGATTTTTTGCCCCTGAAACATATTGTGTAATCGCAATGGGCTTGAGAGATTGTATTAAAAGTGGTTTGTAGAAAACCGTATCTGCAATGACCGTATCCTTATCAATAATCGTCATTTTACCATTGATCCATATCGTATTGTCTTTTAAGCTAAATAGATGATACGTATTCCCCATGTGGCTCTTTCCTTCCGATGCTACCACAAACTCATAACCCCAAGATTTTATAAGTTGCAACTGTTCGATTTCCAAACCATTATAGGGGTATAATCCTTGGTCGATTTGAAGCCAAGTTTGACTTTTCGTAAATCCAATACCAAAGTTATTAGAGTAAATAGCCAGTTTTTTCTTACAGTTTGCGGAGGTTATTTTGCCGCCGTTGACGACGTGTAATTTGAAGTCTGTTTCATTATTTGCAAAATTAGTGCGGGGATATTTGATGGAAATTTGAAAGGTCTCACCGCGATTGAGTTTCTTGATGAATTTTCGACCCAAATCAGTATCAAAGTTTAAATCAAATTGAACCTCTGTTTGATCATCGAAAGCAACAACAGTAAAACAATAAGCAAAATCCCTATACTTTTTTGACGTGGAAGAAGGAATGTATGAATAGTGGCAAGTCTTGGGATGGTAAAGTACATAAGCACTTCCACAATTCGATTTTTCGATAGATTGATAAGACCCTGCTTTACCTGTAATTTGTTTTGAGGTACCATAAGGTTGAAAGACATCCAAAAAAGAGACAGTCAAAGGTTTACCTGCTTCGATGAAAATTGTACGCTTCGCAACAACAGTATTACTGGAGACTCCCATGCAGAAGTATTTTTTAGGAACCAGTGCATCAAGAACTTTATTCGCTGTGATGGCAATTGTTGTATCGTAATCACTATAATTTGTCAATCGTACCTTTTGGCTTGATAAACTGAAAATTGAAATAATATTACTTGAATTAGAATCAGCGTAACCGACAGACCTCATTACACCACCATAAATTGGATAAGTGTATTGGGCATGCGCCTCCGTCATGATGAAAGTAGAAAAAATATGGAATAGAATTGCTTTGAATTTCATTGAATTATTTGTGCTTATTTGACCTTCAGCGAATAACCAAGTAGTTTGATGCATTTTATGTGTATTTCGTTGCCTCTTCATGTGAATCATGTAATGGCAAAATTCCAAAAATTCACCCCTCGTCGTCGGTCTAAAATTGCCACCATCGAGCAAAAGCCTGACCCCTCCCCGTAAATCAAACAACCGAAGTTGGCGTTTCATGGGTATTGATCCATAACTTGGATTTGTAAGTAGTGAGGGTCAATTGGTCCAATTTCCCCTTTATCGAATTAACTTAATTGTCTCACTCCAGTAAAACAATGCTTCACCCTTTGCAATAAACTTCAGTTTTTTGTTCAAGAAATTAAATTCCGGGTGCTCGATTAGGGAAGTTTTATTAGTCACTGTGTCATCGAATTTTTTAAGTTCTCCCTCAGCCTTTACTAGGGTGTGAGCGGCAAGATAAGCTGCTTTTGCAGCTGCCAGTTGAGCCTCCTCAATTCGGAAACTTCCAGAGTACACAAAATGACCGAATTGATTTATCCCTTTCTTTAGCTCTTCAAATTTTTCGGCACTCTCGCTGATATTAGTATCCCTTTTTGCAATAATAATTCCGGTATCAATGATGTCATTTAATACAATTGCCGCCGTGAGTTTACTTCCAGGTCTGTAACTTATTTCTCCTTCTGTTGTTGCATAAAAAGATTTTCTAAAGACCTCAATGTCTGAAAGTACGTCGATTAGTGTACCGACATCAAATAACTGCTTTATAATTTCTTTTTCTTTCGCTGCTTTATAGGGTACTCCAATAGTATTGGGCGCATAAGCGGTTAGTTTATCGCCTGCAATAGAATTTTCGCAAGGCACAAAAACTGTTAAAGGCGCCCCATTTTGTTTTAACCATTCCGTATTAATGGGCTTTTCTTTCAGCACTGGATATGGGTTTTCTGCAAAAAGAACGTCTAATAATATTTCTCGATCAGGGTTTTGTACGATTAGTCCATCCTGATTTTTACTAATTAGATTTGATTTGTAAATAAACTTATAATGCGCTTTGGGTATTTTGCCTTTATAGCTCCTTCTGTCATCGAGTTCGACCCTAGCAAAAACATCACCCACTATTTTGCTCAAGTGGCTTTCAAGTTCTTCACGTTCAATTCTTGGGTTGACGATAATATCGATATCAACAGAAAACCGTGCTGGTCTTTCTAATAGAAGTATTAAACTGGTACCTCCTTTAAAAATAAAATCCAATTCGGTTTGCCTTAATTGCTCTAACAAATACAGAGCATGTATCATGCTTTCAATAAGGCTAGGGTCTTTTTTGTACTCAGCCTGTTTTGTATTAAGCCATCCTGCGGAAAGAGATACTTTGTCAATCATCAAAAATTATTTTAGGTAAGTCAGTTTTTTCCCTTAAATATACTTCTATTTCCTCTCTTTTCGATCTCCTATTGGCGTAGTTCAAAAGAGTTTTTGTATTAATTGCATATTTTTCAATGGCATTATTAATGATGTGTAATAGTTCATTCCCTTGAAAGGCTTCAAATAGTTTTTTCTCTGAATAAATATCTACAATCAATTTCTCTAAAGTAACAGTTGGTACATCATCAATGGTTTGTATGGGTGATTTTGTTATGAGTTTTTTTAGAATAATAACATTCACTTTTTCATTAATATAAAGCGCGATCTCCTTGGTGGTTGGCTCTAAAAAAACATCTACTTTGTTGAGGTCTTGTAAATAATGGAATACTGGTTCTAATGCATCTTTTTCGACCTCCAAAATTGTGCTCGATTTGCCAGGCAAATGGAGCATGAATTCATTCAAGACCTGAGTTGACCAAATACTCAGATTAACATCTCTGAATTGCGCTAATAACAAATTTACAAGTTCCTTATTTTCATTTGATACTTGGGGGGAATATTGTGGAAGTAAGTCGAATGTGAAAACATCGTTAGTTAACGATCGAATAATTTTATTTTCTTTTAAATTAAAAAGCCGCCATCTAAACGTTGTTTCTTTTATCTGTTCTATTTCATTATAATAATCAAATATTTCCTTGCGGGTAAAGTATACTTTCCCGTTGAAATGTTCCTTTAGGTGTTTTATGATTTCTTTATTGGCCATAAACCTATCATTAGCATAGCAAAGGTAATGACTTGCTTCAAACAAAAGACACTTTTTTCTATTAGTGTCAAATGTTTGATTAATCAGAATTGATCACTCCCCGTAAATCAAACAACCATAGTTAGCGTTTCAGGGGTATTGATCCATAATTTGGACTCTTTGAGGATTTGTGGAACATCTGCATGATGCATGTTCTCTATCAAC
>JGI24768J34885_10000289_pt1 | contig 14653 bp, 13 predicted proteins | sample LakOntMetagenome_FD_34885 | JGI IMG/M metagenome (IMG submission 34885) | reverse complement strand
GAATTCGGTATAGATCTTTGGTTCTCACTATCTCTTATGTCCGCTGGGTTACTAACAGTGATTCCACTGCTGATGTTTAACTCTGCCGCTACTAGCCTGCCGTTGACAATTACTGGATTACTTGGCTATATAAACCCAACGATCATGTTCCTAGTCGGCTTTGTTCTCTTTGATGAGCCATTAACATTTACAAAGATTTTTGGATTTATATTTATTTGGGTCGCACTTATTGTATTAGGAATTAATATGTATAAATCAGGTAGATCGGCTAACCAAAGCAAAGGTTAGATTTTTAAGCGCATCTTTTGCAGCGCATTCTGGTAGATCAATCAGTAAGTCGTTTGCTTCGGTGGCAATTTTTCCTAAATAAGCCTTTACCTTTTCCATTACCTTATGAGTGCGAAGCTCTTGGATAACTTGAGATAGATCCTCATCATTAATTGGTTTAACTAATCTACTAATTAATTCCTTATCGGCAGGATCATTTTCTGCGATCACAGATAAGGTGACTAAGGTGGGAATGCCTTCTTTTAAATCAGTTCCTGGTGTTTTACCNGATGCTGTCTCATCACTTGCAACATCTAGTAGATCATCNGCAACCTGAAATGCCACCCCAACCTTTTCACCAAACTGAGTCAAGCANTCAACAACTNGCGGTGACGCCCCAGATAACAAGGCACCAAATCTGGCACTAGTTGCAATAAGTGAGCCAGTTTTATCCGCTACTACCTTCATATAGTGATCTATTTGTGAGAGCCCATCACTTTTGCCCTGAGTCTCTTTAATTTGACCAATTACTAAGCGCTCAAATGTTTTTGCTTGCAGCTTCACCGCATCTGGTCCGATATCTGCCAACATATCTGAGACCTTGGAGAAAAGGTAATCACCAGTCAAAATAGCAACTGCGTTATTCCATTTCTTATTGGCACTGATTACTCCCCGTCTTAAAACTGCATCATCCATCACATCATCGTGATATAAAGTTGCAAGATGGGTAAGTTCACAACAAACAGCTGCTTTGATAATGTCATAATTTGTTGGATCACCAAATTGTGCGGCTAGTAGGGTTAAAAGTGGCCTAAGTCGTTTGCCCCCTGCTTCAACTAAGTGCCTTGAAGTTTCAACCACTAACGGGTAATCCCCTTTGATGTGTTCGCGCATTAACTCTTCTACTTTTTTCATATCAGCGATCAAAGAGGCCTCAAGGGATGGATCTAAATTAGGAATTCCTATCTTATTCATTTATCTTAAAAAGTTAGCAAAGTTATCTGCGCCATTAAGTAGCAGTGATGGTGCTAAACCTAAAATGATTGAAATCAGTGTTGCAACAGTGATAGAGATTCTGCTCTTAACTGATGGGATAATAACCGATACAGAATCATTTATTGGATCGGTAAAGAAAATCATAATAATTACTCGGATATAGAAGAATGCTGCAATAGCACTTGCTAACACGCCAACTACTACCAGTGCAATATTTCCAGATTTATACGCTGCTGAAAAAATAGCAAACTTTGCAATAAAGCCAGAGGTAAGTGGAATTCCAGCAAAACTAAGAAGCAAGAATGCGAATACCCCTGCGATTAGCGGTGACTTTTTCCCTAAACCAATCCAACGATTTAGATCTGTGACCTCACCAGCTGAGTCCTTGACTAAGCCAATGATGCCAAAGGCTGCCAGTGTGGTGAAGCCATATGCAAATAGATAAAAGAGTGAAGCGGCTAAGCCATCCTTATTTAATGCCACCACCCCTGATAGTAAAAATCCGGCGTGCGCGATAGATGAGTAAGCAAGCATTCGTTTAATGTCACGCTGTGTGATTGCAACAATTGAGCCAAATATCATGGTCAAAATTGCGATGACAGTAATAATTGGTTGCCAGAGAGTTTGTGACTCCGCAAATCCAACATAAAAGATTCTTAATATCGCACCAAAGGCTGCCACTTTTGTGCATGCAGCCATAAATGCAGTAATTGGCGTTGGTGCGCCTTGATAAACATCTGGGGTCCAGGAGTGAAATGGAACTGCGCTGATTTTAAATAGTAAGCCAACTGAGACGAAAACAATTCCAATCAGTAGGAATACCTCATTGGCGGTGCCAAATGCTGCGCTGATACCAGATAGAGAAATAGTTCCGGCATATCCATACAGAAAAGCTGCGCCAAATAAGAAAAATGCTGACGCATAGGCGCCTAATAAGAAGTATTTAAGCGCTGCTTCTTGTGACAGTAGGCGCTTGCGCCGGCTCAATCCAGCCAATAAGTAAAGTGGGAGTGAGAAAACTTCGAGTGCTACAAATAAAGTAATTAAATCAGTGGCAACTGGAAATAGCATCATGCCACCTACTGCAAACAAGAACAGTGGGAAAATCTCAGTTTGCTGACTCTTTTGTTGCAGTGCGTTGATTTCTTCACTCGACCCTGGCACAGCAGATGCTTGAGCGACAAAATTATCTTGATCCGCAATTAGTAATACCGCGACAAGTGCAAGTAAGACCACTGTTGCTTGTAAGAAAATACCAGCTTTATCAATAGTTACAGAGTTAACTGCTGCGGTGGTAGAGCTTAGATCTCTTATTCGCCAAAGTTGTTGCAGTGCTAGCAGTAATGCGCCAACACTTATTGTTAATTGAACTGCTGCTCTGTGAGTTTTTGCTAAAAAAGCTTCAACTAGCACCCCAGCAACTGCGCCACCAAAAACGATCAACATAGGTGCTAGTAGTGAGTAGGAAAGTGATGGCGCAGTCAACATTATTTGCTCACCTGCGCAAGTGGATCAGTAAAACCAGCGTTGGTAACTACTTGCGCTGATATCGGGTTTATTACATCTAAAACTGGTTTTGGATAAAAGCCCATTAAGACAATTACTAAAATAACCGGTGCGATAGCAATTTTTTCTCTGATATTTAAATCCTTAAGATTCTCATTTCCTGGTGTGGTTGGGCCATGCAGCGCCTTTTGAACTGGAATCAAGATATATAAAGCCGCAAGCACAATTCCTAAGGTGCCAATAACCGCTGCTACTGGATACCTGGTGTATGTACCAACAAGAACTAAAAATTCACTAACAAAGCTAGATAACCCAGGTAGGGCTAAGCCAGACATTCCAGCAATAAAAAATGTCCAGGCCATAACTGGAGTGACTCTTTGTAAGCCACCAAAATCAGAAATAGTTGAAGAGCCTCGTCTTGCCATCATCCAGCCAGCAATTAAGAAGAGTGCTGCAGTTGAAAAGCCATGATTAACCATATAAAGATTTGCACCAGACATTCCTTGTGATGTCATGGCAAAGATACCCATTGTGATGAATCCAAAGTGAGAGATGGATGTGAAAGCAATCAAGCCCTTTATATCTGACTGACCAATTGCCATAAATGCACCATAAATTATCGATATAACAGCTAGGGTAATTATTAATGGAGTAAATGTTTTACTGGCATCTGGAAATAATTCAATACAAAACCGAATCATTCCGTAGGTACCAACCTTGTCTAAAACTCCAAGAAGTAAAACCGAGGTTCCTGGGGTGGCAGATTTAGCGGCATCTGGTAACCAAGTATGAAACGGCCACAATGGTGCTTTGATTGCAAAGGCAATAAAAAAGCCAAGGAAGAGAAAGTTTTCAGTTTGATTATCAATTTCTAAGGTTGCAAGTTGGCTAAATCAAAGGTTGCACCAATTTGATTTCCAGAGATAACATAAATACCAATAATTGAAGCTAGCATCAATAATCCACCAAATAAGCTATAGAGAAGAAACTTAATTGCTGCTGCAGATCGATTGCCGCTACCGTAGCCACCGATCAGGAAGTAAATAGGAATCAACATCGCTTCAAAGAAAACATAGAACAAGAACAAATCTGTTGCAGCAAAAACACCAATCATCAGTGTTTCTAGGGAAAGTATTAATACATAAAAACTTTTTACTCCCCAACGGCCAGCATCTGATTCATTCCAGGTGGCAAGTACAACTATGGGTAGTAAAATTGTGGCTAATAAGATCAAAACCAATGAGATTCCATCTATTCCCACTGCATAATTAATATTAAATGATGAGATCCAAGAGTTACTCTGCACATACTGCATTTTGGTATCAGCTTTATCAAAACCTGTAGCAAGTAGGATTGAAAGCACAGCTACAATTAGCGTTACTCCCAGTGCAAACCTTTTAATTAATTCACTATTTTTACTCGGTATAACCGCCAAAATTATCGCACCAATTAATGGCAACACTCCTATTACTGTCAATAAACTCATGCAGTCACCGACCAAATTACCGCTATCAGTGCAAGAGCTCCGATCACCATCATTAGCGCATAACTTCTTACGTAACCATTTTGCAGGGTTCTAAGTTTGTCACCAGCTGTTAATGAAACACTTCCTACGGCTCTCACTAAACCATCAATAACTAGATAATCAATCTTTAGCAATCTACCTACTAATGATTGACCAGGACGCATAAATGCTGCTTCATTAATGCTATCTTGGAATAGATCTTTTCTTGCTGCAGTGGTGAGTATGAAAACTTTTTCTGGCGCTAAATCTGCTTGCGCACTACGATATTTATTGACTGCTATTGATATACCAATAATTACAGCAGTTAGTGTCAGTAGTGAAACAATAATTGGTGATAAGAACTCTTCCGAGTGATGTTCCTTAAGAGGATTTACCACCGGCTCTAACCAATGCACTAAGGCTTCACCGCGTGCTAAGAAAAATCCAGATACAACTGATCCAACTGAGAGCAGACCAATTGGAATCAACATAAGCGCTGGACTCTCAGCAGGCTCATCCTTATGACCCCACCGCTCATTGCCAAAAAAAGTAAGTATCACAACTCTTGTCATGTAGAAAGCTGTAATCATTGCACCAAGTAATGTCGTGATACCTAGTATTAAACCTTTACTGCCACCAGCATTAAATGCTGTCTCAATGATTTTATCTTTGGAGTAAAAGCCAGCGAATGGTGGAACGCCAATGATTGCTAAGTAACCAAGACCAAAAGTTAAAGCGGTGATCGGCATAAACTTGCCTATTCCGCCATACCTTCGCATATTTACTTCATCTTTCATGCCATGCATTACCGAACCAGCACCCAAAAACATACTTGCCTTAAAGAATCCATGGGTTAATAAATGCATTATTGCAAAGGCATAACCAATTGGACCAAGACCAGTTGCCAAGATCATGTATCCGATCTGTGACATTGTTGATGCAGCCAGCGCTTTTTTAATATCATCTTTTGCAGTTCCAATGATTGCCCCAAATAACAAAGTAATACCACCAACGATGACCACCATAAGTTGCGCAGTTGGAGCTGCATCAAAAATAAAATTAGATCTAGTAATTAAATAAACTCCTGCAGTCACCATAGTTGCCGCATGGATCAGTGCTGATACTGGTGTTGGACCAGCCATTGCATCTCCAAGCCAAGATTGCAGTGGGAATTGTGCTGACTTACCACAAGCAGCTAGTAACAACATCAAACCAATTGCAGTCAGTTGAGTTGTTGAAGCTAACTCCGTCTGCTCTTTTATGCCCGAGAATGAGACATCACCAAAGGTTGCAAAGGCAATCATGATTGCAAGAGATAGGCCAACATCACCAACTCGATTAGCGACAAATGCTTTTTTAGCAGCTGTTGCATAGGCTGGCTTTTGATTCCAGAATCCGATTAACAAGTAGGAAGCTAGGCCAACACCTTCCCAACCCACATAAAGATTTAAGTATGAATCTCCTAAAACTAATAGAAGCATCGCAGCAATAAATAGATTTAAATATGCAAAAAATCTGCGCCGATCTAAATCATGTGACATATAGGCAATCGAATAAATATGAATCAGGGTTCCAACACCGGTAATTAACAGGACAAAACAAATAGATAATTGATCTAAAAGCAGTGCCGCATCCACATTTAGTGAGCCAACTGAGATCCAAGTAAATATTTTTTGTGTGACTGCGCGATTTTCTGCAGACCTAGATTGCATNGCAAAAAANTCAACTAGACCNATTGTGAATGTTGAGGCAGAAACTATGCAAGCCATTACATGGCCCCANGAGTTTGCACGTTTGCCAATTAGCAACAAAATTGCAGAACTAAATAGTGGTAGCGCTATTAGCCAAGCTAAATTTTCTGAAGTTTGCAACATTATCGCTTCAACAAACTTGCATCATCAACTGATGCCGAGCGACGGGATCGATATATGGTCACGATAATTGCTAGTCCAACTACCACCTCACAGGCTGCAACCACCATGGTAAAGAAAGCAACTACTTGTCCCTCTAGATTGCTATTTATTCTGGCAAAGGTTACAAACGCAAGATTGGCCGCATTTAGCATTAATTCAATACACATAAACACAACTATTGAGTTACGTCGCACCACAACACCAATTGCTCCAATTGTAAAAAGAATGGCAGAAAGATAAAGGTAATTAGCAATTGCCATTACTTTTCCTCCTCTTCCTCTTTCATTTGGAAATCAGCACTTTCAATAATGTCGCCACGAGCTTGTAAAACTTTAGATATTGAGGTTGGTGCAGCTTTTCCAGTTGGCAGAAGTGCAGGTACATCTACCGCGTTATGAAGTGCGTAGACACCAGAACTTGGTAAGCCAGCAGCATCCTTTAACTCACCTTTTCTAAATCGAGCGATAGAAAGATCACGTTGTGCAAACTGTGATCGTGTTTTTTGACTATGCCCTAAAACCATTGCACCAATTGCAGCTGTGATCAGCAGCGCTGATACAACCTCGAAAGCAAATACATATCGAGTAAATAGTTGTTCTGCAATGCCAAAAGCATTTCCTTCAGCATTTGCTGTGCTTAATCCAGATATTGGTCTACCAAATGTTGCCCGAGCGATCAAAGTGACTAACAATCCGCCAAAACCTACTGCTGCCACAATTGCTAGCGGCCTAAGACCTGGAATATTTTCTTCCAATGAATCAGAGGTATCTACACCAACTAACATTAATATAAATAGGAATAACATCATTACTGCGCCGGTATAAACGACTATTTGTACTATCCCTAGAAAAAGTGCGTCTTGAGCAATATAAAAAATTGCTAATGAAATCATTACCCATGCAAGCAGTAATGCTGAGTGCACTGCTTTTTTTACTAATAGCATCCCCAGGGATGCCAAAATTGAAAGTGGCGCTAAAAAATAAAATAGGTATGACTCTGGTGTTGCAGTTGTGCCAACATCCAAAGCTAGATTAATCACTTTTTGCAACTCCTTGTGATGGATGTGATTCAGTTACCTCACCGCGGTAATAGTTTCCATCATCAGTATTTGGATACATTGGATGAGGCGGTGGCACCATGCCCGCACGAAGTGGTCCTAATAAATCATCTTTTTCAAAGATTAATTTGGCACGAGTATTGTCTGCAAGTTCATACTCATTAGTCATTGTGAGCGCTCTGGTTGGACAGGCTTCAATACATAATCCACAAAAAATACAGCGAAGATAATTTATTTGATAAACCTTGCCGTAACGCTCTCCAGGGGAATACTGCTCACCCTCTTTATTATCAGCACCTTCTACATAAATAGCATCCGCTGGACATGCCCAAGCGCATAGTTCACAGCCAATACATTTCTCTAATCCATCTGGATGGCGATTTAATTGATGACGCCCGTGAAATCTTTCAGCAGTCGGTTCTTTCTCCTCTGGATACTGCACGGTGTTAACCTTCTTAAACATAGTTCTGAAGGTCACCCAGAAACCAAGAAGTTGTTTAGGAAAGCTTGCACTCTCCTGATTTGTTATTGGCGCTTTATCTTGATCAGATTTAGCTAGGCCAAATTCCTCGTGCCGTGGCAGTAATTCATCAGCCATTTAATTGCTCCACTCTTGAGGTTGGTATTACTGGTACTGGGAATCCTGGATCACTACTCTCTAACACTTTTGCAGCTTTTTTGACCTGAGTTTGCTTGCGATCGACTAATGATGTCACTGCTAAATACATTAGGGCTACTGCAAAGACAAAGGCAAAAATTAATAATCGAGGAGCATTCTGTTGTGATAAGACTCTTAATGTAGCAACTACCATGATCCAAGCTAATGAGAATGGGATTAATACCTTCCAACCAAACTTCATAAATTGGTCGTAGCGAAGCCGTGGCAAAGTTCCTCTTAGCCAAACGAAAACAAAGAAGAATGCTAAAACTTTTATTAGGAACCAGAATAATGTGAACCAACCGCCTAGCCACTGCTCAGTGAAGCCAAGTCCAGGAAGTGCGCGATAACCACCTAGGAATAATGTTGTAGCCAGGGCAGAAACTGCGATCATATTTACATATTCCGATAGGAAAAATAAAGCAAACTTTAGTGAGGAGTACTCAGTGTGGAATCCACCTACTAATTCACCTTCTGCTTCTGCTAAATCAAAAGGTGCGCGATTAGTTTCCCCTACCATTGAAATTGTATAAATAATAAATGATGGAAACAGCACTACTGCATACCACCATTGATCTTGTGCTGCGACAATCTCAGATGTAGACATCGAGCCTGCATAAATAAATACTGCAACTAAAGACAAGCCCATTGCCACTTCGTATGAAATCACCTGTGCTGATGAACGAAGTCCACCAAGCAGTGGATATGTCGAACCAGAGGACCACCCAGCTAACACAATTCCATAAACCCCAACTGATGCGATTGCTAATACATACANCACGCCGACTGAAAGATCAGTCAATTGCATTGCTGTTTGTTCACCAAAGAAATTAACAGGTCCAGTCATTGGAATTACNGCAAAAGCCATAAAGCATGCNGTAGTGCTAATTATTGGTGCTAAAACAAATACGATTCGATCAGCAGCTTTTGGAATCAAATCCTCTTTTAATGCCAACTTCACACCATCAACTAAAGCTTGTAGTAGACCAAACTTTCCAACACGGTTAGGNCCACTTCGCTGTTGCATTCTGGCAACTATTCGCCTCTCACCCCAAACTGACATGATGGTTAGAAAAACACATGCGGCAAAAACAATTAACCCTTTTAGCGCAATAATCCAACCTGGATCTTGGCCAATTAATTCTGCATTACTCATGCTTTAGCCACCTTCACAATTGAATTACTAACTACACCAAGATTTCTAAATAGCTGGCTGCCAAGTGAATTTCTTGGTAGATGCACTGATGAATCATCAATATCTTCAATTACGCATGGCAAAGTTACNGCGCCATAGTCATTTGAAACTCTTACCAAATCACTTTCGTTAACACTAAGTGAACTTGCCCGAGATTGGCTAATCACGACAACAGATTGGCGGGCGGTACCTGCAAGATTTTCCTCACCATCTTGTAGTGATCCTTTATCAAGCAAATTACGCCATGAGGATAAAATTGCTTCATCAGCTTTTACTGATTTCACTTCAAGTGGAATAGCCGGCTTCATTGCAGCTAATTGACCATCCCAATTTCCAATAGATTCAAACTCATTTCTAGCAGCCTTTACAGTTGGCAAATTAATTGGTTTACCAATTTCATCTGCAAGCATTGAAAGAATTCGCACATCACTTCGATTTAATGACTGCTCCACCGCAGCTTCAAACTTGCGGACTTTTCCTTGCCAATCCATAAATGAGCCACTTTTTTCAACAACTGTGGCAACTGGAAATACAACCTGCGCAATTTCAGTGATATCACTCTGGCGAATTTCAAAAGAGACAATAAATTTCTTGGCTAGCTTCACCTTTGCATCAGGTGAGATATCCATTGGATCAACACCACCAACAACTACTGCTTCTAGATCTGAATTAATAATTTCAAGTGTGCTCATTCCAGTTGTCGTAGGTAAGGAATCACTACCCCAAACTGTTGCAATATCCACTCTTGCAGATGCGTTATCTATAGGTCTATTGCCTGGCAATAAATCTGGCACAGCGCCAGCAGCTAATGCGCCTACCTCACCTGCTCTGCGTGGTATCCATCCTAATTTTGCTCCGCTGGTATTAATTAATTTTGCAACTGCCGATAAAGCACCCTGGGTTTCAGCAGCTCGCTCGCCTACTAAAACTACTGATTTCTCACTTAGGCCTGTAATTGAGTTGATCGCTGCAACCTCACCACCTGCTGCAGTTTTAATTAACTTTGCCTTTAACTTTTGAGTGCCCCTACTGGTAAATGATGCGATGCTACTCACTTTTATTGCTCGCTTCTTAAACTGCTTATAAATTCTTAAGAAGATGATTGGTGATTCATCCTCTGGTTCAAAGTTAATTAAAACTACATGATCTGCTTTATCTATATCTTTATAGGTTGCAGTAGTCGGAGTAGATGCCAGGAAATCTAACTCTTCTCTGCTGTGAGTGCGAGCACGAAAATCAATATTGTTAGTACTAAGTGCAACCCGAGCAAATTTACTGTAACCGTAGGCATCTTCAACTGTTCACTCGGCCACCGAACTAATACTCCAACTTTTGCATTTTTTAATCCTGCAGCTGCCGCTGCCAATGCCTCTGGCCATGAGGCCTCTTGCAATTGACCATTTTCATCTCTTATTAATGGTTTGGTAATTCTATTTTTTGCTACCTCATACTTAAATGCCCAGCGGCCTTTATCGCAATTCCACTCTTCGTTAACCTCTGAATCCTCACCAGCTAATCGACGCAGCGTTTTTCCTCGTCTTACATCAGTACGCATGGCGCATCCAGATGCACAGTGTTCACAAGCAGAGTTAGTTGAGATTAAGTCAAATGGCCTAGCACGGAATCGATATGAAGTTCCAGTTAATGCTCCAACCGGACATATTTGCACAGTGTTACCGGAGTAATAGGAATCAAAAGGTTCATCTTCATAGATTCCAACTTGTTGCAGAGCGCCTCGCTCGTTTAAGGTAATAAAAGGATCACCAGCAATTTGTTCAGAAAATCTAGTGCAGCGAGCGCAAAGTACACACCGCTCCCTATCTAATAAAACCTGTGATGAAATCGCTATCGGTTTTTCGAAAAGTCGCTTTTCACCTTCGAACCTAGATTCTGATCGACCATTAGACATCGCTTGATTTTGTAATGGGCACTCACCACCCTTATCGCAAACTGCGCAATCAAGTGGGTGATTGATAAGCAATAACTCCATGATTCCCTTTTGAGCTTTGTCGGCAACTGGTGATGTAAGTTGAGTCTTAACCACCATTCCTTTTTCAACTGGGATTGTGCAAGAAGCTTGTGGTTTTGGAAACGCCCTACCATTTATTTCAATATCAACTAAACATTGCCGACAAGCACCAGCTGGTTCAAGTAGTGGGTGATCACAAAATCTTGGAATTTGAATCCCAAGTTTTTCTGCAGCCCTTATAACTAAAGTTCCCTTTGGAACTGTTACTTCAAAGCCATCGATCACGCAGGTGATCATCTCTACTTCTTGCTCAGTGCTTAACTCTTGAATACTCACTTAACACCTGTGGTTTCAAACAATGTGGCAGCCATTGGATCAAATGGACACTCACCAGCTGATAAGTGGTCTAAATACTCTTGGCGGAAATATTTAAGTGAGGAAATGATTGGGCTTGCTGCACCATCTGCCAATGCGCAAAATGATCTGCCCATGATGTTGTCGCATAGATCTAACAACTTATCTAAATCTGCTTCACTTCCTTTACCTGCATCTAAATCTCTTAGTACCTGCACCATCCACCAAGTTCCTTCTCGGCATGGTGTGCACTTTCCACATGATTCATGTTTATAAAACTCAGTCCAGCGCAGCACTGCTCGAACTACACATGTTGTCTCATCAAAGATCTGCAAAGCTTTAGTGCCAAGCATTGAGCCGGCTGCTGCTACACCCTCGTAATCAAGTGGTGTATCTAAATGAGCATCAGTGAATATTGGAGTTGATGATCCACCTGGTGTCCAGAACTTTAATTTATGTCCATCTCTTACACCACCAGCTATCTCAAGTAATTCACGCAAAGTTATTCCAAGGGGTGCTTCGAATTGTCCTGGGTGATTTACATGTCCTGACAAGGAGTAGAGCGTAAAGCCCTTGCTTTTTTCAGTACCTAAACCGGTAAACCAAGCAACGCCATTATTAATAATTGCAGGAACTGAAGCAACTGATTCAACATTATTTACCACCGTTGGCTTTGCATATAAACCTGCAATCGCAGGAAATGGCGGACGTAGTCGAGGTTGACCACGAAATCCTTCTAATGAATCAAGTAGCGCAGTCTCTTCACCACATATATATGCACCGGCACCAACATGTAATACCAACTCTAGATCAAAGCCTTTTCCTAAGATATTTTTGCCCAACAAACCAGCTGCATAAGCATCCTCTATTGCTTGCTGAACCCTGCGCACTACATGAGTGACCTCACCTCTGATGTAAATGAATGCATAGTTTGCTCTGATTGCATATGAACCAATAATTACGCCCTCAATTAATACATGCGGATTTGCCATTAATAATGGCGTATCTTTGCAAGTGCCTGGCTCTGATTCATCTGCGTTAACTACAAAGTAATGTTCTTTATTATCTCCTTGTGGAATAAAACCCCATTTATTACCAGTTGGAAAACCAGCACCACCACGGCCGCGTAATCCTGAATCTTTTACTAACTGAATTATTTCATCAGGTTTCATTTCCAAAGCTTTGGTAACCGCGCCATAACCACCATGACGTTTATATCCGGCGATAGTAAAAGAGTCTGGCTCATCCCAATGTGCGGAAAGAACTGGAGTTAATTTACTCATGCTCCACCCTTTGCTTTCTTTAAACCAAGCAGTGTTGCATCCCCTGCTTGCACTCCCTCGTTAGCCAGTCCATCTGAAATTCCTGCCAAGACGGCGGAGTTTTGTTTCCAAGTTCTTAATGTTTTTGGACCCCTAGTTGGCGCAGGTGGATTGCCAGCTCTGGCGCTATCAACTAAATCTTTAACTGATTGCACAGTTTGATTGTCNTAAAACTCCCAATTNACCATTACAACCGGNGCNTAATCACATGCTGCGTTGCACTCAATATGCTCTACCGAAACTTTGCCATCGCTAGTTACACCATCATTTTCAATTCCAAGATGTTCTTTTACTGAATCAAATATTAAATCCCCACCCATTACCGCGCACAAGGTATTTGTGCAGATGCCAACATGGTATTCACCAACTGGCTTAGTTTTATACTGAGTATAAAATGATGAAACTGCATTTACTTCAGCAGTTGCTAATTCTAGCTTTTCACCAATTAATTCAATTGCGTCATTGGTTATATATCCATCAATTGATTGTGTGTAATGCAGCAACGGCATAATTGCAGATCGCTTGCGTGGATATCTTGCAATTATCGAATCCATAACTGAAATTTGATCTGATGTATACGCCACTATCGATCCACTCCACCCATTACTGGATCAATTGAAGCAACCGCTGCAATTACATCTGAAATTTGTCCACCTTCACACATCGCTGCAGTGGATTGCAAATTATTAAAGGATGGATCACGGAAGTGAACACGATAAGGACGAGTACCACCATCAGAAACTAAATGCGCACCAAGTTCACCTCTTGGTGATTCGATTGCGGTATACACCTGACCTGCTGGAACTCTGAATCCTTCAGTTACCAACTTAAAGTGATGAATCAACGCCTCCATTGATTCACCCATTATTTCTCTGATGTGATTAAGTGAATTACCCATTCCATCTGCACCCACTGATAATTGCGAAGGCCAAGCGATCTTCTTATCAGCAACCATGACTGGCTGTCCTTCTAGTTTCTCTAATTTTGAAACACACTGCTCAATAATTCTTAATGACTGCTCTAACTCTTGCATTCTGATTAAAAATCGACCGTACACATCACAACTATCAGTGGTTGGAATATCAAACTCATAATTTTCATAGCCACAATATGGCTGAGCTTTTCTTAAATCCCAAGCCAGACCCGTCGCACGAAGTACTGGACCAGTTATTCCCAGTGTTGTGCAACCAGCTAAATCNAAGTAACCAATTCCTTGGGTGCGCTTCATAAANATTGAATTGCCAACCAAGAGTTTTTCATTATCTTTAAAGCTATNTCTTAAGTCCTTTACTGTNGCTTTTATCTTGCTTAAGGCATCATCTGGCAGATCCTGAGCTAAACCACCTGGACGGATATATGCCATATTCATTCGCAAACCAGATAGTAATTCAAAAATATCTAATACCTTTTCCCGCTCCCTAAATGCAAAGATCATTGGTGAGAGTGCGCCNAACTCAAGTGCGCCAGTTCCTAGTGCNACCATGTGGGATGAAATGCGATTAAATTCCATCATCATTACTCGAATTACAGTAGCTCGTTCAGTCACATCATTAGTGATTCCAAGAAGCTTTTCAACACCAAGGCAGTATGCAGTTTCATTAAATATTGGCGACAAATAATCCATTCTGGTTACAAAAGTTACGCCTTGAGTCCAGTTTCTAAATTCAGTATTTTTTTCAATGCCAGTGTGTAAATAACCAATGCCGCATCTTGTCTCAGTAATTGTTTCACCCTCTAATTCAAGAATTAATCGCAGTACACCGTGGGTGGAGGGGTGTTGTGGACCCATGTTTAAAACCACACGCTCTTCCTTTGTGGCACCAATTTCAGTGACTAATGCATCCCAATCACCACCAGTAACGGAGTAAACCCGACCTTCAGTAGTTTCTTGTGAGGATGCGTATGGATCGGT
>JGI24768J34885_10000286_pt1 | contig 14702 bp, 15 predicted proteins | sample LakOntMetagenome_FD_34885 | JGI IMG/M metagenome (IMG submission 34885) | reverse complement strand
ATCGGCCAACCTGAGCCAAGTAACATACAAATATCAATCTCCTGCGGTGTTGAAACAACACCTTGATCAAGCATCATCTTTGCCTCAACCGCTAACGCTTCAAGAGCTCGCCTTCTTACCTGATCAGCTGTTGAAACCTTTGATCCCTTCTCTAGTAATGCCAGCGCTGCTGGGTTTACTACATTCGCGCCCTGCTCATTTTTTACATAAAATGTCTTTACACCCTCTTTAACAAAGCGCTGCATAGTAGGTGAAATTTTGTAGCGAGGCCCAAGATTTTTATTTAAAGTTTCAGATACATGTAGTGCCACACCTGGTCCAACAAGTCCTAATAACTCAAGTGATGACATTGGAAAACCTAGGGGAGCCATCGCGGCATCTGCAACCTCAAAAGGCGTTCCCTCATCCATTGCATCTGTTACCTCACCCATAAATCTGGTGAGCAATCTATTAACTACAAATGCTGGTGCATCCTTAACAATAACCATCGTCTTCTTTAAATCCTTACCAATATTAATTGCAGTAGCAACGGTGGCATCATCAGTCTTTGTAGTTCTTGCCACCTCAAGTAGCGGCATAATTGCAACTGGATTAAAGAAGTGAAAACCAACTACCCGCTCTGGATTTTTAAGTCCTTCACTCATTGCCTCAACTGATAATGATGAGGTATTAGTTGCCAAAATACACTCAGGCGTAATGATTGCCTCTAAATCTTTAAATAATTTCTGCTTAAGGGATAACTCTTCAAAGATAGCTTCAATAACAAAATCAGCATTAGCAAAGACCTTTTGATCAACTGAGCCTGAAATATTACTTAGTAATCTGCTAGCAGCTTCAGGATTTAGCCGCTTCTTATCAACTAGCTTTTGAATCTCATTTTTAATCCAAGTTACGCCCTTATCCACCCGCTCTTGATCTAAATCGGTAATTACAACTGGCACCTTTAAGTTTCGCAGCATTAGTAGGGCAAGTTGAGATGCCATAAGACCTGCGCCCACTACGCCAACCTTGCTAATTTTGCGGGCAAGTGCTGGCTTTGGTGCACCCTCCACTTTTTTACGCTTTTTTTGAATTAGATTAAATGAGTACAACGAGGCGCGAAGGCCATCACTCATAACTAGATCTGAAAGTACTTTGGTTTCAGCAGCGTAGCCATCTCTTATAGTGTTTGTTTGCGCAGCTTTAATTAATTCAAGTGCGGCAAGGGGAGCAGGGATTTGGGCCCCGCTATATTTCTTAGCAATTGCAGCTTTTCCAGTTGCGATTGCCTTTTCAAAACCGGCGCTATCCTTACTAAATCTTTGCGTTCAACTTTTTTCTTGCCACTTAAAATATCAGCAACAAACTTAACTGAGTGCTCTAAAAAGTCTGATGGCTCAAATACTGCATCCACCACACCTAAGCCAAGTGCATCCTTTGCCTTCATCATGGTGTTGTTATTTAGCGCATTTAAAATTATTACTTGCACAGCATTTTCAGCAATTAATTTAGGCAGAAGTGTTGCCCCGCCCCAACCAGGCACTAACCCCAGGAAGCATTCAGGTAATCCAGTAAATGCAGTTGAGGCAAGGGTTCGATAGTGAGCGTTAAGTCCAACCTCAAGTCCGCCGCCTAGTGCCAGCCCATTTATAAATGCAAAGGTTGGCTTCTTGCTCTCATGCAATTTAAGAAATACCTCATGGCCTAACTCACCAAAAGCGGTTGCAACAGATTTTTCTTTTACAGCTCCGACGCCGGAGAGATCAGCTCCTGCTGCAAAGATAAATGGTTTTCCAGTTACCGCAATTGCCACTGCATCAGTTTTTTGCACTTGATCAATTGCGCTAGCAAGTGCATTTAAAGATGCTGGGCCAAAGGTATTTGGTCTGGTGTGATCTGCACCGTTATCTAATGTTATTAATGCTAACTCACCACTGTGACCAAATGGGGTAAGTGAGACCATCCGGACAATTGCATTTGTTACTACTTCATCAGGTGCACCAGTTAAAGCTTCAGCCATTACTTACTATCCTTATAATTTGGGTTTTCCCAAATAATTGTGCCACCCATACCAAGACCAATACACATAGTTGTTATGCCATATCTAACCTGCGGGTGATCTTTAAAACCATTTGCTAAGTTAAGAATTAATCTCACACCCGATGAGGCAAGTGGGTGACCAACTGCAATTGCACCACCATAGATATTTACTCGCTTATCATCATCGGCAATACCAAAGTGATCTAAGAATGAAAGAACTTGAATTGCAAATGCCTCATTAACCTCAAATAATCCAATATCTGCTATATCTAAGCCAGCTTTTTTAAGCGCTTTGATTGTGCTTGGTACTGGTCCATAACCCATAATCTCTGGCTCAACACCGGCAAATGCAAATGAGATTAACCTTGCTTTGATTGGCAAATTTAATTCCTTCGCCTTACTCTCTGATGCCAAGATTGCAGCGGTTGCACCATCATTTAAACCAGCTGCATTTCCAGCAGTTACTCTGCCAGCTGCGCGAAATGGTGTTTTAAGAGCGCCAAGAGCCTCCAAAGTTGTTTGTGGCCTAGGTGGTTCATCAACTGTTGCCACCCCCCAACCAAGTTCAGCAGTTCTAGTTGCCACTGGAATTAGATCTGGTTGAATTTTATTTGCTGCATATGCTGCTGCGGTTTTTTGTTGAGATGCTAATGCGTATTTATCAGATCGCTCTTTTGTAAGGTGTGGAAACTTATCGTGCAACCGCTCAGCAGTTGCTCCCATTTGTAGGGCGTCGGTATCTACTATTTTCTCAGCTAGATATCTTGGATTGGGATCCATGCCATCACCCATTGGGTGATTTCCCATATGCTCAACTCCACCAGCAATTGCTAAATCATATGCACCCATATTTATGCCACCGGCAATAGTTGTCACTGCCGTTAACGCACCGGCGCACCAGCGATCAATTGAGTATCCCGGAACTGATTTTGGAATACCAGCAAGAATTGAAACAGAGCGACCAATATTCATACCTTGATCACCAGTTTGGGTGGCGGCAGCGATTGCTACATCATCAATTTGATCTAAGGGTAGATTTGGATTTCGCTCAAGTAGGCCGCGAAGACAACGAACCATAATGTCATCTGCTCTAGTTTGGGCATAAAGTGAGCCAGCTTTTCCAAAGGGAGTTCTTACTGCATCAACTAAAACCACATTAGTTTTTGCGCTAGCCTCTTTGCTCATTAATTACTCCTAGCCATTAACAATCTAATAAGGCTAGGTTACTCGCCAGTAACGAAATTGGGTAGTGGGCTTTACCTACCGCGCAGCGGTTATTGTTACCTTCGCTGGCTGGGTATAGAGGCGCAAAACTACTCCAAGATAGCAGGCCCAAAGCAGTAGTTGAATCCAAGATGTATTTACATCAAAGCCAATTGTGCCGGCAAGCAGTGAGCCGGCGATTGAATCCTTTGCCATCACAGATGAGATATCCCAGGCAAATGAACTCTCTCCAGGTATCCAGCCCAACTCTTGGTACTCATGCACGCCATAGGAGAGCACACCAGCTGCCACAATTATTAAGGCGATACCGGTAAGGGTAAAAAACTTACTTAAATTTAATTTAACCGATCTGTTATAGATCAAGTAACCAAGTACCACAGATAGTAAAAGACCAGCAATTAAACCAACAGAGGCGGCTGAGGTAGCTGCTACCGTTCTAAAGTTTGTATAAACAAATAAGGAGGTCTCAAGACCCTCTCGGGCTACAGCAAAAAATGCAGCGGCAGCAAGTGCGAATGGACCGGCGGTTAATGCGGTATCTACCTTGCCATGTAATTCATCTTTAAGTGTTCTGGCTGCTCGCTTCATCCAAAAAACCATCCAGGTTACTAAGCCAACTGCGATAAATGATGTTGTGCCAGCGAAGAATTGCTCACCTCGCTCTGATAATTCAGCAGAGGTAAAGGAGAGAAAGCCGCCAAAGGCAATGCTTGCAATAAGTGCGATTGCCACACCGCTCCAGATAGGGGTAAGTAATCTGCGGCGATCGGTCTTAACTACGTAGGCAACTAAAATTCCCACGATTAATGCCGCCTCAAGCCCCTCACGAAGGGCGATTAAAAAGGTACTTAACATGGGATAACCATAATCCCAGATAAGTGAATTACGCAACTTAAGTGTTGCGTAATTCCCATCACAAAGTGCTACTCGCCCTCAACCGCTTCAGGCTCAGCCACCTCAACCGGCTCAGCGATTACTACCGGTTCAATCTCGCTAAGTGCAGCTGCGATCCCACTTGTTACCTGCTCAATCTGCCAGGCTCTAGCGCCCATCTGCACTAACTCATTTTTCACAAAGGATTGATGCTCACTACTTAATGCCGGGGGCTGCGGCCAACATATTTTTCTAACCAACTCAGGTGTTACTAAGTTTTCAGTTGGTACTTTTAATTGAAGAGATAACTCAAGTAAGGCTGCTCGGGCGTGGGTTAGCCTGGCATAACCAAGTGGGTTCTTCTCTTTCCAAATCTTAATTGGTGGCAGATTTTGTGATCGCACCCGATACTCAGGTTGATCAGCAATTGGTGTTTGCAATGCAAGGTTTAATGCAGTTAACCAGCGATTAAATGGGGGCGGATCTAATCTACTTCGCCTACCAATTAACTTTGCTACCGCCTCTAGATTACTTGGCCGTTTAACTGCCAGATCAACAATTGCTTCATCGCCTAATACCCGACCAGGTGCTAGATCTAATTCTCGGGCTAACTCATCCCGAGATAACCANAGATCTCTAACAATTGTCATAGTTAATCTATCCCGCACCTTATGCATGCCAGAGGTGCGCCGCCAGCGATCTGGCTTGGGTAGATCTGAAAAGTTAAAATCTTGGTATGAGTTTAAGATTGCTGCAAAATCTGCTTGCGCCCAACTTAATTTACTTTGTGCAATTAATAATTTTTCAACCGCATCTCTAATATCAAGCAAAATATCAACATCTAGTGCGGCATAGGTAATCCACTCTGGGCGCAGCGGCCTAGTTGACCAATCAACAGCTGAGTGCTCCTTTGAAAGCTGAAGCTCAAGCAAACTCTCAGATAATGGGCCCAGCCCTACTCGCTCACAGCCGGCAAGGCGGGCGCCTAACTCGGTATCGAAAAGTAACTCTGGTTTTAAGCCAACCTCAATTAAGCAGGGCAGATCTTGGGTACTAGCGTGAATTACCCATTCATACTTGGAAAATTGCTCATTAAATTTATCCCAAAGCTTTGAGGATTTAAGTGCAATGGGATCAATTAAATGCAGGCCGCCATCTTTTCGGTAGATCTGAATTAGATATGCCCGCTGGCTATATCGATAACCAGAGGCGCGTTCAGCATCTATGGCGAGTGGGCCACTTCCCTTTGCAAGTTGATCAATTAATTTTTCAAAATTACTCTCATCTATTACAACCACCGGCACTCCATTACGGGGGATAAGAAGCGGGGTACTCATTTGTCGGTGATTCTAACTTGTTGGTGCGTTTAACTATTACGAGAGATTGAGCTAACACCCTCAGGAATTGGTTCTAATCCAGCGCTCATACCAAGAAGCTCTATCCATGCATTTACATGTGCTAATAAATTCTCACCACTTGTCGGTGTCCAGGAGGCACGGATCTCCATCTCAGAATCCTCTTCGCGATCCTTTAAATCACCAAAGGAGGCGCTTTCAACTCTAGTCACAGTGCCACTTGGTGAAATAAATTCACAACCATTTTTCTTTAGCGCCTCAATTAACCAAGCCCAACCAATATTTGGTAGTAGTGGATCAGATGCCATCTCGGCATCAATCGCAGCTCGAGCAAAGGTTACACATCGCCACTGCCCACCCCAACCCAATTGCCCAGCTGGATCATGTAATAAAACGAAGCGACCAGTTGCTGCATCCTCTAATACATCAGCAGTCATCGCTAACGCGTGGGGCGCAAGTTTTTGGGGTGCTGGAACCGCCTCTAGCAAAATTTCACTACGTGTTTTAAGCGCCAATATCGGCGCCGTTAATTGTTCAAAGGTGGCTTTCACGCCCTAAGGATAAATTGGGTAAGGCTTAAGTAAGTGCAGGCGCGAGCAACTACCGATGATAAATAATATTAATCGACACAGTAGGCTTAATTAATGGCCTCATTTCTTGCTTTGTTCTCATCTTTGTTATGGGGCGGTGCTGATTTTTTTGGTGGCAATCTAACCAAGCGTTATAAGGCACTTGCGGTAACTGCAGTCTCCCAATCATTTGGCTTGTTATTTGGTTTAATCACAATTTTATTAGCTACTGCATGGCTGCAGCCAACACTTAGTTGGAGTAATTACTTTCTGCCAGGTGTCTTTGCCGGCATCTTGGGATTTGCCGGATTAACCGCTTTTTATGCTGGCCTTGCTACTGGACGAATGGGTGTGGTCTCACCAATTAGTTCACTTAGTGTGTTAATTCCCTTAACTATTGCATTTATAAATGGGGAGAAGCCAACTACTGTGCAATTAATTGGAATGGCAGTTGCACTTACTGGTGCATTTTGTGCAAGTGGACCAGAGATAAAAGGTGGCTTATCACCTAGGCCATTAATTTACGCAGTCATAGCCGCCTTTGGATTTGGTGGGGCGATTACATTTATTGCAATCGGCTCAAAATCTAGTGCAATTATGACGATGACAACTATGCGCTTTTCTACCTTTATTATTTCGCTGTTATTGTTTGCAAGATTTAAAACAACTGGTGGCTTTGCCAAACGAGATCTTCCAATATTAATTGGGATTGGCGCAGCTGATTTTTTTGGCAACCTATTACTAGGAGTTGCAACAACTAAGGGCTTAGTATCACTAGCTGTTGTGATGGGCTCATTATTTCCAATTGTTACCGCAGTTTTAGCTTTTAAGTTTTTGCATGAGAGGCTGCATAAAGTTCAATATCTGGGAGTACTCCTTGCTATTACTGGTGTAGTAATTATCGCCCTAGGCTAGCCTTTTATAGTACTCAAATTGGCAACTATCAATTTTTTTACTGCTTATTAAATTAAAACTACCAGTTAACTTATCAACCGCTATTTTATTCTCACCATCTTTTTCTAGGTTGGTTGTTAAATAAAGATTATCTATTAAACCCTGCTCAACCATTTGAAGTAAAAGTTTTGGACCAGCCTCAACTAAAAGATTTATTGGTAATTTGCTATCTATAGGTGGAAAATTACCGGCAATCTCTGTTATTAAATCTGCCACCGGCATCATAAATTGTTTAACTAATTGATTTTTAGGTTGCAGCCTAACCTTTCCATGAGTGAGGATATAAAGTGGAATTGGGGTGCGTTTATATGGCTCACGCCGGGCGGTATTGCCACCGATTAGAATTAGATCTGATTTAGCCCGTAGTTGGTGAAATCGCCGGCGATCCTCTTCGGTAGTTAGTCCAATGGAGGAGCCAGCTGCAGTTGTCCCGCCGTTGGCACTGATAATCAGATTAGCGGTAGTAATTACCTGCCTCATGGGTAGCAGGTTAGTCAGTGTCAGTGGCTTTGCCTAACCTTCTAGCATGATCATAAATTGTGATACTTGTGTAATGCGCGATATCGCCTGTGGCGATTGTGTTGTCTCGGTGCTGCTTAATATTGAGCCTGCTCCTGGGAAAAATGCTGAACTAACTCACCGTGATGAAGCTGCAATTAATCTGTTGGCAACCGCCGGTTTGGTACCCCCGCTGCGATTTAAGAAGGGGCTGCGGCGCCATCCTAAAATTGGAAATACTGGCTAATTACAAATAAATCACAGCAAATTTAGAGAATTCTCAGCACCCCACGCTTAGGTTGGGTTGAGTTAGCCGCCATCAAATGGCTAACCTTCCCAAATGAGAAATCTGCCTCGCTCGCTATTTGCTGCCTTAATGGCAATTGCGCTCTTATCTCCCACTCCAGCAAATGCCGCACAAACTTTGGCCGAGGTGGCGGCTAAGGTAAAGGATTTAGAGGAGCAGGCGACTACCGCAGCTGAGAATGCGCAAGCAGCAAAGGTTCAGTTGGGTAAATTAAAGAAAACGTTAGATAGTGTGCAGCAACAGGCGAGCCAACAGGGTGCTTCAGTTAATGAATTACACAAATCAATTGGCGTAATCGCAGCAGATCAATATAAAGCTGGTCCACTTAGTCAATCCTTAGAGTTACTTTTCTCTTCAGATCCAGCACTTTATTTATCATCAGCTGGCTCACTGGCGGCGGTTACTAGGAAGAAAACTGCTGATCTTAAGAAGTTCTCTGTTTCAACTCAGCGATTAAATGCCACCACCTTTACAGTTTCCGATAAATTAGCATTAGTTAAGGCGGCGGAGGCTAAATTTACTAAACAGTTAGCAATAGCAAATAGTAAATTAAAGGAGGCGGAGGAGTTATTATCAAAATTAACCGCTGCTGAGCGAGAGCGACTTGCTAAGTTGAAGGAGGATCAAGAGGATAATGATCAGCAAAGCTCCCTTGCCGATGCTGGTAAATATGCTGGCGTCTCTGGTCGAGGTGGTATTGCAATTAAATACGGACTTGCCCAAATCGGTGATAAGTATGTATTTGGCGCAGCTGGACTTACCTATTGGGATTGCTCTGGTCTAACAATGCGCGCCTTCCAAGCTGCTGGTGTTTCACTGCCTCACTCCTCGCGGGCACAGTATGGATATGGCAAAGCAATTAGTCGAAAAGATTTACTGCCAGGTGATTTAGTATTTTTTGGTAAACCAATCTCACATGTTGCCATCTACTTAGGTGGAGACCGTATGCTGACTGCACCTCGCACAGGCAGCCGAGTAAAGATTGCTACCCTTGATATGGGAAGAAAGCCTTACATTGGAGCACGACGTTTATAACGCAGGTAAGGTATTACTTGTAACTAATGATTTAGGTCCAAGAGTTGGCGGGATTGAAAGTTTTGTTTTATCACTAGTTGANCGAGTTCCTAAGGGATCACTAGTTATCTATACCTCAAGCCAAAAAGGATCTNCCCCCTTTGATGCTCTCTTACTAGAGAGATTTGGCGCAATTGTGATTAGGGATCGGGCCAAAATTTTACTGCCAACTCCTAGAGTTAATCACCGCGCAGCGAGGATTTTAAAGCAGTACCAAATTAAAACAGTCTGGTTTGGCGCAGCCGCCCCTCTTGCTTTAATGGCAAAGCAATTACGCACCTCAGGTGCTACAAATATCATAGCGCTAAGCCATGGGCATGAGATTTGGTGGGCAAAGATTCCGATACTAAAGCAATTACTAAGAAAGATAATTAAAGATATTGATCATTTAGGTTATTTAGGGCAGTTCACAAAGAGTGAGATAGTAAAAGTGAGTAATCAAATAGATAAGTTTGTACAGATTGCACCTGGTATTGATACCCAACACTTTATGCCAAAGAGTGCTAGAGCTGATTTAATTAAAAAGTATCGCCTAGAGGATCGGCGGGTAATAGTAAGTGTTGGCAGATTAGTTCATCGTAAGGGACAAGATAGATTAATAGAGGCTCTTCCTAAAGTTTTAAAATCCTTTCCCGACGCAGTTTTATTATTGGTAGGTGAAGGTCCGATTAAGCAGATGTTAAAAAACACTGCAAAACAATTAGGGGTTACTAATCATGTAATTTTTGTAGGACGGGTGCAACATATAGATCTGCCTGATTACATTTGTCTTGGTGAGGTATTTGCAATGCCGGTGCGTTCTAGATTTGCCGGTCTTGAGGTGGAAGGACTTGGCATTGTTTATCTGGAGGCAAGTGCATGTGGATTGCCGGTAATAGTTGGTAACTCAGGTGGGGCAAAAGATGCGGTTATAGATGGGGTTACTGGAGCCTTAGTAGATGGCAGCGATATTGATCAGATTGCAGATGCAGTATGTAAATTACTAACTGATCAAAGTCGTGCCAAGGCAATGGGGTTAGCAGGACGTGGCTGGGTAATTGAGAATTGGCAGATTAATACTTGGTCAGATAAATTTAATAAATTATTATTGGTTAATTAATTTATCACCTAGCGCAATACTTACCGCTTGGGCACGGTTGAGCGCTCCTAATTTTCGATAGATAGCTGCTAGATGGGTTTTAACAGTTGCCTCCGTTAGAAATAAAAGTGAGCCAATTGCTGCGGCGGTGGCACCAGATGGCAGGTGAGTTAGCACCTCAATCTCTCTAGGAGTTAACTGGTAATCCTTTACAACCTGCGCTGATTGGAAAACTCCTTTTTTAATGAACTTACTACTACCACTTTCTACCGCACTTAAGGTTTGAATTAACTGATCAATTGGAGCACTTTTAATAACATATGCAACTGCTCCAGCTTGCCTTGCACTATCTAGTGTTTGTAGATCATCATGCATAGTTAGCACCACAAATTTAGTATCTAACTTTTGCTCAGTTGCTTTAGAAATTAAGTCAATTCCAGAGTGGGATCCTAAATTAATATCTATTAGGGCTATCTCAGGTTTATAGGTATTTAAAACTGCCAAGCCCTCTTGCACAGATGATGCCTCAGCAACAACCTTGAAATCAGTATTAGCAAGTGCTTGGCGCAGCCCTGATCTTATTAGTGAGTGGTCATCTACTAAAACAATATTCATAAGATTTAAAACAAAATTCTTACTGCAGTTCCGCTCTGCAATGATGAAATCTCAAGGCGGGCATTTATTAGGGCAAGCCGCTCACCCACACCAATTAGGCCAAAGGAGTTACTTTTCTGGGTTACACCACCTGAGCCATTATCTAAGATAGTAATTTGCTTATCTGCTATCTCAATTTTTATCTCAGTACACCCTGAGTGGGCTCTGGCATTAATCAGGATCTCTCTTATTGCCCGTAGTAACTCAAATTTATTACTACACTCAAGTTGAGCAGTATTTGATATCTCATATGTAATATCTGTGCCAGCTAGCACAGTTGCAATCTGCTCCTCTATTTGCTGATCTAAGCTCTTGTTTGTGTTAGATCGAAGCTCAAAGATCTCATCGCGCACCTGATTTATCACGCCACTTAAGGTCAGCCGTAGCTCTCTGAGGCTTCTGCGATTTTTGTGATCTAGTTGAGTATCACCAATTACCTGGTCTAGTCGATAGCCAACTGCAGCCAACTCTTGAGCTAGGCCATCATGTAGTTCACGAGCAAGTCGAACACGTTCGGTATTAGGCGAAGAGTTCATCAATCTCACGGGCAAATTGTTGTGCGACAACATGTCGCTTCACCGATAACTTAGCTGTTAAATGGCCACCTGCAATTGTAAAATCAACTGGTAGTACTGTGAATTTACGGATTGACTCAGCTCGGCTTACCGCTTTATTTGTCTCATCAACTGCACTTTGAATTACCGCAATCAGTGCTGGATCTTTTGCTAAATCAGCAATGGATGCACCNTCTTTTTTGTTTGCGACCGCCCAAGGCTTAATTGAATCTGGATCTAGGGTAATNAGGGCGGCAATAAATGGTTTGTTATCACCAACTACCATGCACTGACTAATTAATGGATTAGATCTGAGGCGATCTTCTAGGACAGCTGGTGCAACATTTTTACCACCTGCGGTAACAATTANCTCCTTCTTGCGTCCGGTAATCGATAGGTAGCCCTCATCATCTAATTTTCCAAGATCTCCAGATTTGAAATAATCATCTTTAGTGAAAACTTCGGCATTGGCTGCATCATTTTGCCAATAGCCCTTCATCACGATTGGTCCCTTAATTAAGACCTCACCATCTTCGGCAATTTTTATTGTTGTGCCAGGAATAGGTTTGCCAACAGTTCCAACTTTATGCAGAGAGGTTAGATTTAAAGTTGCTCCTGCTGTGGTTTCAGTTAAGCCGTAGCCCTCTAAGACTCTAATCCCAGCACCGCGATAGAAATGGCCTAAACGCTCACCTAAAGGTGCACCACCTGATATAGCAGCCTCTACTCGACCACCAAGACCGGTACGAATCTTTGAATAAACTAATTTATCAAATAGGCCGTGTTGCAGCTTAAGTAGTGGTGAAATTTTCTTTGTATCTAATGCACGGCTATATGCAATAGCAACTTCGGCTGCTTTATGAAATATCTTTCCCTTACCAGCAGCCTCTGCTTTTGCTTCTGCTCCGTTAAATATTTTTTCAAAAATACGNGGTACTGCTAAAACAAATGTTGGNTTAAAGCTGGCNAGATCTTTTGGTAATCTAGTTAAATCACTGCAGTGAGCTAGGTGAAGACCTGCTGTAATTGAACCAATTTGTACCATTCGACCAAAGACGTGGGCCACCGGCAAGAACAAAAGTGTTGAACCACCAGGCTTTAAGAAAAGGTCACTGGCACCATTTACTACATTTCCACACTCTGATAAGAAATTACCATGAGTTAGTTGAACACCTTTTGGTTTACCAGTTGTGCCAGAGGTGTAAATTAAAGTGGCTAGTGATTCCGGTTTTAATGCTGCTCGTCGCTTACTAATCTCATCATCACTTACATCGCTACCATCGTGAGTTAAGGTAGCAAGTGCGTTATAGGTGATATTCCAAATATTTTTACANCCAGCTGGCATAACTGGTGTTACTAATTCAACTAAGGCAGGAGTTTCTACAATTATTGCTACAGCTGCTGAGTCAGTTAAAATCCAATCTACTTGCTCCGCACTTGATGTTTCATAGATTGGTACAGAAACTGCGCCGGCATACCAAATAGCAAAATCTAAAACAGTCCACTCATAACGAGTCTTTGCCATGATCGCAACTCGATCACCTACATTTATGCCAGCAGCTATTAAACCTTTGGCAACAGCTTTAATCTCCTCTTCATAATCCTTTGCCGTNACAGCTTGCCAACCATCACCTAGTGGGCGAGAGACAAGTACTCGCTCTGGTTCAAAATGGGCGCGTTCGGCGATCAGGTTGGTTAAGTTACCGGCCGCCGCTGGCGGGACCATCGCTTTAATGCTCACTTCATTCATGGAGGGAACGGTATATCAGTGGGGTTATTTTGGCTATGCGTGAGCCATAAATTATTGCTGAGAATACAAAACTGCTACCAGGCAGTAATATTGCCCAATGTCTTCTGTAACAACCTCCACCGTCAATATCGCGGCCACCGCCGATGCTGTTCGGGCNGTTTTATTTGATATTGCAAATTATCCAAGCTGGTCCTCCTCTTTTAAATCAGTCACCGTTTTAGAAAGTGATGGTCAAGGACGGCCTACTCAGGTGCAGATGGGTGTTGATGCTGGCGCNCTAAAAGATAAACCAACATTAAATTACGACTGGGCAGCTGCCCCTGATCGATTAGATTTTTCACTAGAGGATGCAGATCTACTTACTGAGATGAGTGGGTCATATATTGTTAAAGATAATGGTGATGAAACNGAGATTACCTTTGAGTTAACAGTGGCACTTTCTATGCCAGTACCGGAGATGATGCGGGTTAAGGCAGAGAAATCAACAATTGATTTAGCACTTAAGCAGTTAAAGGAAAAGCTGGAAAATTAATTGAGGAGTGCAATCTCAAGTTCAGAGCTAACAATTGGTATCGATATTGGTGGTACTAAAGTTTTGGGTGGGGTAGTAGATAGCACCGGTAAAATTATCGATTCAGCCAGGCGGCTAACTCCACCAACAGGTGGGAAAGAGCTAATCGCCACCATGGTTGAGGTGGTTAAAGAGTTTAAGAGCAAACATGAGATTGCAGGAGTTGGCATAAGTATTGCTGCATTAATCTCAGCAGATCAAGGCACAGTTGTTGGNGCNCCAAATATTGCTAATTTAAGCAAATTAAATTTTGTTTCAGAGCTTAAAAAAGAGTTTGATATTCCAATTATTGCTGAAAATGATGCAAATGCTGCAATGTGGGCTGAGTATAAATTTGGCGCAGCTCGTGGTTTTAACCCAGTTATGTTTTTTATTATTGGCACCGGTATGGGTGGTGGCTTAGTTATTGATGGCAAGTTATTTAGAGGAGCAAATGGAATCGGCGCAGAGTTTGGTCACATGATTGTGCAACAAAATGGTGTGCTTTGTGGCTGTGGTACTAGGGGTTGTATTGAGCAGTACGCCTCTGGCAGCGCACTAATGCGCTATGCCAAAGAGGGGATTACTGCTAATCCAGATAGCGGCAAGGCTATTTTAGCTTTAGCAGGTGGCAGTGTTGCTGGATTAACTGGAGCAATATTAACCAAGGCAGCACTGACCGGAGATGAGTTAGCAATTGCTGCTTTTAAGCAGCAGGCAGATTGGCTTGGCTGTGCGTGTGCATCATTTTCATTAATATTAAATCCAGCAGCGATTGTGATTGGTGGTGGGGTAGTAGATGCTGGTGAGTTATTTTTAGCACCAGTACGAGAAGCAATGGATAGGTATATGCCATTTGCAGGTACCCATACACCTCCAAAAATAATCGCAGCAAAGTTTGGCAATGATGCTGGCCTAATTGGCGCGGCAGATTTAGTTAGAGGATAGATCCATCCTCTAAATCATCATCTTTTCTGGCAGTTCGCCAGATTATTGTTGCGATAGAGCCTAAGAAGCCAATTACCGCTGGCCAAACTCCAAATACTTCAAAATCGGTCAAGGTATAGAGCAGTAGATAAATACTACTGCCGATAAAAGCTGCCGCAGATGCACGTTGGGTCTGATCAAGTTTGAGCCAGCGCGGATTTGGCGGAATGAAACGATTTACTTCATCAAAGTTATCTAACTCATCAAGGTAGGTAGTTGGCGCAGACTGATCAAGTGATAGACCGGAAATAATTGA
>JGI24768J34885_10000284_pt1 | contig 14773 bp, 3 predicted proteins | sample LakOntMetagenome_FD_34885 | JGI IMG/M metagenome (IMG submission 34885) | reverse complement strand
AACCGTGGCTCTTGCCGTTGCTTTAGTGAGGGTTGAGCGTTGTTGATTACTAACGTAAAGGGGAATTCATCTCTGCGCCCTGCACGGGTGCGCGACGCTGACTAGTGTGTGCTGCTGGCTCTACAGTCGTCCCGTTCGAATGCAAGGATGTCTCAAAGTGTCTGGACGGCTTCCAGAACCCCCCGACCTTTGCACAATGTGAGTGTCCCCCGGCAGCCGCTCACGCCCAACCTCCCCAGGCCGACGAGCGCTGTCACGCGGCGTTTATGTGCGGGTGGGGGTGGGCAGGATGTGTCAAGCTAGTGGGCCGTGGCCTGCGTCGTGGCACGTGATTGGAGGGCTGCTCTCGCGCGCACGCGCACGCTCACGCGCACGCGTATGCACTCACAGACATCCGGAAGTATCATATCCATCACACTCAACGCACACACGGATGACGTGTCGGGGGGTCTGCGGTACGTGTTCCGAGCCTGGCCGCCCTGCTCACCGCCACGGAGCCAAATTTGCGTAGCGGGTAGGTCGAGTGGGTCAGACAGGAGGGCGAGGCATGAAATGACAAGCAGTATCACCTGGTGATGTGCAGGCGTGGCACTTGGGCCGTCCACGGAAGACTCTGTCAAGCTCGACTTCAATGAGGTCAGAGCCAGCACCGACGATGATGATGCTGCCTGCCGTGCGGATAGAGAGAGAGCGCGCGCGAGAGAGAGCGAGAGAAAGACAGGGAGGAGGAGGCAGAGGAGGAGGAGTGTGAAGAGAAAGAGAGAGAGAGAGAGGGCGGGCTCCACGTGGTGGTGGAGGGATGGCTGACTGTGGTAGGTTGGTATTGTTGTGTTTGGCAGACTCAAACAGGAGTGGAGAAGGTCAAGGTGCGGGTGAGCACGGCGTCGGGGGAGTACGTCTTCTACATTGCGGTCAAGGATGTGTTCGTGTGGACTCGTAAAGCGCGCCAGTTCCTCAACCTGTGCAGTAATTTCATGGCAGATGGCGCCACCCGCCCCAGCGGGTACTGTGTCGAGCACCGCGCATGTTCACCTCTCTGTGCAACGAAAATGTGACTGTCTTGTGCAGACGGTACTGACTTTCAGTGACTGACCTGTCGAGGTTCGCAGGATTCCGAGTCCGGCCAAAGCGATGGACATGATGTGCGACATTTACAAGGGCCCAGAGGGCGACAACCTGTGCCGGGCGTTGACAGCAGACCCCAAGTGCCGAATCGACGAGTCGATGACAGTACACGAGAGTATTTCGACCGCGCTCTGGTCGCGGGAGGGCTGTGCCGTGGGGCAGGAGATGGCACGAAAGTTGTGCGAGTGCTCATGTTGGTCGAAAATCGTCCAGGTCTACACGCCCATGTTTGAGCAGTGGAGTAAGTATGACGACCAGGTCGAGGCCAAGGCAACCCGCCTCCGCTCCATGTGCAGGCTCGACGTGGCAATCTCTCTCGATTCGTCGTTTACAGAATCAACAACAACACAGTGTGGCCTCAACACCATCACGGTGTCGATTCGTTCTGCATCGAAATCTCTCCCAAAGGGCTCCGTGATCACAGTCAAGGGCCTCAACGGAGAGAACTTCAACGGGGTAGAACTTGCTCCTGCGACATCGAGAATCCTCGCAAACTTGACCTGGACTGCAGCTCAGTGTTCAGAATGGTGCAGCAAATCAGGCTTCTGCCCCAAGTCGGGCAGTGCGCGCGACACCAGCTGCCTCGCGCACCCAACCGATGCCGTGGGACTAGTTACAAACAAGCGTTGCATGCGCTGGTGCGATTCAGATGCGCAACTCACCGTCACGTTATCCGAGAGTGGAGGCTACGAAAATCCTCTGGTGCTTGCTATCAACGTTTTCAACCCATCTTTCACACAAATGGGTAACACGCTGATGCTTTCGATGTCAGGTCCTTCTGTCTACGCAGCCCCAGCCGAAATTTTGCAGAGGTCCTTTGGTGATATGGGCGCAGTCTCACCCTCAAAAGCGCTCTCTGCCGCAACGCCTCCTCTCTTTGACACATTCCTCGTTGGAGAAAGCGGGTGCGACGGAACACTGGACGCAGAGTCCAACACATGGAGAGGAAGCTGCGCTGGCATGGTCAACACGCTCACAATGACCTTGATTCCCAACCTTGAAATCTATTCTGGCGCCAACTTGATCATCACGGGGCTGGTACGCTCAGGCTCAGCCAATGAGGTGCCCACTATCCGTACAGGTACCGACGGTGATGGGAAGGCCTATTTCTCCAACATCACTGTGGATGACTGGAAGTCAGACGATGGAATCTTGACGCTGCGGGTTCTGGAAGGAGGTGGAGGCTCCGAGGCTCCGATGATCGCTGCTCAAGCTGCAGCTGCCATCGCGCTCGACTTCCGCATGCCTTCGATTGTTGACTCTAGTGGCCCTAAGCCCCCGATCACAATCAGGGTCGAGCGTGCTGGCTACCACCGCAATTGTTTCTTCCAGGAGACACGTCGGCTGTCGCCCACACTGCTTCTTGTCGCCAAGAGGTCATCCTCAAAATCGTTTAGGACGCGCAGCATTGCTGCATCTACATGCTTTCCTGGCGAGTGCAATGAGATCACAGTCACAATTTTGACTAACACCGTGCTGCAAAGCGAGGAGATGGGCATCACAATTTCCATCACTGGTATCAGCGGCATGGATATGAGCGACGCTTGCAACCCGCGCAACACGTGCGCAAATGCTGCCCCCAATGATTTAGTCCTGCATGATGCCATCGCCAACTCAAACCATCGTAATCTGTTTACAAGCATGAGCAACAACACGGCTATGGCAACGTGGGACATGCAGGGCCAAAGTCTTTCTATGCGACTGGCAAAAGGCGCCCAGCTCGACGCCTACAAAGAATATTCGATTATGTTTAAGCTTCAGAATGGATACGTTGCCACCGACCTTTACGACAGGATCAAGGTGGCAGCAATGACGTCGGACGGCAGATGTCTTGCTAGTGAAATTTTGGCGGTGGACGGCAAATGTGACGCTACAGCTGAGAGAATGGATCAAAAGCCTGGCCGTCACGTCCACGTGTGCAAACCTGGCTTTGAGATCAAAAATATTGGTCAGAGCTCCCCATGGCCCGGATGCGATGGGCACGAGAACATTATCACAGTAACCCTGCAACCAAATGTCAAGATCGACGTAGGCAGTGTCATTACCCTGCAGAATTTCAATGGTCCCGCTGACGTCGTGTTGGTTAACAGATCTATCAGTGCCGTTCGATTCAGAGTGGCCCAGAGCCACAACACAACATTTGCTTGGAACAATGGAAAGCGGGAAATAACTTTGAATATCACTCAAGACCACCCACTGCTTCCCGGACACAGTTACTCCCTCAGCTTCGCTTTGACCAACCCAGTGCTCTCGCAGGAAAAGCAACCGATAAACGTGAAATTGGTTTCTCCGGTGTTTGTCATTGATGAAAGCCTGCGTCATGATTCGACAACGATTCCAATCGCAGCCCGGTCCCTCAAGGGAGAGGCAGCTGCTCTCTTAGTGCTGAAGCCGCAATTCTTGGTCAAAAATATCGGCCAGAATAACCCATACCCGAATGCTCTGAACATAATCACTGTCACCTTGATCCCCAACATCGCTCTCGGGGGTCTTACCAACATTACGATAGAAGGACTGCAAGGGTCGGATACTTTTAGCACGAGCAGCATGTCGATAAATCAAAGCTCTCCGTCATTTCGCATTCTCAGCGACAACGCAACATGGTCGCGCGATACTGGTAGGCTGGTCTTTCACATTTTGAATACCAGCAAGTGGAGTGTGGAAGACGCAGCAATCATCTTCTCATTCGAGATTCTGAACCCCGGACGCTGCCATGCTTCCCCAGATGTAGGTGTCGGAGCATCAATTGGCGGCACCGATTGTGCTCAGAGTATTCCTTTCGAACCGGGAAATATGGTTAAGGACAGTACAAATGTGCCCTTTGACAAGTGTCGTGCATGCGGCACGCAAGACCACCGCTGCGAAGCTTGCCGGTCATGCGATCAGAAATGTGATCAGAATGACGCGCATCCGCTGAAAGTTCATGCACCCGCATTTGTCATCAAGCAGATTGGACAGTCCACATCGTGGCCTGGCTCCGAGAACACCATCACAGTTACATTCGCGACAAACATTGACCTCACGTCGGCAGCTGCCATCTTCGTCTCGGGTTTCCACGGAGGGACGGCTCAAAACGGAACTATTGCTGAGATGAAATACATCTCAGAATTTCTCTACCTGATGACTGCTGAGTGGAATCAAGCAGAGAAGCTTCTCTATGTCAAAATCGGCTCACCTGGCACTAAGTCGGTAGCCAACTCCGGGAACACGACGTACAGCTTTTCCTTCAAGCTGACAAACGCGATGACGTCGCAGAGATCTCCGCTCATCAACATCTGGGCCTTGAATGCCGGCACGTGCCTGGCACCTATACCCACGTGCTCTATGGATAGACCTGCTGATATCACAAAACAGCCGTTGAGCATTGATGAGCCAGGCTTTCTTTCCAAAACTATCGGGCATGCAAGCCCGTTTGCGTCAGTGCTCAACACCATCACCGCCACGCTGTCGTTCAACTTTGCCCTACAGCGTCCATCCAAAGTCACCATCGTGGGCATCATGGGCAAACAAACCCAGAGCAATGAAGCTTTGGCTGTCACTTCCGTAAACACTTCCGTGTCGGGGAGCCTCTTTGCAAGCACTGGGCGTTGGGATCAGGACACTGGATCCCTGATTCTCAGTCTCAAGGAAAATACAATCCCGGTTCTGGACACAAAGTACATCATTTCTTTTGACGTCACAAACCCCCCGATCACCCACAATGCACCTCTGGTCAGTGTTTCGGCCGACGGCACAGAGGCCGTTCTCATGGACTCATGGAATACATTGAAGGTGACTTCTCCCGAGATTGTCAGCGCAAAAATAGGTCAAAGCACTGCTGCACCATCGGCCCTGAACCTAATCACCATCACTTTGCGTTCGAATGCTCCAATCAGTACTGGCTCAAATGGCGCATTTACCATCACGGGGTTCAAGGGATTCGAAGCCAAGACAGGGCCGATTGTACTTATGTCAACAAACCATGCAATCTCCGTGTTCAAGGCCTTTCGCGACGGCACGCCCGGTACTGGCTGGTGGAATGGTGCAGCAAGCGATTCAGAGTCAGACGAAGCGGTCATTGAGCAGGGATGGGGCGACAGGGGGGATCTTGCGACTCCGGCCCAGTCGCTGATCCTGATGGTTGCAGGGACCATTGAACAGTCCTCAGACTATGTCTTTTCATTTCAGGTGCGGAATGGAAACTGCCAAACAAACTGTCCCGCCATCATGAAAATCGAAACCAACGGGCTTCAGTTCCTTCCGGCCAGCTGTGACTTGGACGTCGGGTTCTTGCCCTCGCAGGTGCCTCGAGTCATGTTTGTTGCGCAAGATTTTGGTTCCGCATGTGCGGGCGAGGTTTATGCACCAATGTTCACAACAAAGACGATCTCCGAGTGTTCGAAAGTGAATTCGAACCCCAATACGTTGACCGTCACGCTTGTCAGCAACGTTGATCTGGTCAAAGGGTCTAAGATCAGCATTTCGGGGCTATCGCGAACCGCTCCAGTGCAAAATGAGGATGTAACTTTGGGTGGACGTGACAGCTCGATCTTCAAGACTTCGTGGAATCCCAAGCAGGGTGTTTTGATGATGGAAGTTCGTGACGATCCCGGCATCGCTCTTAACCAAGAAATTGTGTTTAGCTTCGTGCTAAAAAATCCTGATTATCATGAACTTCCACTGCAACCGTCGGTTGGTGCCGAGTCCCAAGACGTCATTATTGGAGAGTCTACCATGTCTGGAGAGGTTCTCGGCGCTGGTTCCGCACCAGAATTGATAACAAAAGATATTGCGGAAAGCACTACTGTGCAGCGTTCCTGGAACACCCTGATGATGCTGATCGAATCCAACGCACAAATCCCTGAGAGGTCGGTGGTGAAGTTTGAGGGCCTCAAGGGTCTGATTTTCGACAATGACGGTATCAAGCTGACTGGAATGCACTCTTACTATTTTGACGATACAATCCAATGGGATGCTGCCACAGGCACCTTGAAGCTGACGGTCATCAGCACCATTCCGGCAGACGCCAAGCGGATGATTGCACTAGAGGTTCAAAACTTTGAGACAATGCAGAACGCAAAATACCCCTCAATCTCTGTCGAATGTCCGCCTTCGGTCAAGGGCTGCCCAGCCGCAGGATTCTTCATTAGTGCGGAGCGCATGAATACCACCCGAGGAGTGCTCTCTTCGATGACAACGGGGGCGTTCTTGTTTCGAAAGATCGGACAACAGACACCGTACCCCGGAGAGTCAAATACCCTCACGCTTACGATTGCTTCGACAATTGATTATCGACATTCGTGGCAGGATGGTGAGGTGATGATCGTCATCTCCGGTCTGTATGGTGCCAAAGCCAAGAGAGGCCCCATAGAATTGGCAGGAGCCCATCCATTTTCATCAGCTTGCTGGGAGTGTGCGTGCCCGAGCCTTTCGGAATGTGAAAATCCGCTAGACGCGGCTCGGCACTCTATCACCTTTCATGTTGCAGCTGATATGACCGCAGGGCGCTCTTACACGTTAGCGTTTGACGTTGTCAATCCCTCTCGAATGCAGAACGCTCCTAACATCAAAATCAATGCAATGTACAGAAAGTATCCAGTTGGCAGCACACATGGAGATGGTAGCAGTTCTGCACCATTCCAAGAATTGTTGGATGAGCCGGTGTCGATGGAGCAGGACAACACAACCAAGCTAAAGCACATTTATAACAGCGAAGTCGGAGAGGCGCAGGCCCTCAAGGTCCGAGATGCAGTTTTCACCGTACGCGACATCGTGCAGACTAAGCCCTATCCCTGTGCCATCAATACGATTTGCGTTACCCTCAAGTCGTCTGTGCCCATGACGGTGCAGAAGAAAAGTTACTTTGTGCTCGAGTCTTTTGACGGTGCCATTGCACCTGTCGGAGAAATTGCGTTGTTTAGAAACTTGAACGGCTCAGGTGAGGTATCGACGTTGCAATCTGCCTTTGAAGACGGTAACCAGAGCAAGGGTATTTGGAACACAAGTAGTTGTGCTGGGTCTTATGAAGCTCCGGGCAGAATGTGCTCTTCTCTCAAGCTTAGCGTATCGTGCAGAATTGAGGCTGGCACAGAAATTTCCTTCTGCATCAAGGTCACAAATCCTGCACAGTCACAGCAGGGTCCGAATACTATGACAATCTTTGCCAGTGACGGGAACTCGTATCAAAGCCTAAATTATAGAGAAGATCTCGATTTCACTAGACAAATTTTGAGTGCTCCGTATGCTAGCACAGACGATCCAAGACCTATGTTCATTCGTTCCCCAGCGTTCATGATGTTGGAAATTGAACAAAGCTCGCCTTTTCCCCTCGACCAGAATACGATCCGGCTGTCATTCAGATCTAATGTATCGTTTTTTTCCCTATCATGCACACATGTTCTTGTGTTATTGCTGTTGTGTGCCGGGCGTCTGTAAATATGCGCTGACTCTGACTTTGTCCGCTTCGGTCAGGTGCCTTTGCTAACGCGCTGCAATTCGACGTTGTCTGTTCGGGGATTGCAAGGATCTGCTAGCCCATCATCTGCAACTTTAAGCATGGACAGCTTGAGCAACAATACCTTTGGACAATATGCTGTATGGAACAGCGAGGGAACTCTAGCGATCCAGATTCACCATGACACCTTGCCTGGAGAGTTGTACAGGGTCGTTGTGGTCTTGAAAAACCAAAAGGATGCTCAAGATGCTCGCATTGTTGACGTAATGGCAAGCGGCGTTTTCATTGATTGGAAGCGCGCCAAAAGCGACGAGGAGATGGTCCCGGACAAAGTGCTCTTCCTACTGTGCAGGTGGAAAATGCATCCACAAGCCAATCCACTCTCAGATCGGAAGAGCGTCAATCTCAACAGGCGTGCGGGAAGGGCGATGCCATGCCCATGAAGATATATGCACCTGAGTTTGTGGTGGCAGCAATCGAGCAAAGCACAGAATGGCCTGGGGCTACGAATGAGCTCACGGTTGATCTGGTGGCCAACACCGATCTTTCAGGAGGCATGCTTGCCAATATCACAGTATCGAAGATGGATGGGCTACATGCGACTGCAGAAATAGCGCCCTTCATAGCAGGTGATGTCCGAAAGGGCGCAATCTGTGGCGAGGATCCGAATACCGCCAAGGATCTCTTCGTCATGTTGAGCGTGCAAAATGTGAGGAACCGCTTTCAAGACATGGACCCAGAAAATGCAGATCACTTTGTTTGTGTCAAGGTTCAATACACATATGACAACAGGACATATGGCCAGAACTACAACAATTCTTATGCAATGCCTGCTTTGCAAGGAGCAAATGGTACGAATGGTACAAATGGTACGAATGGTACAAATGGAACTTACGGAACCAATCGTTTAGGTTGGAGATCTGTGCTTACAAACGCGTCCGAGTGGTTTGTGACTGACGTTGAGTGGAAGTACTTCAACGGTCAGACCTGGCAGACAATGCTGCCGGTTCCAACAGACTTGCTGGTCGCAAACGTGTCGAGCGGTGTTCGTGCAATTAAACCTTCAGATGGCCAGAGGAAGTTGGACCTCATCGCCGGCATTGCTTGTGGGCTCATCGACACTCGCTCGGATACGGCTTTCTCCCGTGGTGATGACCGAAACGTCCAGATCAGCGGTGACTTTACGACACCGCCACATTTGGCGGTTACTTCAAAGCACGGGTCGCTGCAGACTGTCGAATGTTCATCCTCCAGTGGCACTGCTCCATGGTGCAGTGTCTCGTTCTTGTCCATTGGCCGATCTGCCAAGATTTCGGTGGAGGTTCTAAATATTGACTTCAGCAGTGACACTGAATCGGTAAGTGTCTTTGCTGGTGGCGTAAATCTGGGCGCGAACCTGCTACAACTCGACGGGCTTGACAACGAGTGCAGTAAATGGACCAAGGTTCTCAACAGCATTGCTATCCCCAAGGCTGCCTTGTCCGACTTCAACCATTTTGAAAAGAGCGGGCGACTCGACATTAACCTGACCACCACTTCCTCAGTGGGAAGCAACATGTGCAGCGGCAGGACGCTGCACGCCAAGATCACCGTTGAGACTCCAGCATGGGACCTCTTTGGACCTCAACCTCCTCCTGGCCGCGGACCCAATGACAATCAGGAGCGAATCTGGAATCACTGGCCCATGGACGCCAATAATCCCGATGGTACTTCGCCGTGGATCGAACCAGGCAAGAAAGTCCTCATTGGGTCGGGCGCCTTCTACCTTGACAAGGATAATATTGGCAATTACGGCAACAGACTGAGCCTGGAGATGCGGCAGGGAAAGTCGCTTGCATTGGGCACAAAGCTTTCCTTCTCCTACTTCGTCTTGAATTCTCTGCAAGCTAAGACCCCCTTCAAGGTGTACCTCCGCGTGGACACAAATGGCGCCAACATTCGGGACACGATGATGGTTGGCGAGCTGAGCGTGGTGTCGCCGGCGTTTATCTTGGCAGAAGCGGTGCAGTCCTCTCCGTTCTCCTGTTCTTTCAACACTATTACAGTTGCACTCATTTCCAACGTGCATCTGCGAGGAGTGGATGGATCTCAGGTATACATGACAGCTTTTGACGGTGCTTACGCCACTGATGGAGCCTTGGAATTGAGCGACGCTTCGGGTGGCAATAAACATGATCAGACTTTCAGCGCCACCTGGAAGCAAGCCTCGCGGCAGGTGGACTTGGACGTCATTAAGAACGTCATCGGAGGCAGAAGGTACTCATTTTCGTTTGAAATTGACAACCCTCTCGTCAAGGTTGACGCTCAAAAGCTCGCGGGAACACCGTCTGATTATCAGGGCATAATCAGGAGCTCCCAGTGGGAATCACCTGCTCTAAAGGTGCACGCCAAGGGCTTCACGGCGTCACTTCATGCCAACGCTGAACCAACCGTGAGAACCGTCAATACCTTTCAAGCTGCCATCACATCCGTCGACACGTCCTTGGGCCTTTGTGGAAACTCTAAGAGTGGGGATGCAGCAGCCCTCTTCATGTACAAGCCAAAGTTCACTGTTGCAAACATTTCTCAGTCTACTGCCTTCCCCTGCGGCGACAATGTGATCTCAGTGACAATCAGGTCAAACGTACCGTTGTGCGCAAAGGATTGCTTTGCGCAGATCACCATCTCTAACCTCCTGGGCGCAATCGGAAACAACGGCGTCGACGGCGACATTCGGCTCTCTTCGGTGGATGATTCTGAGAGAGACACTTTTGCTGCTTCCCCAAAGGGCGCAGCGGGATATGGCCATTGGCGTCAAGCCGACAAGTCCCTGACGCTGTATCTGACGTGTTGCATGAGCTGCAACAAAGACTACCGGTTTTCCCTCACTGTTAAGAACCCGAATTGCAGCCAGCCTGCACCGCTTGTGTTCATCGAAGCTACAAACGCAGAAAATCAGGTTTCAATATCCAAAACTGAGATGCAGACATCCTCCGAGCTACTGCCGCTGGGTGGCAAGAAGGCAACGTTGGGAGTCATCGAGCCCAGGTTCACCTTCGCTGCAATTGCCCAGAGCTCAAGCGTGGCCTGTGACGACAACACCATCACAGCGACTCTGGGAGTAAACGTGCCAATGCCCACCAGCACGCGCATTGTCATCAGCGGAATCACCAACACGCAGACCAACAGCACTACTTCTCTCGCCGTCAACAGCACATTGGCAAGCAACAAGTCTTGCTTGGCCACAACGGGCGTGTGGGATAATGAGAAGGGTGAGCTTGTTGTTCAAGTGGTGGGTGACGCGTGCTACGAAAACACTACGTGGGTCGACTTTGCTGGCAAGACATGCGCACATTACCTTGCCAACGCCACCATGTGCGACACAGCCGACAAACGCATGCAAACGATCGTGAATGTCTCTGCCGCCGCTGGCTTCAATGAAGGGGGGCCCTCTGCCAAGGACAAATGCTGTGCATGCGGCTGGCCTAGGCGCCACGAGCTGTGGGGATGTACCTTTTCGTTTACCGTGAAAAACCCGGCTAAAAAGCTCGATGGTGTCATCCCAACTGTAGCATCTACAGTTTGCACGTCGTGCCCGGTGGGCCCGGTCATAAAAAATGAAATGCAAGGAAAGGTTATGCAGGTGAGCAACCTGGATTTTGGGCCGATCTACATCTGGCAGAGCTCTCCCTTCCCATGCGACGTGAACACCATCACTGTCTCTCTCACGCACAAGCAGGTTCCATTGCTGAAGCTGTGTAACCCTACCATCACCATCTCCAACCTCAACAATGCCGTGCGCAACGATGGTGTCATCAACATCACGAACGTGCCTACCAGTACTACCATAAATGGCACGTGGACCAGCGAGAACTCGCTGGGTAAGATCTCTGTGCAATTGTTTGACTTCATTCCTGCGGGCGGGAATGCGTTTGTCTTTCACTTTTCGTTCGATGTGGTCAATCCCAACTTTGCACAGCCTGCTCCAGCTATCTCAATGTCGGCAAGCATCGATGACAGGCGCAAGCTTGAGAGCTCGAACATCCTCAACAACTTCCAGGAGCAGTTGAATCTTCCGATGGGCCCACCCAGGGCGACCATCTATGACTTCGAGACGGGCAATAATGCGTCGTCAGTGCCGCCAAACGTGCTGCAGAATGGTACGGTTGCGGCCGTGGACTTTTCGGGGAAAGCCAATCCGAACTTGTGGTTCGCGTGCCGATCCACGAATCCCTCTGGTGTATTTGGCAACTGCGTCAAATTTGCAGACAACGAAAATGATCGCAAGGCCTTGTTCGTGCGTCCTATCTTCTTCACCAAGAGGAGTATTGGGCAAAGCAATGCGGAGCCGTGCTCCCACTTGACTATTGCGGTGACGCTCGAGACCTCAGTGCCCCTGTTCACGCGCTGCAACCCCAAGATCACCCTGGATGGACTCAAGGAAGCTGTGGAGCTGCAAGCTGCTGTTTTCGGCACGAGCAACTCCTCGCAGAAGACTCAGTTGGAGGTCAACGTCTCGAACTTTACGAACGATTACATTGGAGTCTCACCGGAATTCAGAACGCCTTTTGTGATGGACTCCTTTGACCGGCTGGCAGGCAAGATGGTCCTACGTGTTGAAAACACCATTATGGCGGGCATCACTTACAAAATCACCTTCAAGCTGAGGCATCGAGCGGAACAATCCAGCGGTGTGAGCGTGAGCGTGTCCATAGACCATGTGAATAGCAATGATGCGGCCCATCGGTCTCAACGATCGCCTCTTTCATCCGCGCTCGTCTTTGGCTATGACTTTTTGCAGCCTGCCACACTGGTTGACGCCTCTGGCGATGCGAAGGCGATGAAGGTCAAAGCTCTTGCGTACACAAGCTATGCTGGGCAAACCTCGTTCCATCCTTGCGACACCAACAGAATCTGGGTCAAGTTGGAGGCTGTGAATCTGAAGCTGCTGCACTCGTGCATGCCAGTGGTGACCATCTCAGGGCTCATGAACACCCAGACAGAGTCGTCTCTGGTTGAAGTGACAGATGTCCAAGACAACAACAAGACCGTACATGCAAGGTGGTCCAACAGTCCCAGCTCAGGTTTCGGCTTCCTTGAGCTCAACCTCACTAAGCTGTTCACATCTGAAGCTGCAGACAAGGAAGACGGGCACAAAACTAGCTTCCTGTTCCACTTTACTGTCATCAACCCTGCCACCGCGCAAGTCGACAACGTGCCGAAAATAGAAGCTTCTCTCTCCCGCAAAGGCTCGAGACAAGACATGTCCATTCGAGATATCAGCACGTTTGAAGTTATTCATCTGCCTATACAAGTTACGAACAATACTTTGACCAAAGCACCAGGCTCTCATTTGTATGACAAACCCGTCACGGTAAAGCAGCTGGAGTTCTTGAGCAAAGATATCCGCCAGTCTACTCCATACCCGTGCGACGAAAACAAAATTGTGGTAAACATCAAGACGAATGTCAAGATTTTGAAGCTGTGCGACCCCGTGCTCACTATCTCTGGCCTCAGGGGAGCCTACGGCGATGAATCTGCTGCAAAACCCATATCTTGGTACGATATCTCGGGTACCAATTTCACCAACAATGCCCATGCTTTGGGGTCGATCTTATCTGTGTCTAGCACCGGTGACTGGACTCGGAGCACCGGCACTCTAGTACTACCTTTGATCCAAGATCTCGAGCATGACATCTGGAACCAGTTTTCATTCTACGTGTCGAATCCATCCAAAAATCCGAATTCTGTATCTGTGACGATTGAGGCCAATCTCAAGTCGTTCTATTCGAACCCCCAACGGAAGATGACACAGGTAACCGATATGGTGAAGTCTACATCAGATGCTCCTCAGGGCATTTACAAGGCTTCGACGACATATGCCAACACCGGCGAGGCCTCTCCTCTCTTTATCCGTAATCTGCGGTACGAGCTGAAATCTATTCGTCAGAGCACGCCTCATTCTGGGTGCTTAAACTCGATCACAGTCTCTTTGGCTACCAACGTTCCATTCATTCCAAATACAGTGTGTACGCCAGCATTCACCATCTCTGGGCTCTCGAATGCCAACTTCACTGACAATGACGAGATAGACCTTACTGCCCAGTCCGGAGCCTGCCCAAACAACGAAAATGCGGCCTTTGTCTTTAAGTCAGCTGCTGGTGCGAATGGGTTCCCAGCGTACGGCTGGTGGAGAAATGGCACCACGAGCTGTACTGGAGGAAAATTTGGGGAAGCAGGTTGCAGCACCGTACCAGGGCAGAAGCAGTTGCTCATGTTTTGGTCTAACGAGCGCACCATTGCTGGTACCAATTATTCCTTCACTTTCGATGTCACGAACCCGATGGTAGGGATCGGTACCGGCTTGCCGCTTGGTCAGCAGAGCCCCTCTGTCAACCTTGAATCTTCCTTTGATGGGCTTCAGTCTGGCGATGAGTCTCAAGGCACCAGCGGAAAGCATTACAGAAAGGAAGACATGGACAGATCACAGGATCAACCGTGTTGTTTGTGCAATGTCGGCCCTGGAGATGCAAGCCCGCTCAAGGTGAAGCCTCCCGTGTTCTGCACGAAGATGATTGGGCAGAGTACCCCCTATCCATGTGCAAACAACACTTTAACGGTAACGCTCTCTGCAACAACGAATCTGCCGGCAAATGTTAGCAGGATTACAATGAGCGGCTTTTTGGGCGGAAAAGCGAAGTCAGGCCCACTTCAGCTCTTGGATAAGTCTGGAGGGCAAAATCACCATCTGCTCTTTGCAACAGGCATCGGCAATGCAGCCGGCTATGGAGAATGGGACAATGGCGCAAAGACCCTAATCTTGCAGGTCGTGGAACATCTTGAGTGCGGGGGCGAATATTTCTTCGGGTTCGAACTGACAAACAACAACGATGGCCAGGATGCCCCAAATATCATGATATCAGCCCAACATTTGCACCTGTACCACCCGTTGACAAGAATCGATGCGACCCTTATGGCTCCAGATAATACCGCGATCCCCGTCGGGCGCAGCTCGCCTGGGGACGCAGCTCCTCTCAAGATCTGGGATCCTGTTTTCACAATCAAGGAAATCTGGCAGTCTTCCTCTACTCCTTGTGACGAAAACATTATCACAGTCACTATCAAGAGCTCAGTGCCTCTGTTTGCGGTTTGCAAGCCAGTTTTGACCCTTAAAGGCCTGATGGGATCCGACACCCCCAGCAAACACCTCGACATTGTTGCAACCAGCACNGCATC
>JGI24768J34885_10000281_pt1 | contig 14870 bp, 9 predicted proteins | sample LakOntMetagenome_FD_34885 | JGI IMG/M metagenome (IMG submission 34885) | reverse complement strand
AATCAATGCATTACAAACTAACAACTACACAAAATCTACCACCCTACCCCCAAATCTTCAACAAAAAATCGTTAAAAAACCACCACAAAACACCCAAATACACCCAAATCCCGCCCTTTTACCAGCCGTGTATGTCCAGCAAAGGCAAAATCGACTGGGCAGACACCGCTTTCACAAACGCCGAATAATCCTTCAACATAAACGCATTGATCCGCTTCACCACCAAATCCGTTTCTCGCTGTGCCGTTTTCAAAGCCACCGCACAGTTTTCCCCCGGCATTTCATTGCCCTCGATCAACCCGTACGCCGTTTGCAAATGATCCATTAAGCGAATCGTGGCCTCTTCGTAAGGACGGTAATCGGCGGGAAGCATATACAGCAACTTCAACGCCGCAATGCTATCCAACAGCGGACGTTCAAACTTTCGCAACTTCGATTCTGCACTGTCGCTGACATATTTCTGATTCACCCATACGCCCACATTCTTCTCGGCTTCCTTCAATCCCTCAAAAGCCAATCTGGCCCGCTCAATGGTCTTCTTCAACGTATCTAACATCTCACGCTGTTTCACATCGCCCTGCGCATTATACACAAACCCTTGGGGCATGCGCACTTCAATCCAAACCGAATCAGCCGCTTTACCAGACGAAATCACCAACTTATACTTTCCTGGCGATACAGTTCTTCCCGCAGGNATACCATCATCGGCCTTGGGCGTATGGTGCGATGGCCATCTGAATCCATCCTCNACCATTCTATAAGGCACCCTGTAATANCCTGAACTGTCAAACGAAAANTTGTGGGTGCGAATCAGCTTGCCCGACTCATTGTATACCTTGCCCACACAATCCANCTTCTTCCAATCACCCGTTTTCGCATCCCGATCAGCACCAACTTTCAAGTCCACCTGCGCACCATAAGGCTTGTTCGCTGCGCTCCAAGCTTCATCCGCCGAAAACCTCGCTCCGCTCGGTTGCTTATACCTCGCCAACACCCCATCACTGGCATGCAAAATGTCGATGTTTATCGCCCCAACCAAATTGGTTGAACCCACCAAAGAACCGGCCAAATAGTTGTTTCCACCCGCCGATACCGATAGTTCACCCTTGGTCAACTTCCGCAACACCGCAATGTCGTCAAACACCCAAATACCCCGACCAAACGTACCCAAAACCAGATCCCGCTCACGCGCTTGAATCTTTATATCGGCCACTGGCACACTCGGAAACCCCTTCCATTTTCTCCAAACACTGCCCCCATCTATACTCACATACAACCCGTGATCCGTGCCCAAAAACACCAATCCTGGCGCTTCCACATCGGGCAACACACTCAACACATACCCCGTTACCTTATCGCCCTTGCCTTCCTTGTTGCCGAAGCCATCCGCATTCACCTTGCGCGTCCAACTGGCCCCATAATCGCCCGTATAAAACAAATATGGCGCAAAATCATTCTGACGGTAATTGTTTACCACCACCCATGCTTCCGCGGCATTCTTGGGATTCGTCCACACATAAGGAATCCATGCCCCCACTGCCGCATTCATACCCGCCTTGGCCATCGCATCGCTCAACAACTTCCAAGTTTTTCCCCCATCGCGCGTTACCTGCACACGACCATCATCGGTAGAAACGTACACCACATTTCGATCCGTAGCCGATGGTGATATCGCCAAAATGGTACAGTGATTTTCCGCACCCGTAGCATCCACAGTAATACCCCCGCTCTTCGCTTGCTCCATTTTCTTGGGGTCGTTGCTGGTTAAATCGGGCGATATGATTTTCCAAGTTTTGCCCTGATCTGGGCTGTAATGCACGAACTGACTGCCGAAATACAATCCATTCGCATCGAAAGGATCCACCGCCATCGCCGCATTCCAATTGTAACGCAAAGGCTTGCCCTCGGGATGCTGGGGCTTGATGAAATCCGCGCTGTGCGTATTGCGATTCCAATGATACACNTTGCCCCCCTGATACATCGCATAGCCCTCGCCCGGTTTCCCCGGAATCGGTGCNACNTCAAAACCATCGCCAAACAAAACCTCCTGCCATTCGCTGTTCTTGATACCCCCCTCAACCCAATGGTAAGCCGGACCATACCAACTGCCATTGTCCTGCAACCCACCATACACATTGTACGGCTCCTGATTGTCTACATCCACATGGTAAAACTGCCCCACCGGAATGTTCTCCGCATATCGCCAAGTTTCACCCCCATCGTAGGAAATGTTCAAGCCGCCATCGTTGCCGTTGATGATGTATTTGGCATCGTCGGGATGCACATAAAACGCATGATGATCGGGATGAATGTGACCCCAATCGGCCAAAATATCCCAGTGTTTGCCGCCGTCTTCACTGCGAGCGATCTGACTCCAAATGCTATACACACGGTTCTCGTTGCTCGGGTCTACGTACAATTCAGCATAGTAAAAAGGACGATTCCCTGCGTTCGCTTCCGTACTCACCTTCAACCAATTGCCTCCTCCATTGTCGCTGCGATACACCGCCGTTTCTGACGATTCGATAAACGCATACACTCGATTGGGCGATGACGGAGCCACTGCCAATCCAATTCTTCCGAGTTCGCCTTTGGGCATGCCGTCTTTCACGCCGCTGCGCTTCCAGGTCTTGCCACCATCGATAGAAATATACAATCCACTTCCGGCGCCACCGCTGCGGAACGTCCAAGGTTTGCGCTCATAATCCCACATCGCTGCATACAACTTTTGGGGATTCAGGGGATCCANAACCAACTCCGCACATCCNGTGGTCAAATTCACATATAACACTTTCTGCCAAGTATTGCCCCCATCATCGCTGCGAAAAACACCCCGATCGGCGTTTCCACCCCATACAGAGCCCATTGCCGCAACCCATATTTGGGCAGGATTTTGCGGGTTGATCACGATTCGATGAATGGTTTTGGTGGCTTCCAATCCCAAACACTTCCAAGTTTTACCACCGTCCAAAGATTTATAAATGCCTTTTCCACTGTTGTGGCTGTTTCTGGGATTGCCTTCGCCGGTACCTACATACACCACGCTGGGGTTGAGGGGATCCACCGCCACCGCACCGATGCTCTGCACATCCATTTCATCAAATATGGGCGACCACGATATACCGCCGTTCACACTTTTCCATACGCCCCCGCTGGCCGTTCCGGCGTAAATCACATTGCGATTCACCGAAGCCAATGCACCCTTTCTCGGCATCGCCAAAGCAGTAACACGACCACTCATGGCACCGGGACCCAAATTTCTCTGCGGAATGTGTTTCATCACCGCATCCAATTCGTTGGATTGAGACCACGAAATTGAAACACCCATCACATTCAATATCAACAAAATAACCAACCGAAATTTGCGCGCAACCAAGTTGGCCTTGAACCCTTTTGTCATCGAAAAAGCTTGCATTTTTCAAACCTACAAAATTCTATTGGCACTTCGTAGCCCCGATACTACAATCCACCGCATTCCATTTGGGTTTTATCGAACAAAAGGTAAAGTCACTTGTTATTCGTTCTATCTTTGCACCCCCAATGTTTAAACAACAAATCACCGGCTTCCTTTTCTTCACCCTGTTCTTTTTGGCCATCGATGCCTATGTTTATCAAGGCATCAAATCCATCACCCCACATTGGAGNACCAAAGCCAAAAGCATCCTCAAGTACAGCTACTGGGGTTATACAGCGCTGGTTTTCGTGTTTTTTCTGCTATTCCGCTTCCAAATCATTCAGATTGATCCCAATTTCGTAAAAATCATCTCTGCCATCGTTTTTGCCATTGTCATCGCCAAAATTTTCTGGGTGGTTTTCCTTTTGATCGATGATATTGTGCGATTGTTTCGTTGGGTCTATCAATACTTTTTCACCGAACTTGAAAGTGCGCCCGACAAACCCTCAGGCATTTCTCGATTAAAATTCTTGCAATACACCGGCTTGGCCGTGGGTGTGGCTTTCATTGGCACCGCTGTTTGGGGCATCTTCAAAGGCGCCCACAACTATACCATCCACCGCAAAAAAATCAAATTGGCCGGATTGCCCGATGCCTTCAAAGGACTTAAGATTCTCCAAATTTCCGATATCCATTCTGGCAGTTTCTGGGACCGCGAAGCCGTAGCACAAGGCATCAAACTCATCAACGAGCAACAAGCCGATGTGGTCTTTTTTACCGGCGATATCGTAAACGATCGCTCCGATGAATTGCTGCCCTGGATAGATCTTTTCTCCCAAATCAAAGCACCCATGGGCGTGTTTTCTACCCTGGGTAACCACGATTATGGCGACTATGTGCCCTGGCCAACCCCAGAAGCCAAACGGAAAAACCTATCTGATTTGATCTCCTACCACAAACAAATGGGGTGGGATATTTTGAACGATGAGCACCGGGTTTTGGAGAAGGACGGACAAAAACTGACCATCGTTGGCGTACAAAACTGGAGTGCGAAAGCGCGATTCCCCAAATATGGCAACCTGGAAAAAGCCATGGATGGCGCACCCAAAGACACCGTGAAAATCTTGTTGAGCCACGATCCATCGCACTGGCGCGAGCAGGTTGTGGGCAAACAAACGGATATCGCCCTTACGTTTGCCGGACATACCCATGGCATGCAGTTTGGCATCGATTCAAAATTCTACCGCTGGAGCCCCGTGAAATATGTATACAAAGAATGGTTGGATCTCTACACAGAGAGCAACCAACACCTGTACGTAAACCGCGGATTTGGCTACCTGGGATACCCCGGCAGAATGGGAATCTACCCCGAAATCACCGTAGTTACCTTGGCATAACCTCGCCAATACGCCCCCACAAATAAATTGAATACGTACGCGTTTTCACTGCGCAATCGTCTTAACTACTTATTCTTCAATTAAATACGTACTCAAACTTTCCGGGAGGAAGCATCACCCAAACGGTTCCCAAATCGTCTTGAACCAACGGCGTGTCATTGAAGGTTTGAATGCCGCCAGTCTTTCCGATAAACGTTTTACCAGTATCAAGGTTCACCGGACGCACCCCATCGGTAAAGCTCAACTCTACCGCTTTGGTTGTATTGCTGCGATTAAACACGGCATACACAATCTCCCCGAAATATTTGCGCTGCACAATCAACACATCATCGGAAAGCGCCGTCACTTTCATATCGCCATAAGTCAGGGCCATGTGCGTACTCCGGAAATGGGCCATGTGCGCCACGATCGTGCGCTGCTTCTTTTCTCTTTCCGATAATCCCTTGACAATACCCACCTTGTTGTTGGGATCGGCATTAGAACCCAAACCGCGGTCAAATCGCATCATTCTCCGACTATCAGGATCACTGGCACCGGGCATACCGATTTCATCGCCGTAATAAATCACAGGGATCCCCGGGATGGCAAAATTGTAGGCCATCATGCCCAACAAACGATCGTAAGCTTGGGTATCTCGCACTTGGATATCGCGGTCCCAACCGGCCTGTTTGCTGTCTTCACCTTCTTTCATAGACCCATCCAAAATGGAGATGATGCGGGCTTTGTCTTGATTCCCCGATACATTGCCCATGGTGTGGTGGGCGCCATACCATTTCTTGGAATCATTGAGGGTTTGCGCCAACTGCTTACAACCCCCATTGCCTTTGAAGGTATTCACGGCCGCATCGTACATATTGAAATCGAACTGTGCATCGAGCATGCCACTGCCGAGGTAAGAACTGATGAGCTCCGGGCTTCCGTAGGTTTCGCCAATTTGGTAGTAGGGGCGATGCTGGGGAATCGATACTTGGGTTTTGATTTTGTATGTAAGCGCGCGCCAGAAGGGGTCTGGGATGTGCTTGGTGGCATCGTGACGGAAGCCATCTACATCAAAATTCTTGAACCACCACAAGGCCGAATCGGTGAGTGCGTCAACCACTTCGGGTTTGAAATAGTTAAAGGTGGGCATGAAATCATCGAACCAGGTTGTGAGGCGATATTCATCCCAGCGCTCGGTATTTTTTGAGCCATCGGGTAAATACAAAGGGGTAAACCACGAAGGGTACTGTTTGTATAAGGGGTGTTCTTGGTGAATGTGGTGTGCCACATAATCCAAGAAAATGTTGATGCCGTATTTGTGGGCCGTTTCGATGAGCTGCTTGAGTTCTGCTTCGGTACAGAATCTGGGATCGGTGGCGCGCAGCGCCACCGGCCAATACCCGTGGTAACCACTGAATTTGGTGGCTGGGGTTTTGATCCACTGTCCGTAAGGACCCTCNGGATTCCTCACCACCGGCGAGATCCACAAACTGTTCACGCCCAATTCAGAGAAAAATCCCTCTTCTATCTTTTTGGTGATACCCACCACATCGCCCCCGTAGAAATCCACTTTGGGATCGACATCGGGTCGGTTCAACGGTTTATTGTTCTCCTTTTTCCCATCCACAAACCGATCAATCATGGGATTGTACATCACCATCGTGCGTGGATCTTTGCGATCGCCAAATTTCGCCATGTCAAAAATCACCCGACCCGCCGCCAACGGTACCAATACCTCATTGCTCACGCCCTCGCTGCTGCCGATCCACACGCGGACATAACTGCGCGAAGCCTCCCAGGCCGCTTTGGGCACCGTGATTTTGATGACGCTCTCGCCGTACATCGGTTCGTATTCACCCAATTCCACGGGCAATCGTTGATTTTGCCACATCGCCAACACTGAATTGTACTCACCTTTGCCCAAACCCACCATGTTTTTGGTGCTCACAAAAATCTCTGTGGGTATTTCTGGGTTCCAATAATCCCCGGGTTGGGGCGATGTATGCGAAGTTCTCAACTGCAAATCGGCCGTAGAAACGGTAAACGTAGAATTGTAACCGCCCATCCCATTGCCCAAAGAATCTTTGTTGTTTGGATCGCGGATTTCCTTGGTTTCCAAGTTCCATTTACCGGCATAACTCACCACAAACACATACTGATGGCTGCCTGGTCCCACCCATGTGCTGCCCACCCAAGTACCTTGGGTTTTATCCGATGGATCCTCTTCCCATCTCAGCGATAAATTGTTCGCATTCCACGCGTTGAATGTGCCTTTCACTTTCACACTCGCATATGCATATTGCTTCGTTTTCCAACGAAATTCACGCAACACTTTCTCCGACTTCCGCACCGGCACCGTGGTGCTCTTGCCCGCACTCCAAATCTGAAAATATTGTAGCGCAGTTTCCTTGCCGTAATCATCGCCTTCCCACCACAATTGCATCGAATCACAAACAGTCCCCTTTCCGCGAAGCGAGTCCCCCGCCCCACGATTCCAAGCGTACCGCAAATTGGATATACCCGCACCCGGATGGTTTTTCGGCACGGTTACACTGTCGATGGCCGATACATAAGGAAAGAAATCGCCCAGCCAAACCCAGGTTTTGCCGGGTTGCAACGTAACCATGTGATTCAACCCCAANGAGGGATCGATGATGGCGATTGGACTTTTCTTCGCGGGAGGCACAACCATTGGTTTGGCTTTTTTGCCTTTTTGCGCATTCGCCGTCAGCGCAAAAAGGCAGCTGACCCCAACAATAACAAACAACTTTTGCATGGTCTAAAGTGTAAAATTAACACTTAACCACCACTATCGCACAAACACCTTTACACTTTTTGTTTGTCCGTTCGAATACCCATACCGCAACAAATACATCCCCGATTCCTTGGGATACACCACGGCAGGATCGCCGCTAAACACCAATCGCCCCTGCACATCATACACCTCCAACCAAATGGACTGCAAAGGATGTCCACTNCCCGCTTCTGTCAGCAACTCAACCCCCACCCAAGGNTTCCACTCCATAGAAAATTTCGCCCAAACAGGGTAATGATCCGATGTGTTGAACCGATAACTCGGCACATAGGCATCGCCCACCATCACACCGCTTTGATTCATCAACCAATTCGCTTTCATAGAAGCCGTAACACACATGTGATCAATCATTTCCGAATAACTCGCCGTGCTCTTTTGCTTGGCCAAACTCAACCGGTACGATGGAAACACATAGTTGGTATCGTTTCGCCAATCCACGAATGGACTGGCCTTTCCGCTTACAATCGACACGTCCAAATCATCGTTCCAATCGCCCAAAACAAAGCCTTTCAATCGTTTTTTGGGATCCAAATAATTCTTCAATTCCTCTGCCGCCTTCGCCCGGCGATTGTACGATGTGAGTTTCTCCGAAGTACTGCCCGTATTGGCCTTCAAATGCATCACCCATACATACATTGTATCCTTTTTGCTGCCCCATTGGGTTTCCAGCGCCACCTCCAACGGAAATCGCCCACTGGCAAACTCATAGTCAAAGGCCAACAAAATAGACTTGCTGTACAACAACCGAAACATCGATTTGCGATACAACAAACCCGTCTTTTGCGTTTGGGAATAAGTGGTCAATACCGCTCCGTAATCGGGCAAATTCGCTTGTAACTTGGCCCAATAACCCGCATTTGAAATCTCACACAAACCCAACACATCCAAATCCATGTTCTTGATGACTTCCGTAACGTTTTTTAACTGCGTTGCGTCATTGCTAGGCCCATTCAAACTATCACCGAACCACTCGATGTTCCAAGTACCAATGTCTAGCGTGGTATCGGTGCCAATTTTCGGCACTTGCCCTGAAACGAATCCGCTGTTGAGCCACAAACNNAGCACCCCAATAAACACCCATAATCTTCGCGCCTGTGACCCCACCAACGCGGAGGCCCCTTTTCCTTGAAACAACATCTCANTCCGTTCACACTTCATAAAAACACGATTAATTCCGTCTGTCGAAACCCCAATGCAATTTGTTACGAAGGGTATCCAAAAAATGTATGTTCGACAAACGCATCAAGTTCAATTTGTGATCCGCTTTGCGAATGGCCATGTTCACTTCGCCCGTAATGCTCTGACTTCGCGCATCCAAACTGGCCAAATAACTGCTGGCCCTGCCTTCAATTTCGAAGCTTATCACCACGTCGTCACTCACCACCACCGGCCTCACATTTAAGTTGTGCGGGGCGATGGGCGTAATCACCATGCTATCGCTTTTGGGAAAGATGATTGGACCACCGCAACTGAGCGAATACCCTGTACTACCCGTTGGTGTTGAAATGATCAATCCATCGCTCCAATAACTATTCAAAAACTCTCCGTTCAGATAGGCGTGCACCACAATCATGCTGGAGGTTTCTTTTTTGTGAATCACAAAATCGTTCAGCGCATAATTATAATCGAACAGCGGATGAGACGAATCCAACTGCAACAAACTACGCTGCTCAATGCTGTAATTCCCCTTCTCCACATCGTCCAATGCATGATGCAAATTTTCTAACTGCACATCGGCCAAAAATCCCAATCGACCTGTATTGAGGGCCAAAATGGGCACCCCAGTATCTCTTACGATGCTCAGCGTATCCAAAATGGTTCCATCTCCGCCCACACATATCAGCACATCGGCCATGGTTTCACCTTTGGTGAAGTGATCGAACACCCGCACTTGCATCCCCGATTCAATGTTCATGTGAACGTGGTCTTCNANTGAAGGAGGTAGCCAAATTTCATGTCCTCTCGCGGCCAAAGCCATCAACAACTCCCCAAAACCCGCTTGGTGTTTGGGATCACGAACTGATTTGGCGTAAACGGCTATTTTCATGATGCTTCAAACAAAGATACCCTATAACGCGGGAGATTTTCGGTTCAAAATGCAAAGATCAAATGCGTATTTGTGTTTTTCGTCGATGCCATGCGATTCGCAATGATCCAAAATCCAATGATCCTCGCTGTAGCGCGGAAAAAAGGTATCGGCNNNATCAAAACCTTGAAACACTCTGGTGATATACAATCGATTCGAAAAGCCCAAAGCCTGTTTATAAATTTCTCCTCCACCAATGATCATGATTTCATTGGGCACTACTATACCCTCACCTTCCTCCGTGCCTTGATGCGCCGCCCGCTTCTGCTCAATGGCCGTTTCCGCCAATGCCAAGGCCTGCTCCCAATTCTCGGCACGCTCAAAACCCGGCAAAACATGGGCTTGAGAAGTGAGTACAATGTTGGTCCGATTTTTCAACGGCTTACCCAAACTCTCCATGGTTTTCCTACCCATAATCACCGGTTTCCCCTTGGTGTGCCTGATAAACCAAGCAAAATCATCGGGCAAATGCCACAACAATTCATTGCCCGCACCCAATTCAAGGTTCTCCCCCACCGCAGCAATCATAGAAATAAGCATATCACAAATATACAATCCACAGCGCGTGGTTGTATCTTTGCGGGTTCATGAGCAGAATTGTAGCCATTGTCGGCCGTCCGAACGTAGGCAAGAGTACCCTTTTCAATCGCTTAACCGGCGAATTCAAAGCCATTGTAGACGATTACAGTGGTGTTACCCGCGATCGCCATTACGGTTTTTCCGATTGGAATGGCATCGATTTTACCGTTATCGATACCGGTGGATTCGTCCCCGAAAGTTCTGATACCTTTGAAGCCGCCATCCGCGACCAAGTGCATATCGCCATCGAAGAAGCCGCCGTCATGATTTTTGTGGTCGACGTGCAAACCGATGTCAATCCGCTCGATTTAGACTTCGCCCACATCCTTCGCAAAAGCAAAAAACCCGTGGTTCTTTGTGTGAACAAGGTCGACAATGATCGTTTGCGTATGGAAACCGCCTCGTTTTACTCATTGGGTTTCGATCACTTCCATGAAGTTTCTGCCGCAAACGGTTCAGGAACCGGTGATTTGCTCGATGAAGTGGTTGAATTCCTAAAAGGCGAAGAGCCAGACCAACTGCACATCGAAGGCCTGCCACGCATCGCCATCGTAGGTAGACCCAACGTAGGAAAATCAAGCCTCATCAACGCCCTCATCGGCGAAGATCGCAACATNGTNACCAACATCGCTGGAACCACCCGCGATAGCATCGATACCCGCTACAAAGCCTATGGAAAAGAATTCGTGCTGATCGATACNGCCGGAATCCGTAGAAAAAGCAAAGTCAATGAAAACATCGAATTCTATTCAGTGATGCGCAGTTTGCGCGCGCTGGAAAATGCCGATGTGGTTGTACTCGTTTTGGATGCCACATTGGGCATGGAAAGCCAAGACTTAAATCTGTTTTGGATGGCACATCGCCAAGGAAAAGGCATCGCGATCTTGGTAAACAAATGGGATTTGGTAGAGAAAGAATCCAACACCCACTTGGAATACACCGAGAACATCCGCAAGGAAATCGCGCCATTCGTAGACGTTCCCATCATGTACGTATCAGCACTCACCAAACAAAGGGTATTCCAAGGCATGGAAACCATTTTGCAAGTATTCGATAACCTCAGCGTTAAAATTCCAACCCGTGCACTCAACGATTTCATTTTGCCCATCATGGAAGCCACGCCTCCACCAAGCAAAAAAGGAAAGTTCGTAAAAATCAAATACGTTACCCAGCTGCCAAGCAAACGTGTGGCATTCGCCCTTTTCTGCAATTTGCCTCAGTATGTTGCCGAAAGCTATACCCGCTTCCTAGAAAATAAAATGCGCGAAAAGTTCCCCCTCACCGGTGTGCCCATTAGCCTTTTTTATCGCAAAAAATAACCGCACAACCCATGAGCCAGCGCAAAGACATTCGCGATCTTGAGATTCCGCAAATCACGGAAGCGCTCAAAGCCATGGGCGAACCCTCCTTCAGGGCCAAACAAATTTATCAGTGGCTGTGGCAAAAAGGTGCCCGAAGCTTCGAGGAAATGACAAACCTCTCCAAACCTTTGAGAGAGAAACTCCACGAGGCCTTTACCTTCCATGTAGCCACAATCTTCACCGCCCAACATTCCAAAGATGGTACCATTAAAGTGGCCTTTGAAATGCACGATGGCAACAAAGTGGAAGGCGTACTCATCCCCACAAGCAGCAGAACCACCGCCTGCGTGAGTTCACAAGTGGGGTGCTCCCTGGATTGTAAATTCTGCGCCACAGGGTACCTCAAACGGATGAGAAACCTCACCGCCGGTGAAATCTTCGATCAAGTTTGGCTCATCAATGAACTGGCCATCGAACACTACGGAAAACGCCTCGATAACATCGTATACATGGGCATGGGCGAACCACTGCTCAATTACGCAAACATGCATCGCAGCGTGGCCATCATCACCTCCCCAGACGGCTTGGGAATGAGCCCACAACGATTGACCATCTCCACCGCCGGCATCGCCAAGATGATTCAAAAACTGGCCGACGATGGCATTAAAACCAATCTGGCTCTCAGTCTCCACTCCGCCAACAACGAGAAACGATCTGCCATCATGCCCATCAATGATAGCAACAACCTCGAAATGCTCGCTGAAGCACTCAATTATTGGTACGATAAAACCGGTATCCGCCCAACCCTTGAATACACCGTCATTGAAGGCGTGAACGATGGCGTGGAAGAGGAAAAAGAACTGGTCATTTTTGCCAGAAAATTCCCTTCAAAAATCAACCTGATTGAATACAACCCCATCTCGCTGGCAGATTATCAACCCACCGGCAGATTAGACGCATTTGCCGCCGCCCTCGAAAAACAAAAATTGATCGTGCATGTACGTCGCAGCCGTGGCAAAGACATCGATGCAGCCTGCGGTCAGCTCGCCAATCAACTGAGTTGAGAATACGGGTTATTGATTGCCCAATTGCCGGAGCCAATCTACTTGCATAGTATTACACCCTACAACATCGGCAGGGTGCAACATGAAGCCTGCGGTCTTATTCACAGACCGGGACTATTTCAAAAATCCAATGAGTTAAACGTTCTTTACGAAATCCCTGTGATGTGATTCTTCGTACAAACGCTCCGTAGGCAACGACTTAAAATACTCCCAAGTAATCCTCAAACCTTCCGCACGATCCACCTTCGGACCCCAATTCAAGATCGCTTTGGCCTTGGTGATATCGGGTTGACGTTGTTTTGGATCATCCGTAGGCAACGGCTTATAAATCACCTTTTGATCGGTGCTCGTTAACTTGATGATTTCCTCCGCAAACTGTCCGATAGTGATTTCATGGGGATTGCCCACGTTCACCGGATCAGCGCAATCGCTCAACAACAAACGGTAGATGCCTTCCACCAAATCATCGACATAACAGAAGCTACGGGTCTGACTGCCATCGCCGAACACAGTAAGATCCTCACCACGCAGGGCTTGTCCCATGAATGCTGGCAATACACGACCGTCGTTTAGACGCATCCGCGGTCCATAGGTATTGAAAATCCGCACAATACGGGTCTCTAGGCCGTGAAACGTGTGATAAGCCATTGTAATCGCCTCTTGAAAGCGTTTTGCTTCATCATAAACGCCCCTCGGACCTACTGGATTCACATTGCCCCAATAAGCCTCCGTTTGAGGATGCACGGTAGGGTCTCCATAAACTTCAGAAGTACTAGCTACCAAAATGCGGGCTTTCTTGGCCATCGCCAAACCCAACAAATTGTGCGTACCCAACGAACCCACTTTCAAGGTTTGAATGGGGATTTTCAAATAGTCGATGGGCGATGCGGGCGATGCGAAATGCAAAATGTATTTCAGGTCACCGGCCACGTGCACAAATTTGCTCACATCGTGGTTGTGAAACTCAAACGACTCCAATGGAAACAAATGTTCGATATTTCTCAAGTCACCCGTAATGAGATTGTCCATCCCAATCACATGGTAACCCTCTTTCAAAAATCGCTCGCACAAATGACTTCCCAAAAAGCCGGCGGCGCCCGTAACTAAAACTCTTTCTTTGTTCATTTGATGTCTTTACGACCAATGCTATAATAAGTGTATCCGTGTTTGCGCATGGTATCCATTTCGAAAACATTGCGACCGTCGAAGATCACTTTTTCCGCCAACAAACCATCGATACGCGCAAAATCAGGGGTTCTAAACTCGGGCCATTCTGTTGCGATCACCAAGAAATCTGCACCTTCCAAAGCAGCATACATTTTCTCAGAAAACACCACACTATCGCCCAAAACACGCTGCACATTTGGCATCGCTTCTGGATCATAGCACTGCACTTTGGCACCTCTTTGCAACAACGCATCGATCATTTCCAATGCCGGTGCTTCACGAATATCATCTGTATTGGGTTTGAAAGCCAATCCCCACATCGCAACGGTTTTACCCTTGATATCGCCGTAATGCGCATCGATCTTAGGCAACAAAGCCTTCTTTTGATCGTAATTCACATCCTCTACCGCCTTCAAAATTTTGAAATCGTAGTTCACTTCAGAAGCACTGTGTACCAACGCTTGAACATCCTTCGGGAAACAGCTTCCGCCGTAACCAATACCAGGGAACAAAAAGCGCTTTCCGATGCGATCATCGCTGCCCACACCCTTGCGAACCATATCCACATCCGCACCCAACAACTCACACAAACGAGCAATCTCGTTCATGAAAGAAATCTTGGTCGCCAAGAAACTATTCGCCGCGTATTTTGTCAACTCCGCACTGCGGGTATCCATGTGCATCACCGGGTTGCCCTGACGTACATAAGGTGCATACAATTCATCCATCACTTCAAAAGCGCGCTCACTTTTGGCACCAATCACCACGCGATCTGGCTTCATGAAGTCGTCCACAGCCACACCCTCGCGCAAAAATTCTGGGTTACTCACTACATCAAACTCTCCGCTGTAGTTGGCACGAATGGCCGCTTCCACCTTATCGGCAGTACCCACAGGAACCGTGCTTTTGTCTACAATCACTTTGTAGCCCGTCATGATTTTACCCAAGTGGTCTGCCACGCCCAAAACATATTTCAAATCAGCCGCACCACCTTCACCCGGAGGGGTTGGCAAAGCCAAGAAGATCACTTGTGCATCCTTAATCGCATCCTCCAAATTGTTGGTGAAGCTCAAACGACCTTCCTTCAG
>JGI24768J34885_10000279_pt1 | contig 14928 bp, 22 predicted proteins | sample LakOntMetagenome_FD_34885 | JGI IMG/M metagenome (IMG submission 34885) | reverse complement strand
TGATCGCACAATGGGACGCTCTGCCAAACTACGTAGGTGACGCAAGTATCCTACCTCTAGTTGACGTAAGTGGTTCTATGACCTGCTCAGCAGGTGGTAAGNGCGATGTGCGTTGTTTAGACGTTGCAGTTAGCCTTGGTTTGTATCTAGCAGACAAGAACAAGGGNGTGTTCAAGGACACNTTCTTGACTTTCTCAAGCAAGCCACAACTGGTTACTCTAAAGGGTAACATTGTTGACAAGGTGACCCAAATGTCTAAGAGCGATTGGGAAATGAGCACTAACTTGCATGCCGCTATGGACAAGATCCTAAGCGTTGCAGTTAAGGGTTCTGCTCCACAAAGTGACATGCCAAAGATGTTGCTGATCTTGTCAGACATGCAGTTCAACCAATGCGCCAAGCACGACGACAGCGCAATGGAAATGATCGGACGTAAGTTCGAAGCCGCAGGCTACAGCATGCCACAAGTGGTTTTCTGGAACCTAAACAGTTCTGGTAACGTGCCTGTGGCAGCAGACAAGAGTGGCGCCGCATTGGTAAGTGGATTTAGCCCATCAATCATGACTAGCTTGCTAGCCGCTGATTTGGACCAGTTCACTCCAGAAGGCATCATGCTTAAGACTGTAATGAGTGATCGTTACGCTCTCTAAGCTGTTGTAGAAATACAACAACCCCCTGAAAACCCTGCCAATGTAATAGTTGACAGGGTTTTCTTTTGGTTGTATAATTAACGTTAAGGAGAGCAATTATGCCGTGGATTGAAAACGTAGCCGCTGATGATATTCCAAAAAGGTTTCATCACGAGGCTGGAGAGAATAGTATGCTGATCAGCATTGTTGATCCAGCAAGCTGGCGTCCTACTCCTGCCCACAAGTTCAAAGAGCAACACAACTTTGAATTTTTAGATATTGAGTTGCATGATCATGCAGACGATGAGGAAATGCGGTGTAGTCAAGAGCAAGCCAACGAGCTTGTTCGTTTACTGCAACACGCAAAAGAAAACCACATGAATGTTGTTGTCCATTGCTATGCTGGCATCTGTCGTTCGGGTGCGGTTTGTGAAGTTGGTGTCATGTTGGGCTTTGAAGACACCGGGCGATTCCGCAGTCCAAACTTGTTGGTTAAGCATCGGATGATGAAAGCCTTGGGTTGGACTTATGATCCGGACGAAAAGCCGAACTTAGATGATTGGCGCACATTTAGGAGTGTAGATTAATGTTTTTGAGCAGAAAAGATATAGAGAAGATTAAAGATGTTTTGGACAAGTTTCCAGACGTTGAAGTATTTGAGCTTGAACAAAATGGGCATAGCGGAATTGGTTCCGTAACAACTATGACGTTTGCCCAAAATGTCAACGGGCTAGAAGGCTCGTTTGATGTTGAAATTAGCGGTGTTGAGGATTGGTAAACTGTTGTATTAATACAACAACTTGCTAGTTGACAAGTTGGCAGTTTGAGCTTATAATATACATATACTGAAACACACAGGAGAGCGATATGAAACAAGACTACACAATGTATATCTACAAAACAGACAAGCGCACCAAATCAGGTGAGCGTCTTGTTTCAACTACAGTTTGGCGTAATCGAGATGAAGCGGAAATGAAACGTGAAGTCCGTGAATTGCAATACGAACTGTGGCCTGTAAGCAAAGGTTTCCGTATTGAGTTTTTCCCTTCAATGGTAACTGTTAAAAATTTAATGTCCGGTAAGGACGTCCAAATTGATCGTGACACTCCGTGGTGTTGCAATCCAGCTTCGGAGACTTACTGGTCCATGTAAAGGAACTGGTATGATGATCGTAGCAAAGTTTAAGGACAAGATTGTGCAGATCGTTCGGGTTGCTGAACGTGTGCAATTTTCAGAAGACAAGGGCTGGATCTTTATCTGCTACGACTTCGACAAGATCAACAGACGTCGAGAGCAGTTCAAGTGGGTAAGGGCTAGCGAAACAAGATTTGAGTGGGTTCGAGAATTCACTGGAGAATAAAATGGAAGATTTGAAAACATGGATTACTAGCGACTTGCACTTTGGGCATAAGAACATTATGAGCTTTTGCCCAGAGACAAGAGCACGTTTTAGAAACGATGTCGGCTATATGAACAGTGCAATGGTTGAGGAATGGAACGCTAAGGTTGAACCTGGAGACTTGGTTTACATCTTAGGTGACGTTGCATTCATGTCAGGTAGTGATGCTGGCAAGACCATGCACCGTTTGAATGGTGACAAGATTTTGGTCGAGGGCAACCACGATCGCAAGACAATGATGGATGCTACCTTCCGTAGTGCATTTAAGGAAGTTCATAAGTATTTGGATATTACATATGACGGACACAAGTGCGTTATGTTTCACTATCCAATCGCCGAGTGGGATCAAATGCATAGAGGTGCGTTGCACTTTCATGGTCACTTGCACGGTGGTGTAAGCGGCTTGGAGAAGTATCGCGCATTGGACGTGGGCATGGACTCAACAGGTGAAATTGTTATTTCCATGGATCGTGCTATCCGAATGATTAAAGACAAAGAAATTAAAGGTCATCATGTTTAAGGACAAGTTGAAGGAGTATGTAGAGACTGCTAACCTAGTTAACATGAAAGAGTGTGGCGACGGTATCTACGTGCTAAAGTATAAGAAGAAAGTGTTCTACGACAACCTGTGGAACGAATACATTGCTGAATGTCGCGGGTCTATTGTGGACAAGGATTTCAACCTAGTTGCTTATCCATTCACAAAGATCTACAACTATGGTATCGAACAGGAAGCACCAGTGCTGAACAAGGATACAAAGGTAAATGCATTCCGCAAGGTAAACGGTTTTATGGTTGCTATGACTATACACAATGGAGAACTGTTAGTATCTACTACTGGTAGCACCGACAGCCCATATGTTGCTATGGCAAAGGAAATGATGGTAACACACATGCCTTTGACAGACTGGCGCATACTGTTAGGCACAGCAGATTGCTTGGGAATGACTTTTATGTTTGAGTGCGTTCACCCTGGTGACCCACACATTATANCAGAAAAGTCTGGAATGTATTTGTTAGGAGCTCGTGAAAACACATGGGGTTCTAAGATAATGCATGACCCATTCTTTCTAATGGACTTTGCTAAGACTTTAAACTGTTACTGGGCAGAAAGTGTAACAACTAACATGGCTCAATTACAAGTGTTAGCTAAGGAATGTAAGCATGAAGGTTACGTATTCTATACTGACGAAGGTGTGAGTGCTAAGATCAAGTCACCATACTACTTAACTTCAAAGTGGGTTGCTCGCAATCCACGCACAGATAAGTTAGTAGACTTGAAGAACGACATCAAGCACAATCTAGATGAAGAATACTACCCACTAGTGGATGCTATCCGTGCTAACATTGTAGAGTATACTGCCTTAGACGAGCAAGCTCGTTTAGAGTGGGTGCGTGGACAGTTAGCATGACTTATATAACAAATAAGTTTCAATCAATCCAACTGCCTAATGAACCAGGCATGTTGGAGTGGTTGTTAGAAAAATATCCCAACTCAGGATACTATATTGTGGAGGCAGCATGATCGATGAAAGTCATTTGCCCGTAGCAGAACAGAGCCTAGTGTTCCGTTTGCGTAAGCGGGCAGAAATACGTAGGCAGATTCCAGGCAGGTTAGCAGCGGTTGAAAACAAACCAGATAAGATTGCTAACTTACTCGATGAAGCCGCTGATGAAATTGAAAGGTTACAAAAATGCCAAAGTGTTATCAATTAATTGGAGTTCCTGCTTCCGGTAAGTCTACTTGGGTTGCTGAACAAGAGTGGGCAACTGGATGTTGTATTATTTCTACAGACTATTGGGTAGAGGAAGAAGCTAAACGGCAGGGTAAAACCTATAGTGAAGTTTTTACAGACTATATGCCAAGGGCAGTTGAGTTAATGGCACAAAACGTTGTTTCAGCTAGAGAAATGGGCAACGACATTATTTGGGATCAGACTAGCACAACTGTTAAAAGTCGTGCTCGTAAGTTCAATATGTTGCGAGACTACGAGCATATTGCTGTGGTGTTTAAGACACCCGAGCATAAAGAACTTATGCGTCGATTGTTCAGCCGGCCGGGTAAGGACATTCCAGAGCATGTTATTGCTAGTATGATTGCTAGTTGGGAAGATCCAACTGAAGAAGAAGGCTTTACTGAAATTTGGTATGCAAGCTAATAGGACCTTCGGGTCCTATTTTTTTGACTTAAATTAATTCCCAGGGGTCTCTTTCAAATCTTAAACTAGCAGATATACGAAGTTGATCAGTAGGGTTCCAAACTTGATGAAGTTGTTTAACATTAATTAATGTTGATGTTATAAGACTAAATCGAGATACTTCAACTATTTCAGCATCGTCAGATAGCGCATTATAAAGTAATCCATTAGGTAATGGTTTGCTTTGAAAAGATCCTTTATTCAGTTTGTAGAATACAGTCCAACAGTTGGAACAATTTTCGATCGGAAAGTTTAAAGCAAGATCGTTCTGTGTAGAATCAATATGGGGATCATCGGCGACTTCGCTAGTAGGATAACGTATTACAGCACACGCTCTAACTTGTAAATTAGAAGCAACTAACCATTCTTTTAAATACGGACTACTATCAATCAACGGTGGCACTGGTATATGACTGAAGGTTGATCCATCGTTGGGTAAGTTTAAAAGACAATACNTTTGTATTTCAAGCAAGATATTATTGTAGTTAGGTATATCGAGCATTTTAAAAAAGAAGTCATTTCTATTCATATAACATATTTATAGGCTATATAAATGATGATACTTTCAGTCGGACCATTATCTGATAAGCGAACTACACACATTTCGCTTCCTATCGAGCCTTGCCGCATAGGTGTATTTGTAAGCGGTGGTTTAGACAGTGCAATTCTATACTACTTGATACAGTTAGAAAATAAACGAATGCATAGTATACATGAGATTACTCCGTTAATAGTTCAACGTAAGGAAGGATCTAAAAACTTTGCAAGACTAGTAGTAGCTCATGTAAATTCTTATTTTAACTTACCGCATGATACTTCAATGTATGTAGGCGACAACACATTAGCAGAAGAAGAACAAGTTAAGTCCGGAGTAATGGAAGCATACTCTATAGGTTTTAGTAAAGTGTATGTAGGATTAATACAACAACTGCCGCAGCACATGTCCGGCTGGGAACCTATACCTTATAATCAATCAGAAAGATTTAGAACTCCCTTTAAAGATTACAACAAAAGTCACATTGTAGATTTAGTAAGACAATACAAGCAAGAAGCGTTATACTATATCACACACAGTTGTTCAGCCCACGAGCTAGGGCGTTGCAATAACTGTAACGGCTGTAACGAACGCACTTGGGGCTTTGATCAGTTAGGAGTTATTGACCCTGGGACCATATAGTATCGCTAACATGATGTATATTAATTCTAAAAAAGAAACGTTCTAGTCCTTGTTCTTCGTCAAACTGTAGTTTAGTTCTGTTATGAACAAACGTCCAATTATCATATATCACAATGTCGTTAGTATCCCATGTGTGATAATACAATAAGTCGGGTTGCTTTTCGAGATACTCTAATAGTTCTCTAATCAAACTACAATCGGGTTGTAGAACACCGTCAACTTTTACACCGCAAATCCATGCATCGTTAGTAGCACCTTCGTTAAAATAATTTAATCGAAGAGACTTAATGCCAGTTACAGGTTGCGTCTTTACAATGCTATGTTCCTGTAGGTCAGTGCCTGGCTCATACCAACTTTGTTGTATAATAGTAACCTTTGGCAGCAATGCTTGCCACCCAGGTGTTAATTTATCCAATGCCAGTTCTAAATTTAACCAGCCAGTGATTCCTGAATTTTCTGGGTTGGGGTTTTTAACGATCCACAAGCTTCTAAAAGGAAACGGGTTTTCACTCCTATTAGGAATGTCCGCATGCCAGGGCATACCTGACATCTTTAATCCCTTGTCAGTTTTACTAGTAAACGGACTAATCGTTAGCTTACCCAAGTCAGTCATCATAGTTCGAGGAGTTTCGTTGGAGTAGTGATACTCCTCAGGAGCCCATGGTTGTCCAAACCGAAGTCCAAACTTTGCATAGGCCTTTTCAGTCCACGCCATACGTTTGAATACAATTAACTTTCTATCGTATAGCATGTTCCGCCAGAAATTAACATCTTGGTTAAAGAAGTCCAGGGGTTTATCAAGTGTAACGACAGATCCCCATGTGTCGTGTATGTTAGTAATGTTCATGTTATTCGTGCGTCAAAAATTAAATTAATACGATCAACGGTGTTGTTGTTCTTAAGCCAGTGTGGCACGTGATTGTTTACCCAATACAGGTTACCTTCTGCTAGCTCGCAATCGTCGTCTCGTATATGAAAGATGTTATTTTCGTTAGAAGTTATACAAAAGTGAAATCGATCAAAGTGGCTAAAGTATGCGCCTTCGTCGGTGTGGGTATCTATGCTTGTGCCAGCGTGATGATTGCTAAAGAATATACGGCCCCACTCAATGTTGTTTGCACCCTTCTCTCGCATGGCAATTTCTAACCATTCAACTAATTCTTGAAACAGTTTAACTGATGTTAGTATAGGAGTATCTTCAACTTCCATAACTTGATTATACTCAAGTGTGTTAGCCAGTGTAGAGTTAACTTTGAGTTTACGCAACATAATTGCTTCAGTATGGCGCAAAGCGTAGGTAGTCTTTTGTCTAATAGTGTTTAATGTCCACAGATGTTTTCCGTTGTCTGTTTCAAAGAACTGACGTAGGCGTGTTGCTAACTCTTGATTGCTACCAACAAGAAAACTGTTGTCTTCAAAAGGACAAAACTTAAACGGTGATAACATTAGATATTACCCCCAATTGGTAGAGTCTCTCTATACTGTTGTTTTAAGAAAGTGCAGCGAACAATAGTATCGTTAGGTAACAGTATTCGATTGAATAAGATATGCCAATAGTTTAGATACAAACATTTTGTTTTAGCTGGGACTATCATTTCATCAAAGTAATCGTAACGCTCATCGGCCCACTTACTAAATGTAAAGCGTCGAAGTAGTTTAGCGTGTTTAACATTCCATAGCGTGTAAAACTTATTGCGGCCAGCTGCTTCATTAAACTTAATCATAGTATCAAGCAGATCTCTAGCAACTTGTCGGTCACCGTTAGATCTAACCTGTGTGCCATACCATGTTGGTTCGTCGGGACTTTGATAACATGAGATAACTCCAATACAACGATTAGCATCATCGAATGTTCCAAAAGCATGGTAGGTTGTAAGATCTGAAAGATACGTTGAACAGAAAGCAGCATGATACAGTTCCGCCATTCTATCTTTTTCAAAAAAATCAGAAGTGCTTACATCAGATCCCATATACCGAGTTGATAAGAAGACCGGCTTTAATGCATCAGCATCGTCTTTGGTAATTTTTCTAATAATCATAATTTAGCTCTAAGTTGGGCGAGTGCGGTTTCTAAAGGAATGCCGTCAATACTTGGCTCTAAACGTTTGACATGATCTGCACCTAATGCTTTATATGTTTCGTAGTTAAAAGCAAGCAGGCTTTCAAACCCGTGTGTTTTCTTCTTTATAGTAACATAAGGACACAGTCTTTTTAAGATTGCATTCTTGCTAGAAACGCTAGTTAGCTTATAATTGTTTTGGGTAGTTAACGATACAATATCTGGATCTTCTAAGTAGTAAAGTAACAACTCAGGGGTGTAGCTAAACCACTCATTAACTAATGGTAAATTGTATCTGTTACTAAACCGCATGGCACTAGCATCTTCGTTTTCGCGAAAGGTATAATACCAGGATGTTGATGCAGGTTTAACTTGTCTAGTTAGTAATGCTTCGCCGCCCATGACTGCAGGACATGCTAGTTGTAGTATATTGTAGTATACCATCAAATATGTAATTTGCGAACATTTAACTTGATCCCCAAACTCTTTTGCAAGGCCTGATCGATAAAATTCTTTAACATCAAAATCTATAATGTCTAGCTTTATATCTTTATCGTGGGCAATTCGAATTGCTTCGTTAACATCATCTGCATTGTAGTCGCCTGCAAACCTAATAGTAGCGCACCTTGGCTTAACACCTATGGATAGAAAATTGTTTAAAACAATTTCGCTGTCTGTTCCGCCTGATAAGAACACTACTAAGTCCTTACCAAATTCTTTATAAACACTATCGGCAGTTCTGCGTAGTTCGTTTTCGTAACTGCTAGTTTTATACTGTGCAGGATCAACTGCCCCAAGTCTAACTTTAAACGGCTCAGTAGGTGTTTCTCTATAGCTGTATTCTCTACCGCCTAGTGAGTAAACAAGATGATTATGCTGTGTAAAGTTCATTGGAAATTTAATCCCATCTCTTGGACTTTTGAATAGACTTCGTCAATTGACAAGTTATCTTTAAACTTTGTTTGTATGATTAGTCTATCACTATCGCCGTTATTCTTGAATGTATGATATACGTCTGTATTTACTAGGTAAACATCGCCAGGGTGATTGTGTATTTCTTCAACAGGCTGCACGTCCTCAATGTTTTTAATTTTTACATTACGAGAATAATATTGTGTTCCGTCGTGATACTTACCGTGGTTAAGTTGTTCAACACCGCCGGAAGTAATAATAGCATCAGCACTATACCAGCGCACCCAATCAGTTAGATTACAATCGATGGCTATATTTAACGCACACTTTTTATCGTAACCGTCTTTGTGTATAGGATACGAATATCCGGGCGCAGTGACAAATACTTTCGAGTGCTCTATTATTGATTGAAACGCTGGAGGAAATACTGCTTGATATAATTGTTCAATGTGCTCGGGAAATATTACTTCAAATTGTTTAGTTGAATTTCTACGGGATTCAACATTTAATTTTATATCATTCAGTATACTAGTCGAGACTGATCCTAAAAATTTATAGTTCATTCCTACCTCTGTAGATAGCCTCTCGACTTTCTTTTGTAGCAAGTATAGGTAACAGTAATAATGATACATCATACTCAGCACGATTACCACTCACTGTAGTTCCAAAGTCATACGAACTACCTTTATGGTGATGGTTGTTATGCCAACCTTGTCCCCAAGTAATCCATGCTAGCAACGGCACGTTTCGACTGTTGTCTTTAGTTTCAAAATTTCTGTAACCAATTCCGGGTGTATGGCAAAATACATTAATGTTGCTTTCCATATATAGGCTTAGTGCCGCTGGAATCATAAATCCAAATAGTAACAACTGCCAGCTGAACAGTCCCACAACTAGATAAGTTACTAGGATAATAGAAATGTAATGTTTAGCGATCCACATGTGTAGGGGGTCGCGAATTAAGTCAATAGCATACTTAGGATTGAAATACTTGTCCCAATCGTGTAGCCACATATGCCAAGAGTAAAGCCACCCCTTGGAAGGAGTGTGTGCATCACCTTCTGTGTCGGCGTGTCTATGATGACTTCCTCTGTGGACTGCCGCCCAACCTAACGGGCTCCCTTGAAGCGCAAGGCACGATAACCAAAGTATTACCGGCCTTAGTCCTCTACGTGCAACAAATGCCTTATGACTAGTATATCGATGCAGGCCTACGGCTACGCCGACTCCCTCGATCAATATCCAACCAATCAATACACTTAAGAAATTGAAGAGTGTAAACTCAAAAAAGTAAAGGTAAAGAGCCGTTCCAATCCACGCAGTTGCATGAACTGGGTATAACACATAGTATAGGAAGTTATTAATTTTCATAGTTATATTTAACTATGTTAAAGGAGCTGGTATTGCATCATGGCAGCACTAAACGCTGCCTGTCCTTTATCTGTTAACGGTAATGTTGCCACCCATTGCTTGCAACTTTCAGGCACTGNATTTTGTATACCACATACATTAAACTTATTTTCCCAAAGTGTAAANTCTTCGTTACAATTGATTTTAATAAGTTTAAGGTATTCCTGAAANCCCTTGAGGTTTTCTTCTCTGCTAATGAATACGCAATCAAGNCCAATACGGTAGGCAACAGCTAGTTGCAAGGGCAAACAATAAGTTGTGTTTAGAAACTTTGCACCGCCGCTAAACTTGGTCATACTAGTAAAGCGGTATTCTGGATGAATCCACATGCGGGTGCTGACCCTACCTATAGTTGCTGACCACCGGTCTGGCGCAAGTTGAAGCGCACTAAAGCAAACTATCTTTCCATCTTCATCTATTACTACAGGGAAACTTGCAAAATCTTTAGGATTCAAATTGACATAATTGTCTTTGAGCCTATCAGAACCTAGCTGAATAGTAGTTAACGCAACTTGCCATTCAGCGGTGTATTTGTCACTGGATGCCAAGTCAACTACTAACACGCCGGCCTTGACTATTAAATTTCTTGGTTAATTGCAGTCTTAGTATGCGAATGAGCACGACAGTATTGTTCACGCTCTTTATATGCAGCTTGGATAATTGGGTCAGCAATGTAGTCATCTTGTGATGCCTGATCAAGCCAAGTTACAATTCTAGTCCTAGTTAAGCCGTCAACTGACAATTGAGTGAGCCCGGGTGTTAATTTACCTGGAACAATATAAGTAGTATCTACGTGAGCTTGCACAGTATCGCTGAATGTCCAAAATGGATTAGTAGTATCCGGACGAACGAAAGTTGTTGTATTTTTGATTGGCATGGCCAGTCTCTCCTGTTATACATTATTTATTCCACCTAGCCGTAGCCTACTAAATATCCTTACATGTTTACAAGGAATATCACATGCAATGGGAAAACGTCAACAGTCCAAAACACCATTTTTACTTTGATACCACAGGAAATAAGAAATATAACGGAATTTATTGCCCGGGCATCGATCGGTGGCTAGTTATAGACCAATACGACTACTGGGTAACCCTACAAACGGCACAGGTATTATCTTCAAAAATTGCAACAATGGTGTATGTTTTGCCACCCACTATCGGCGCGATGACTAACGATAACTGTATGAATTTTTCAATTTTTGATAAAACTTCGCAGAAGAAAGGCCCAATCGGTCCCGACCTAATCACTAGTCAGATACCCACAATGCGTATTATGTCAGAGCCTCGACAGTTAGTTGAGCGTGGGATNCCTGAAGATTACAAGAGCATTGAAGGTGTTGAGATGCTAGATAGACTAAAACAGTATGCTGATTTTACACACCGATGCATGTATGCAGCAATGCTATGCGGCATATATGTTAACTATCACGATAACAAAACGTTCTCAGAAATGTTCCTACCTAAAGAATGGACTGATCAAGTTTGGATGTATGCAGACCGATCTTATGTTGAAGGTGGCGTCTTGCCCGCAGTGAGAAAAGTATTGTATACTAGCGATACACTTACAGAAGCAAGGGACGGTATTGCAAACGTTTGGTCAGAATCAGACAACAAAGTAAATTGGTTAAGAGATTTCTTTAACAAAATTTTAGATGAAACACCGGAAGAAGGCATCCAATGATTAAATTAGACGATACATTATACTTTCATAATATCCGCGGCGATATAATGGCACCGCACGACTACTGGAATAGTGTAAGAGCTGAAAGCGGGCAAGGTGGCAAATTTTATCTTGATATTGCTAAAAGATTAAATCAAAGTAGATTTGTTACTAGACACGGCGAATGGTCATTGCCTTGGAAACAAGAACTTATTCCAGGTTTTGAAATGCCTGCATACGATCCTACTTTTAGCAAAACGTTTGAACAAGTAACAGATGAACGTGCATTAGAAATGCGAGAGTTAATTAGAGGTGGGCAAAAGCTAGCCGTGATGTATTCGGGAGGATTGGACAGCACTCTTGTTATGGCTGCGCTACTTAAAAACTTATCCCCTGAAGAATTAAAATCAGTTGCAGTGTGTGCAAGTATTCACAGCATGATTGAGTATCCTGCATTTTGGGAAAAGCATATTCACGGCAAGTTTAAAATTATCGAATCGTTAAACAATTGGTATGACGATATTATTGACATGGGCTATCGTCCAGTAACTGCTGACGAAGGTGATTGCATCTTTGGAACTTCAATTGGCCTGCAGATGTATCACAACTTTGATGCGTATGTAAGAGAGTTAGAGCCTGCCTCTAGGGTAGCAATGCAGAACTTGAAATACAGAATTTCATCACCAGAAGTTCATTACAGCATGTTTAAGGATTTGATCATTAGACATTTAGCATATGATCAAACGCCGGAAGGCAAGGAGTTTGGACGTATACTATACGAAAAATATGTGCATAACATCAACACTGGAACNGTTCCAGTGCATAGTTTACACGATTTCTTCTGGTGGTTAATTTTTAACGTAAAATATTTAAACTGCTCAGTTCGTAGCTCCATCTATTACAATACCCGTATCCCAGTTAAGCAGTGTATCGACTCAATTGAAAATTGGTTTAACGGTGCAGACTATCAGCGTTGGAGTATGGCAAACAACAATAACGGAACTAAGATCCGTAAGACGTTGTCCACATACAAATACGACGAACGCAAATACATATACGATTTTGATAAGAATGATTGGTATTTTTATTTCAAGACTAAACTAGAGTCATTGAATAATTTACTAATTAAAGGTAAGCGTCATCCAGGGCATCTTAACCTGGGACTAAGTAAGGACTACCAACTATTATCAGTTGAAGATCCTAGTGTCAGAGAATACTTTAGACACCATTTGGTTAATTATAAAATAGATTGGACAGACATTTAAAGGAAACATATGAAAAAGATTTTAGCAATTTTATTNACAGCACTTGCGCTGTCCGCTCAAGCAAAAGAAAACATCACAATTTTCTACGCATGGGGACCAGGCGACTCAGTTGCCAACTACCATCGCACTATTGCAAATGAAGCAAACAAGATTCAAGACAAATACAATTTTGTCTTTGACACAAAACCAGGTGCCGGCGGCGCAATCGCAACTAACCATGTATTAGGCACACCTAACACTATCTTAGCACACAGCACGGCGTTCTTTGTTCGCCCTGTAGTTTACCCTAACGAAAGTTATGACCTAACACAGTTCAAATCACAGTATGTGCATTGCATGGCGCCAATGGCAGTTACTAGCACCAAATTTAAAACTATGCGAGATGTTCCGTTGGATGGTAATGTAACTGTAGGAATTAGCGGATTGGGTGTCACTACTCATTTGGCTGCACTAGAGCTACAAAAGAAATTTCCTAAGATGAATATTATTCCGTTTAAATCAACTAACGATAGTATGTTGTCAATGGTAGGCGGTCAGACAGACTTCCATATTGGATTCATTAGTGAAGCTGAACAATGGAGCAAAGAGAACTCACGTGCAGATCGTAAGGTATCTGTTTTAGGTATTACAGGTAGCAAAGTTGTTAATGGGTATCAACCATTGGCTCGTCAGGGCTTTGATGCTAGCTTTGCAGATATGAATGTTGGCCATCACATGCTAGTTCCGGTAAGTGTTGAACTTGCCAAGCAGAAAGAGTTCCATGAAATCTTTGCCAAGGCAGCTCAGACAGCATCAGTTAAGGCAGCATACGCAGTCGACTATTGTGAGCCACAAACAGTTACGTTTGACAGTTTAACAAAATTCTTTAGCTTCCATACTAACTATTGGAAGAAATTAGCATCAGCAGTTAAACTATGAAGAAGCTACTAGCTGGGTTAATAGTTGCACTATCAACGTATGCTAGTGCAACTGAGACTATTAAAATCTATAGCCCGTATAGTCCCGGGCATAGTGCAACACCTGCACTTTTTAAAGTAGTAGACACAGCAAATGCTTCACAGAAAATCTATAACTTTGTGGTTGAGTTTAAACCGGGTGGCAATCAAATCATTGCTGTTAAAAGTTTAGATGAAAACAGTCTAGCAATTATTGCACCTGCATATGTTGAAAACTTAGAAAGCGGCAAGCTCAACGAATCTGATTATGTCCCCGTTCATGCATTTGGTGATGCCTGTTGGGCAGTGGTTACTAACAAGCCATTGCAAGGACAGAAAGAATTCGTTGTAGGCGGAGTTGGGTTCGGAAATGCTGCCCATTTAACTGCGTTGGCATTAGGTGACAAATATAAGTTTGATGTAAGATATGTTATATTCAAAAGTAATAACGATGCACTAGTCAACATGACTGGCAACAACGGTGTTGAATTTGTCATNGACAAGTATGAAGGATATAAGGCNCTCCAAACTAAAAATNCTAAAATGCAAATGGTAGCTGCTAGTTGTCCTACAAGGTTGCCGCAAGAACCTAAGATAAAAACGTTAAAGGAACAAGGTATTACTGCACCGTATATCTTTAATATTACTATTGCTCATCGTCAAATGCAGGAAGGTAGACGCAAAGCAATAGGAATTATACTACATAACGCTACACAGCAAGTGGGTGAAAAAGAAGTGTTTAATCTATCTGCAATGCGTCCACCGCAGTTTGATAACATTACAGCTGACGAGTTTTATACATCTTCTGTAAGGCAAGTTAAAGCTCTACAGACCAAGTATAAAGATAAAATAAACAGTAGCAAGTAAGAACCTACGTTAATTGCATAAAAATAAGGGTGTTTAACGCCCTTATTTCTTTTTGGCTAAATAAAATTAGCAAGATTCATGCCTTGCTAATTTAACGTTAAATTAATGGAGATTTACATGACTACAAAAATTCAATGGGTTATTGCCCATGAACCGATCGGTCTTTTCTTAAAAGTAGCAGAACGCTTTGCTAAGGAAGTGAACGAGAAAACTGGTGGAAAGTTTGACATCGAAGTGTTGTCATTAACTGACTATTCTAACAAGTATAATGCTGGTAAGAAAGTTAGCAAGAATGACTTAATGGATTTGATCGATTCTGGAAGAATCCAGATGAGCCACATCTACACTACATGGTTAGCTGACTACAACAAAGATCTACACGCTTTAGATTTACCTTTCCTATTCCAAGATCACG
>JGI24768J34885_10000267_pt1 | contig 15358 bp, 10 predicted proteins | sample LakOntMetagenome_FD_34885 | JGI IMG/M metagenome (IMG submission 34885) | reverse complement strand
TGTGGATTGCAACCGGGTGATTTTGTGCATACGTTTGGCGATGCGCACATTTACAGCAACCACATGGATCAGGTTCAGTTGCAGTTGTCGCGCGAGCCCCGGCCCTATCCAACCATGAAATTGAACCCTGACGTGAAGGATTTGTTCGATTTCAAATTTGAAGATTTTACGTTGGAGGGATACGATCCCCACCCTGGAATCAAGGCACCGGTGGCCATTTAACCGGTTAATTCGTCGAACGGCGAGGGTAGTTCGGTGATATTCCTATTGCACATTCGTAAATTTGTAACTTTATGAATTGTCGATTATTAGATCATTTGTGTAGAATCGGGTGTTTGTTGATTGGATTGATTTCCACTGTGGTACAAGCGCAAACCCCATCTCAAAAGGCGAGTATCAGCGGTTATCTTCGGGAGAAGAGCAGCGGTGAGATGCTCGGAAACGTTGTGGTTGCAGCTGCCCCAAGCAATACCCGAACACTATCGAACAGTTATGGGTTCTTTTCAATTACATTGACGAAAGCACAGCCCCAGTGGGTGTATTTCCGGTTTCCTGGCTTTTACACAGACAGTTTGTATTGGTCGGCCAAGCGGGATACGGCGGTTAACATCGAATTGGATGCCATACAAACGGCGGAATCGGTGGGGACGGTTGAAATTCGGGCCAAAAAAACCACCATCGCAGATCGTGCCGACATGAGTAGGATAGATATTCCTGTTCAGCAGATCAAAGACATTCCGGCGTTGTTGGGAGAAAAAGATGTGATGAAGGTGATTCAATTGATGCCCGGAGTGCAAAAGGGCGGGGAAGGCCAATCGGGGATTTATGTTCGAGGTGGGGGCCCAGACCAGAATTTGATTGTATTGGATGAGGCGATTGTTTACAATGCGAGTCATTTGTTTGGATTTTTCTCTCTGTTTAATGGCGATGCCTTGCGGAGTGTGGAATTGGTAAAGGGTGGTTTTCCATCGCGGTATGGTGGACGTTTATCGAGTGTGATCGATATGAACATGAAGGAAGGCAATAACAAGAAGTTTGCTGGGGAAGTGGGCATTGGGATTATCAGTTCAAGAGCGGTGTTTGAAGGTCCGATTGTGAAAGGCAAAAGTTCCTTCATGATATCGGGTAGAAGAACCTATTTGGATGCGTTGGTGCAGCCGTTGATCATGGCAACTACGGGTGGTGCGAATGCGGGTTATTATTTCTACGACATGAATGCCAAGGCCAATTATATTTTATCGGATCGGGATAAATTGTATGTATCGGGGTATTTTGGTAGGGACAAATTTTATCTGAACGACAAGACCAATCAAACACAGTTTAAGACGAATTTTGGGTGGGGGAATCGCACGTTGACCACGCGTTGGAACCACCAATTTGATGCGAAAACCTTCGCCAATGCAGCGGTGATCTACAGTCATTATGATTTGAGCATCAAGTTGTTGCAAAAAGAGAACGATACCAGTCAGTTTGAGTTGGATTATAGCAGTACCATCAACGATTACGGGGTAAAATACGATGTAGATTACCGGCCCAATCCCAAGCATTTGATTCGCTCTGGATTTTCTGTGATCAATCATCAATTCAGTCCAAGTGCCATTGTATTAAAGGTGGGCAACGATTTCAATTTCAATCGGAAGATCCAAGTGATCAATACTTATGAGAGCGGTGTGTATGTGGAGGATCAGTGGCGGGAGGGTCGATGGAATTTGTATCCAGGTTTGCGGGTGAGTCATTACGTGGTAGACCAAAAGCAGGTTGTAAATCCTGAGCCAAGGATGAGTGTTGCCTACAATATTCGGAAGGATTTGGCATTGAAGGGCAGTTATGCGTTGATGAATCAGTACATACATTTGTTGAGTAGCACGGGGATTGGTTTGCCAACAGATTTGTGGGTGCCAGCCACGGCCAACGTGAAAGCGATGCAGAGTCAGCAATTTGCGGGTGGTGTAGCGAAGGATTTCAACAAGGGTTATTCATTGAGTGTTGAAGGGTATTACAAATCCATGAACAACGTGATTACTTATAAGGAGGGCGCTTCATTTTTATTGAACGACGATTTCTTTAATCCTGGTGTTTCGGTGAACGAAAAAGCTTGGGAGTCTCAGGTGACGAGCGGACAGGGATGGAGTTATGGCACTGAGGTGTTTTTGCAAAAGCAGGTGGGTAAATTGAGTGGTTGGATTGGGTATACGTTGAGTTGGACGCAATTGCAGTTTGATCAGGTGAATCAGGGCCAGAAATTTTACGCGAAGTATGATCGCAGGCACGATGCTTCTGTGGTGGCGATTTACCGGTTGAACAAATTGTTTACGGCTTCTGCTACTTGGGTTTATGGAACGGGCAATGCCATCACGATGCCACAGGGTTATTTGCGAGGTTCTGGCCATTACATGGGTTCAATTCCTGAGGTTTGGGATCCAGCGAGTGGCTTTTTTAACAATGAAATCATTGATTACGGCAAGAGAAATAGCTTTAGAATGGAGGCCTATCACAGATTGGATGTGGGGTTCCAATTTAGAAAAGAAAAAGCCAGGGGCATTAAAACATGGGAATTGAGTTTTTACAATGCGTATAACCGATTCAATCCATTTTTTTACTACGGACAAATGAACGATCAGGGAACGGTTCGGACTTTGAGAAAGGCCACTTTGTTTCCCATGATTCCGTCATTGAGTTGGACATTTAAATTTCGTTAATGATGAAGCAATTAATAAATAAAGGTATGCGTTTGGGGTGGATTTTGATCGTATTTTTGGGATTCACGGGTTGTTATGATCAGGCGGCTGAGGTGGATTTGCCTACTTATAACAAACGGACAGTCATCACGAGTTATTTGTCGCCCAAGGATCAAAACATCACGGTAGAATTGACTTATACATTGCCTTATTTCGGCAAGCAGGTAGCGGATGTGCCTCGAGTGGGTGATGCGAAGGTGGTTGTTTCGGATATGACAGTGGGTAAATCCGTGCAGTTGCCTTTTGATTCATCGATCATGTTGTATCGGATTCGGGCGTTTGCGTTGCCCATTGTAAACGATCACGAGTACAGGATAGATGTTATCATGAAGGATGGCACTGTACATTGGTCAAAAACCAGAATTCCACCTGCTTTGAAGGAAGCGGATTTGAAGGTTGGAAAATTTGTTGTGGGCAAATTGGAAGCATCGAATTGGGGTGGGCAATCGGTGAGTGCGAGCTTGGAAATGATTGCGGAAAATACCCAAACAGGATTCTTTTATTCGCCACAATTTGAAATGGTTTTGGAAGATGGGAATGGGGATTTTTATGGGAGTATGCTGTATTTTCCCAACGACGGTATCGAAGCGGGGAAAAGTGGCGATGCTTTGAGGTATTTGTTCAATGACCGCATTTACATCGATCAATTTTCTGGCGGATCGGCTGCTTTGGATCCTTTGATTTTGAAAGAGGTGGTGGGCACGTTTTGGGTCATGGATGAGGGTTACAAAGAGCGGTATATTAGGGAAATGCAGATATCGGACAATCCATTCGCTGAGCCCATTTTAATGTTCTCAAATTGGAGCAATGGCGCCATTGGTGCATTGGGTTCTTATGATTGGGTAGAAGCGGTTATTACTCCGTAACGGGGTGATGGGGTTTGCATGAGAGTCTATGCTCTTGCGTTGAATTCCACTTTTGTAGTCATGTGGATTCATTGATTTGCGATTGATTGTTGCCTTGGCGACTTTCGTAACACATGTTGGATGCATTTTTTACACCCATAGACGAAGCCATTTGGGCCCCTTTCAAGGAGCGTAAAGAGTTGGTGGGTGGCAAGTTGTTGGTCAATGGGAAGTCATTCCCGAAGTTGAAGAAGGCCAAATTGGTGGTGATAGGTGGCGGTGCGGATGCTGATTTTTTCCGTCGTGCATTTTACAAACTCTCTTGGCGATTTGGCGATTTGGTGATGGCAGATTTGGGTAATTTGGTAGAGGCTTCGGATGAAAAACAGAGACAATTTGCCTTGAGCGAGGCGGTGGGTGAGTTGCTAGAAATGGGTTTAAAGGTGGTTGTGGTTGGAGGTCAGAACAGTCAGATTTACGGTCATTACAAAGCCTACCGGCAGCATGAAACGCCTGTTGAAATTGTGCAGGTAACGCCAGGTATCGACATGGAGGAGGGTACGCCATTGCGCAGCATTTTGGTAGAAAAGCCAAGCAATTTGTTCAATATTGATTTTTTGGGAACCCAGTCGTATTACATCACTGAAAGCACGGCTGCTTTGTTGGAGAAGATGTATTTCGAAAATCATCGCCTGGGTGAGGTTCGGGATGCCATCGAAGAAACAGAGCCCATTTTACGCAGTGCTCATATGTTGCAGTTTGATATGAATGCCATTCGCAGGTGTGATGCTCCGGGTACAGAATTGGCATCGCCCAATGGATTGTATGCTGAGGAGGCGGCGCGGATTGCGCGTTATGCGGGGATTTCGAATCAGCTGTCTACGGCCTTGTTTTATGGATTAAAAGCGGGGGAAACGGATTCTAGTTCTTGGGATTTGATGGCTCAGATGGTGTGGTATTTTGTGGATGGATGCATCAGCAGGTACAACGATCATCCCACCCATGATTCTACGGATTTTTTGATTTATCGAAATCGATTGAGCAGCACAGGCCATGAAATTGTGTTTTACAAAAGCCGCAAGAGCAATCGTTGGTGGATGGAAATTCCGCATCCATACGATCAGAGAACTTTTTTCATCGGGTGTTCTTATAGAGATTATGAGGAAGTATGCGCTGATGAAATGCCAGATCGATGGTGGCGTGCCTATCAGCGGTTGATGTAATTGCATTGCGATATGAATCGCTGCTTGGGATGCGGTTGAGTGTATTTCTTGGGGTGATATTCGATAAATTATCGGGCAATTCTTAAACCAAATTCGATTTATTGTGTTCTACTCCAAGCAACTGAACTAAATTTGCACCCGTTATGACAGAAGGATTTTTTCCATTAACCATCAAAAAATTGGTCCGTGAAACAGCTGACGCCACCACAATATATTTTGAAGTCCCTGAGAATCTGAAAGATACGTTTTCGTATTCTGCAGGTCAATATCTTACTTTTGAGGTTGAAATCGCTGGAGAGAAGGTTCGTAGGTCATATTCGTTGTGTACTTACGCGGGTGTAGATGTGGATCCTGCGGTGACCGTTAAGCGTGTGGATGGCGGAAAAATGAGCAATTACCTCAATGCCGATTTGAAAGAGGGCGATGTGATGCAGGTAATGCCACCAATGGGTAAATTCACCGTGGTTCCCGACGCTTCTCGCGCTGCACACTATGTGTTGTTTGGTGGAGGTAGCGGTATCACGCCTGTTTTGGGTATCGCAAAAGCCGTTTTGGCAGATGAGCCCAACAGCAAAGTGACTTTGGTGTATGCCAATAGAAATCCAGATTCAGTAATTTTCAAACAGGTATTGACCGATATGGAAAAGGCCAGCAACGGTCGTTTCAAAGTACATCACAATTATGATTCAGCGCCTTTGACCTATTTCGGGTTGAAGGGTATGTTGACCGCCGACAAAGTTCAATCCATTGTGAAATCGAAAATTGGCGGATCATTTGATCAGTATCAGTACTTCATTTGCGGACCGGGTCCGATGATGGAGGTGATCAAAGACGGTTTGCGCAATTTGGGCATTTCGGGCGATCGTGTAAATACAGAATATTTTGCAGCACCCACCAGCAAGAATGCGGCCGATGAAAAGCCTTCACAAAGCACAGATTTCAATGGTGTTTCTGAGGTGACATTGACCGTTTACGGTAAAACTCACACCATCACTTGCGATCAGAATACCACCATTTTGAATGCGGCAATGAAGCAAGGCATTGATCCACCATACAGTTGCACCGTGGGCGTTTGTACCACATGTAGGGCAAAAGTAACTGTGGGTAAATTGCACATGTTGGAGCGTGAAGGATTGAGCGATGCAGAAATTGCAGAAGGCTATGTGCTGACCTGTCAGTCTGTGCCCCGCAGCTCTGAAATTACTTTAAAATACGAATAATGAACAATGGCCTTTGGCCATCATTCATTATCGGTTTTTGTTACTAAAGAACATTTTTTTTACTCATGAATGGTTCCCGTTACTAATCATCGGTTTACCTTATTCATCATCGGTTTCCATCGCTGGAGCCGCTTGGGTATACTTTCTAATTTTATTCAATACGGTAGAAAAATCTTCAGGTAATTCGCTGCTGAAGAACATCTTTTCGCCGGTGGTTGGGTGAATGAAACCCAATTCTCGGGCGTGCAATGCTTGGCGTGGCATGATGGTGAAGCAATTTTCAATAAACGGCTTGAATTTGGGCAGTGCGGAGCCTTTTCGGATTTCCAAACCACCATACAATTCATCGGAAAACAACGGGTGTTTGATGCTTGCAAAGTGTGCGCGTATTTGGTGGGTTCGGCCTGTTTCCAATTCGCACTGAACCAGCGACGCGAAGTAAAAATTTTCCAAGGTTTTGTAGTGAGAGATGGCCAATTTGCCTTCTTCTTCGGTTTCAAAGCACTTCGATCTTCTGCGGTCTGATGGGTCGCGGTTCAAATAACTGCGGATGGTGCCATCTTTGGGTTTGGGTTCGCCCCATACCAATGCCCAATATCTGCGGTGAATGCTGTGATCGTAGAATTGCTTTCCTAGGTGAGACAAAGCGTAGTCTGTTTTTCCTATAACCAACAATCCTGAGGTGTCTTTGTCGATGCGATGTACAAGACCCGGTCTGTGGTATTGGTCTTTGGTGGGAAGCTGTCCAAAATGATAAACCAGTGCATTCACCAAGGTGCCTGAATAGTTGTTGTGACCAGGGTGTACCACCATGCCTGCCACTTTGTTCACCACCAATAAATCGTCGTCTTCGTAAACGATGTTGATGGGAATGTTCTCGGGGTAAACTTCTGTATCCCGGGGTGCGGTGGGCAACAATACGCGAACATGATCGTTCGGTTTGATTTTATAATTGCTCTTGGTGGGTTTGTCATTGACCACCACGGCGCCAGATTCAATGCCGGCTTGTATTTTGGATCTAGAGGCATTGGCAATTTTGTGCATCAACCACTTGTCGACGCGCATTTGCTCTTGCCCTGGATCGGCGGTAAACGCGTAATGTTCGTATAATCCTTCGTCGAGGATTTCTTCTTCTGCTAAACTCACAGTGCAAATTAAATGCTAAACCGCAGTTGTCCGAGCATTAATCCACCCCAACCGGCTTGATTTACCAAAACAGTTTGTCCTTTGGCATTGGTAACCTCAGTGGCTTTTTCCAAAAAGGTATGGGTATGTCCGCCCACAATCGCAGTGATACCATGGGTTTGGGCGGCAAGTTTTAGGTCATCGATTTTGCTGGTGTCATACGAATACCCCAAATGAGAAATTACAAAAACGGCATCGCAGTGTGCCTCATTTCGCAGGTAATCCACGGTTTTTTGCACTTGTGCCACGGGGTCTTGGTATACCAAACCGGGGATCATGCGCTCGAGAATGAGATTTTCGGGGCTGATACCTACGCCGGTGATGCCAATTTTCTTGTGGGCAACTTGAATGATTTTATGGGGTTTAACCAGGGCTTTGAGCGGGGTATTTTGCAATTGATAGTTGCAATTGAGCATCCCTGCACCGGGATTTTTCTCCAGCATGTTGGCCAAGTGTTCGATGCCATTGTCGAAGTCGTGATTGCCCATGGTGGTTGCGTGGTAGCCCATGTTTTGCATCCACTGATATTCCACTGCGCCACCAAACAGGTTGAAATAGGGTGTGCCTTGGAAAACATCGCCACAATCTAACAACAGCACGTGGGGGTGTTGTTTTCTGTGTTGTTGGATGAGGGTGGCTAGGTTGGCGATGCCTCCTTTTCCGGCCATGGGGTGGTTGGCGGGGAAGGGTTCGATGCGGGAGTGGAGGTCATTGGTGTGCAACAAGAGCAAGTCTAGGCGGTCCTGTGATTTTTTGTTGCCGCTGTTCGAGGCAGATTGCAGGGTTTTTGCCATCGCATCCATGGGCAACGCTGCACCCGCCGCCATTATGGCCATTTGTTGTAAAAAGCGTTTTCTATTGAGGCTCATAGTAGATGCGGATTTGTTTGCGTGGATCGATGAATTTGTTGGCTTCGTATTCGGCCTTCAGCTGTTGCGCCAAAACTGTTCTCAAGTTTATGCCCGTGTAATGGATTTTCTTAGCATGCTTCAGCATGGTGAAGCCATCGCCACCCACCACCATGTAGGAATTCACGGCAATCAGATAATCGCGACGGGTATCCAAAGGTTGGGTGTACTGAGGATTCAGCAGGTCTTGGATGCTATTAACGGGTTGGGCATTCAATTTGAGCGATTGATAGCGGTTGTCTTTGCGGGTGTTGCCTTTGCTGTACGACATAAGAAAACCCGATGCGGGCGTGCCTTGTAACTGGGCGATGTATTGGAACAGGCTATCCACGAAGATGCCGGGTAGTTGTACCAAGACCAATTCATTTTCAAAGGGCATGACCTCGAAAAGTTGCTGCATGGTCACTGGTCCGGGGTAAAAACCGGTGCGGAAACCACCGTTGTTGCTGATGGCGAAATGACAGGGCACTCCGAATTCTTTGATGCTGATGGCGTTGGCACTCAGGAGCATGTAATCGGCGGCCAATCGACCCAAATTGCCCACAAAAAAGGCGTTGGAAAACGGCGAGTCGATGGTGGCAATGTACTCAGACATCTGCGCTTCCATGGTGGCTTTAAAGGGCTTGATTAAAGCGATGGTAAGGGAGTCATCGGGCACAGAATCATAGACGGCGGTGTTGTTTGCAACGGTGAAAGTGGTTGCGTTCTGGCTCACCGATTTTGTGGTGAAACAACCGCTGAAAATCAATAAGATGCCGGTTAAAAAGAGCATTTGTATGGATCCTCTTTTTGTCAGTTTCCCGATGTTGGGTCTGTGGTCTGTCATTGGTAGCGCAAATTTGGTGTTTGCAATGTGAATTTCTTGCTAAATAATTGATAAAAAGGGATGTATTTGGATGTTTTTTTGTGATTTTTGTAACATGAAAAAAATCATTGGTGTTTTTTGTGTTGCTATTTTGGGTGCTTTTCAAGTAAAAGCGCAGTGCAACGAGCTCTTTATTTCTGAATACGTAGAAGGTTCGCGCAACAACAAAGCGCTGGAAATTTATAATCCCACCGATAAATCCGTTGATTTAACTGGCTACAGAGTTACCCGTTGGCAAAATGGTTCTGCTGCTTGGACGGCGCAAATGTCTGACCTGCTATCTGGCAGCATTCAGCCCAAAGATGTCATTGTTGTGGTTCTTGATCGCAGAGATACCACCCAAACCGGACAGGATACACCCGTTGTGTTGCCCTTGCGTTTGAAAGCCGATTTGTTTTTGAGCAAAGATTACAACACCAGCTATAGCATGAGTTTCAATGGCGATGATGCCATGTCGATCGATAAATTCAACGACGCTACAGGTAAATGGGTTCCTGTAGATATTTTCGGTAAAATTGGTGAGCGCCCAAGTCCTGCATGGAGCGATAAAGCGCCATTTACAGGTACCGGTACTTGGTATTCATTGGATAAAACGTTGATTCGCAAAGACAGTGTGATGAGTGGTGTTGCAAAGAATCCTTTGGAGTTCAATCCAAAAATGGAGTGGGTGTTGAATCCCCGCGATATGTTCGATTCTTTGGGTTTCCATCGTTGTTTGTGTGCCCAAGGCCCAAGTGTATCTGTGAAGGCGCCGGCGATCAGTCAGGTGGCCGTATACCCCAACCCAGCCATTACCAACGCTACGGTTTTCTTGCCGTTTGAAATGGAAACATTGGTTTGTTTGAACGCTGCTGGTCAATTGGTTAAAGTGAAATTTGCCCATTTTGGTATGGACGATATGTCGCAGTACAGCTTGGATGTAGCGCATCTTCCAGCCGGTGTGTATACCTTGGAATTCATCGCACAGAATGGTGCTAAGGCTTCGGCCAAATTGATCAAATAATGCGTAAAATCTTCCTGTTGGGATTGGGTTTGATGTTGTCGGTTATGGCAACTGCCCAAGTCACTGTGAAGGGCAAAGTCATGGATGCCATCAGCGGGGAACTGCTTGAGGGTGCCACCATTTCTACCCGCAACCAATCGGCTCTTTCGGGCAAAGATGGCAGTTATACCTTGGTGTTGCCGATGGGCGAATATGCGTTGGTGGCTAAGGTAGAGGGCTTCGACAACGACACGATTTTGTTGCAGGCCGATCGCAATTTGATTACGGACGTCAATTTTAAACTCGACAACCAAAGCGCAGCGATGCAAGCCGTGCAAATCACAACCAGCATCGCCAAGAACCGCAAAACGCCGGTGGCTTATTCCAATTTCACGGGAAAAGACATTGCAGAGCGTTTGGGTAGTTCTGATTTGCCGATGTTGTTGAATCAGATGCCAGGGGTTTATGCGACCTCACAAGGTGGTGGAGCCGGGGATGCGCGGATTAGTATTCGCGGTTTCAGTCAGCGCAACATCGCGGTGATGGTGGATGGTATTCCGGTGAACGACATGGAAAACGGGCAGGTGTATTGGAGCAACTGGTTTGGTTTGGGGGGTGTTACGGCATTGACCCAAGTGCAGCGGGGACTCGGATCATCGCGCATTGCCAACCCTGCGGTGGGAGGCACCATGAACATCATCACGAAAGGAATTTCACAACAGTCTAAGTTGGAGGCCAATGTAGAAATTGGTGATTCTCGGTATGAGCAATTTGCCGTGAATTATAGCAGTGGTCGATTGAAAGGTGGTTGGGGTGTTTTGATGAGCATCACAAAAAGACAGAGTGCGGGATACGTGGATTATTTGTATGATGACATGTACTCGTATTTTGGAAAAGTAGAAAAGCAATGGAAGACCAAATCGCATGGATCACATACCCTGAGTTTTGTGGGTGTGGGTGCGCCACAGAGTCATGGCCAGCGCAGTTTCCGGGCCCGACTTTCGATGTACGATCGGGCGATGGCTCAGAAATTGGGCATCGATACGGTGTTGCCAAGAATGGCGAGTAACCAAGGCAACAGATACAACCAACATTGGGGATATTTGAATGAGGCCACAGTGAGTGCGGACAAATCCGATACTACTTGGTCGCGCAGATACGCCCTAAACGAACGGGAGAACATGTTCCACAAACCCCAGTTTTATGTGAAGCATGACTGGTCGGTTTCAAAAAAGACATTGGTTACCACAACGGCATACGCTTCATACGGCCGCGGCGGTGGCGTAAGCTCAAACAGTACGTTAAAGATTCCGCAGATTCCCCAGAATTATGGTCAGTACGATTTCCAAAGTGTATATTTTTTGAATTCATCGGGCAGTGATTTTACCACGCCCATCGATCCCAAATATTCGTTGACGGAAAACAAATCTGCTGGAATTTTGCAGCGCGCGGTGAACAACCACAACTGGTATGGTTTGTTGAATACCACCCAGCACAAGATCAACAACTTGTGGTCTTTTACTGGAGGCATTGATTTGCGCACCTATCGCGGTAGGCATTACCGTGAGGGATATAATTTGTTGGGCGGCGATTATTTCATCCCCAGTCAGTCCGAAAAGAACCCCTCTTACAACGCCAAACACATGTACAGATCGGGTGACATTTTTGGTTACAACAACGATGGTTTGGTTCGATGGGCGGGTACGTTTGGCGAATTGGAGTACAGCAAGAATCGCACAACGGCGTTTGTGAATGCGAGTTTTTCGAATACTTGGTTGCAACGGATCGATTATTTCAAATTGAATCTAGACAGTCAGTACGGACAAAAAACGGCGTGGGTACAGCGCAAAGGATATACCTTGAAAACGGGTGTGAACCACAACGTGAATCGCAAATTGAATATGTTTGGCAACGTGGGTTATTTGAACCGACCTACGCGGTTTAGCAACGTGTTCGACAACCGAAATGTGCAGGTGCGCGACATTCGCAATGAGCGGGTGATGGCGGTGGAAGGTGGATCGGGCTACAAATCGAAGCGCTTGGCTTTGAATCTGAATGCTTACTACACGCTGTGGATGAATAAACCGGTGGATTTCCTATCAACTTTTACTGATTTGGATGGCAACAACTATAGCTTTAACATCAACGGATTGGGGGCTAGGCACATGGGTGCTGAGTTGCAGGCATCGTTCAAAGCGGGCGATGGCATCACGTTGGAGGGCAGTTTGAGCATGGGCGATTGGATCTGGAACTCTGGGTCTGAGGTGATTGTGAGAAATGACTTGGGCGATAGCATTGCCAAGGTTGATTTCGATGCCAAGGGCGTTCACGTGGGCGATGCGGCGCAGCAGCAAGTGGCTATTTTGATGCGATGGGAGCCAACATATTTGAAGGGGGCTTATTTCACCGCGCAGTACATTCGTTTTTCGAAGCATTACGCCGATTTCGATCCCACTGCATTGACCGGAAAATACAAAAGCCAGGAATCGTTTGAATTGCCCAGTTATTGGTATATGAATTTGACGGGGGGTTACAAATGGACGGTAAAGGGCGGCATGAAAGTGCAGATTTATGGCATGGTGAACAACGTAACGAACAACGTGTATATCAGCGATGGTCAGCACCGAAATGTGGATGGCAATCCCATCAATACGTTTAACCCCAAGAATTTGGAAGTGTTTGTATCACCCGGTTTGAGATTTACAACGGGCATTCGTATTACTTATTGATTTCGAACAGAAATTCATCGAAAAGAAGAAAAAAACAACCATGAAATTGAATAAAATTTACAGTTTTGCCTTGGCCATTTTGGCGGGTATAAACATGTTGGGTGCGCAGGCCACCTTGCCGGCATTTTGGAATTGCAACGATCCCGCGGGCGCGCCAACAGGCTTTACCTTGAATCAGGGTACTTCGGGCACGTTCGTATATACTTCAGCGAGTTTGGTGAAGAGTACACCAGCGGCGATTCGTTTGGATGTTACTGGCGAATGGATCAAAATCAACTGGACCGGCAATGCAGATACGCTGTGGTTTTATGCTTCGGGAACGGGTGCATCGGGCGTAACGGCTTGGAAAGGCACTTTTGACGTAGAGGTGAGCGCGGATGGAAGCACATGGACATCGGTGAAGAAATACGTGGATACTGACATGCCCATGGGCACCAAGCAATTGTTTGTTCAAGTGGGCAGTACCGCTCGCTTCGCTCGCTTGATTTTCACATCGAAAACATCGGGGTATAATTTGGCCATCGACGACATCGAAGTACGTCCGGGCAAAGGCGGTGCAAAACCCGAAATCAAAGTAGACTACAGCGGAAAAACCTTGCAAAGTGGCAACGAAATCCGCGTGGGCAATGCCAATTCTTTCGATTTGGCCATCAAAAACAACAGCACCGTGGCTGATTTACAGGTGACAGGTTTGCAGAAGACTGGTACCCATGCCGCTGATTTTTCTAGCACACAAACGTTCCCCGTAACCGTAAAGGCCGGTGAATCAACCACCCTCACCATCGACGTAAATCAGGCAGCAACCACAGGCTCGTTGAAAGCCACTTTGGGCATTCTGAGCAATGATAGTCAGCAATTGCCCTTCAACGTAAACGTATACGCCATCCGTGGAACATTGGCCACCGAGCCCACCGCCGCACCAGGAGCTCTCAATTTGGTGAGCAATTTGGCGTGGAAATCGGTGTTGGGTATCACTGCCTCTTCGGCCGATGCCTACTTGGTTTTGTTGAGCACATCGCCCATTACCGCCACACCCGCAGACGGTGTGAGTTATCAGCGTGGCGAATACCTCAACGGAGCCCGCATCATGCATTCGGGCGCCTTGGCCGATGTGAACTTCGACAACATTTGGGGTGCTACAAAATATTACGTGAAAGCCTTTGCGTATAACGGTTACAGCAGTTACGTGAATTACTACACCACTTCGGCGAGTACTTTGGAATATACCACGCCCGGCCTCAATCCAGGCAGCTATTACGGTACTTTGGGTTCTTCGGATACTCTGTTGGTGCCCAAATTGCGCGGACTCGTTCGTCCACACTTCCAAGTGTATTACAGCAACTTCGGCGCAACCATGGCATCCAATTTCGATGCGCGTGACACGACCGATGGCAAAAAGGTGATCAACTGTTTCTATACCGGTTTCCCGTATGTGTTTACCCCGCCGTTTTTCTTCGATGTGGCCGATCAGAATTATTTGAGTCGCGAACACTCTTACCCCTACTCTTGGATGGGTGAGGCCAGTCAAGACAGTGCCAACTACAGCGATTTGTATTTGTTGTATTTGGTGCACCAAAACAAAGGCAACGCCGTGCGCAGCAATTATCCCATGAACAATTTGAAGACCGTGACCATGAATTTCTACGGCGGAAAATTTGGTACCGATTCAAGCGGTGGATTTGCCTACGAACCCCGCGATTTTGCGAAGGGTGCGTTGAGTCGTTCCAATTTTTATATCTGTGCAACCTACAACCGCACGGGTGCTCCCTTCACCATTCCTACAGCCAATGAGTTTTTGGGGATGAACCAAGACCAGAACGTATTGAAGCGTTGGCATAAGCAGTTTCCTCCGAACGGTTGGGAAATTGCCCGACATGAATACATTGCTTCGGTACAAAAGAACCGTAACCCCTTCGTGGACTACCCTGATTGGGCTTGTTTTATCGACTTTTCAAGCATGAAATACGCCAAAGGTGGTTCGGCTTGTGGCGGTCCAACGATTGCTGTAAAACCGCTCACTGTGGTGAACGCAAAAGTATACCCCAATCCAAGTTCGGATGTGATGCACATTGATTTGTCTGGTTTCAACGGCAGCGATGTAAAAGTGACTGTGGTGGATTTCTTTGAGCGCACAGTGTTCGAAGGCAAGAGCAACGGCAATGGCATGGATTTGAATGTTAAGGGATGGTCGGCCGGACAGTATTTGGTGTTGATTCACGGCGCTACCCAGCAGGCGGTGACCACAGTGATGGTGAATTGATGAATTTCGAGAGCGCAGAGATATTGGATTTGATTGATCGCTGCTTGGCCGAGGACATCGGTAGTGGCGATCACAGCAGTATGGCTTCGATTCCGGAGGGTACGATGGGTGAATCTCGTTTGTTGTTGAAACAAGACGGGGTTGTGGCCGGGTTGGCTCTGGGCGAAGTGATTTTGCGTAGGCTGGATCCCAACATTGAGTGGGTTTCTATGGCCAGCGATGGTTCATATTTATTGGCCGGAACCCAGCTTGCTGCGGTGAAAGGCCGGGTACATGCATTGTTGGCCGGAGAGCGTTTGATGTTGAATTTCATGCAGCGATTATCGGGCGTGGCCACCCAAGCCTATCAGGCAGTGAGATTGGTAGAAGGCACGAAAACCACCATTTTGGATACCCGTAAAAC
>JGI24768J34885_10000266_pt1 | contig 15416 bp, 11 predicted proteins | sample LakOntMetagenome_FD_34885 | JGI IMG/M metagenome (IMG submission 34885) | reverse complement strand
TGATCTTGTTACCTTTGCTGGATCGATAATTCCAGTTTTAATCATGTCTACATACTCACCAGTTGCAGCATCTAAACCAAAGCCAGTTTCTAATCCGCGCACCTTCTCAACAATTACGCCACCTTCAAGGCCGGCATTAATTGCAATCTGCTTTAGTGGAGCTTCAACTGCATACTCAACAATTTTGGCACCAGTTGCTTCATCTCCAGTTAACTTCAACTTAGCGAAGGCAACTTTGGATGCTTGAAGTAGGGCAACACCGCCACCGGCGACAATTCCCTCCTCCACCGCAGCCTTAGCGTTACGCACCGCATCTTCAATTCGGTGCTTGCGCTCTTTTAACTCAACCTCAGTTGCCGCACCAGCTTTAATAACTGCAACACCGCCAGCAAGTTTGGCTAGGCGCTCTTGTAGTTTTTCTCGATCATAATCAGAGTCACTCTTTTCAATCTCAGCACGGATTTGATTAACCCGACCCTTAATTTGTTCAGCATCTCCTGAACCCTCAACAATAGTTGTCTCCTCTTTGCTGATAACAACCTTGCGAGCACTGCCTAATAATTCAACAGTAGTCTGATCAAGCTTTAGCCCGACCTCCTCTGAGATAACAGTTGCGCCAGTTAAAATTGCAATATCTTGCAACATAGCTTTGCGGCGATCACCAAAACCTGGTGCTTTAACTGCAACTGATTTAAATGTGCCACGAATCTTATTTACTACCAATGTTGATAAGGCTTCACCCTCAACATCTTCAGCAATAATTACTAGCGGCTTTCCAGTTTGCATTACCTTCTCAAGAATTGGCACTAGATCTTTAATGTTTGCAATCTTTGAGTTAGCAATCAGGATATAAGCATCCTCCATAACTGTTTCCATACGATCAGTATCAGTTACAAAATAAGCTGAGATATAACCCTTATCAAAGCGCATTCCCTCAGTTAGCTCTAATTCAAGACCAAAGGTATTGCTCTCTTCAACAGTAATTACGCCCTCTTTACCAACCTTATCCATCGCCTCTGCGATCATCTCACCAATTGTGGTGTCAGCTGCTGAGATAGATGCAGTTGCAGAGATCTGCTCTTTAGTCTCAACTGGCTTTGCCATCTTAAGTAATTCACTAGAGATCGCCTCAACCGCTTTTTCAATTCCACGCTTTAGTGACATTGGATTGGATCCTGCTGCAACATTTCGTAGTCCCTCGCGAACCATCGCTTGGGCAAGTACGGTGGCAGTTGTTGTGCCATCTCCGGCAACATCATCAGTCTTCTTTGCTACCTCTTTAACTAAATCTGCGCCAATCTTTTCCCATGGATCATCTAATTCAATCTCTTTTGCAATTGAGACACCATCATTAGTAATTGTTGGCGCTCCCCATTTTTTCTCAAGCACAACATTTCGCCCACGGGGCCCAAGGGTTACCTTGACCGCATCAGCTAATACATTCATGCCGCGCTCTAACCCGCGACGAGCCTCTTCGTTGAAAGCAATCATCTTTGCCATATTTTTTCTCTCTCCTCTATTTATGATTTACTGCTTAAAGTTAAAACAGGTGTTTTTATCACTCACACCTATAGAGTGCTAAAGCCAAATCTAGAGGATTTATTCCAGATGCGCCAAATGAGCGCCTGTAGCAGCGGTGTTAGGTGCTTTAGAGGGTAAAGCCGAGTTTGCTGGCAGAGCGAGCGCTGGTTCGGCCTTCACGTAGGCGACGTAGCCGCTTAACCAAAATTGGCTCGGCAAGTAGTGCCACCTCGCGATCAATTAAATTATTTAATGCTTGGTAGTAAGCAGGCGGGGTCATGTTAAATAACTCTTTAATTAAACTCTCTTTAGCCCCAGCATAACGCCACCAGCCTCGTTCAAAATCAAGCATCTTAATTTCAAGCTCTGATAAGCCAGCATTAGCTGGATCAGATACGGGCATTAAGAATTCAGACATGGGGCTATCTTAAAAGATGCCACTGACAAATATGCTCTTTTTGAGTTAGAGCGTGGCGAGAATCTCTGAAATATCAGATTCTTTAGTCCATGGATTAACAATGGCAAAACGAAGTATTGGTTTTCCTTTATGAGATGAGGGTGTAACAAAGCCAATCTGATCAGCTAATAATTTATCACTCCACTTTTCATAATCAGCAGCTAGCCAACCAACTCTTTCAAAGGCCACAATAGAAAGGGTTGGCTCAATTAATAACTTTAAATTTGGATGATTGGCCACCTTCTCGGCAGCATCTTTTGCAACACTCATTGTGCGCTCCATCGCCTTGGCATACTCATCAGTTCCATGGGCAGCAAGTGAGAACCAAAACGGTAAGCCACGTGCTCTTCTGGTTAAATGAATTGCGTAATCAGATGGATTCCAATCATTATCTTCATCTAATGTTTCAAGGTATGCCGCCTTTTGTAGATGGGCACGTTTGGCAAGTTTTGGATTGCGATAGATCAGCGCACATGCATCAAAGGGAGCAAAGAGCCATTTATGGGGATCAACAATTAATGAATCTGCTAGCTCTACTCCATTAAATAAGTGCCTAACCGATGGGGCGCAAAGTGCAGCAAGTCCATATGCACCATCAATATGAAACCAAATACTGCGCTGCTTAGCTACTGCAGCAATTGCTTGCAGATTATCAATAATTCCAAGGTTGGTAGTACCGGCGGTTGCAACTAATGCAAATACTTGATGGCCCAGGTTTTCACTATGGTACTTATCAATGGCAGCCGCGCATGCATCACCTTGCAACGCTCCATCCTTATCTGGCTTAATTAAAAGTATGCCCACATCCATTACCTCAGCCGCTGATTTAATAGAGGCGTGTGAGTCAGCACTTGCTGCAATTACCCACCTGGTTACATCTTTACGTTTTGCTCTAAAGGTATTTCTTGCAGTAACTAATGCAGATAAATTTCCAATAGTTCCGCCCTGTACAAATACTCCACCTGCAGTAGCTGGCAAACCTGCTAAATCTGAGATCCATTTAAGTGCTTGATTTTCTGCAAATACTGCGCCCGCCCCCTCAAGCCAGGAGCCGCCATATAACGCACTTGCACCAACTACTAAATCAAAAAGGTTTGCATACTCACTGGGAGCGGATGGAATAAATGCTAAATACCTTGGGTGATCTGTTGAAATACATGCCTTGGCTAAGACCTCTTTAAATAACTTTAATGCTTCATGCCCACCTAAACCCTTTTGAGTAATTGTGTTACCAGCTAATTGGTTTAACTCTTCAAAAGTTTTTGGACCATCTAATGGTGGATCTGTTCTAAGCCTAATTAATGAGTACTCAAGTACCTCTTTTGCTAACTCTTCAACCTCAGGTGTGAACTCATGCATCAGCGTGCTGCATAATCCTTGCGATTAGCGCTACGAATAATATTTCTAATCATGGTGGGAAAAACTAAGCCATGAAAGGGCAGTATCGCAAACCAGTAGAGCTGCCCACCTAACCCACGTGGCAGATATGAGGCCTCTTGAATTACCTGACTTTTACCATTTGGTAATTTATTTATTTTAAACTCAAGCCAGGCTTTTCCAGGCAAAATCATCTCAGCGTATAACTTTAGGGATTGCTCTGGCTCTAATGATTCCACTCGCCAAAAATCTAAACTATCTCCTACCCGCAAGTGAAGTGGATCGCGCCTACCTCTGCGCAAGCCAACTCCACCAATCATCCGGTCTAATACACCGCGCAAATACCAGAGAAGGTCTGATCCATACCAGCCATTATCACCACCAATTTTTTCAATTGAACTCCACAAACTAGCAATTGATGCATCGGTAATTTTTATTCGAGTGTCTTTATATAAAGTCTCACCAGCCCAATCTGGATCACTCTGTGCCTTCTGCCATGGCGCGATTTGTATACTCGCATCTGACCATCTAGTTGAGACTGTATTACTAGAAATATTAGTTAGCGCTAAATTAATTGCTCCAGCCACATCAATTAATCCCTCCTGCGGTAGCGGAATTAAGTGGTTAATTGATTTATTCGGATCTGCAACTACCTCACTAATTAATGAGCCAACTAATGGGCGGGCAAGTCCGGTTGGTACTGGTGTAACAAAACCAATCCAAAGACTAGAAAGCTTTGGCGTTAGCACTGGAACCTTAATAATCCAGCGCTTGCGAAGTCCAGATATCTTGGCAAACTTTTGCATCATATCTGCATAAGAAAGAATCTCAGGACCGCCAATATCAAAAATACCAGTAACTGGTTTTTCTAACTTTGCCGCATTTCTTAAATACCAAAGCACATCTCTGATCGCAATTGGGTGTGTTTTATTAGAGACCCACTTAGGGGTAGTCATTACTGGTAGTCGGTGAGTTAAGTGTCGCAACATCTCAAAGGAGGCAGAGCCTGAACCGATAATAATTCCAGCACGTAACTCCATAACTGGCACAGTTGTAGTTGCTAACTCTTTGCCCGTGTTAGCTCGTGAGGTGAGGTGCTTACTAGTCTTTGCATCATTATTAATACCACCTAAATAAATTATTTGGCTAACTCCAGCAACCTGCGCCGCTTTAGCAAAATTACGTGCCATTGCAGATTCGATCTCATCAAAATTTGGNCCTAAATTAATTGAGTGCAGTAAATAAAAAGCGGTATGAACGCCAGTTAAGGCATTTAATGTAGATTGATANTCAGAGGCATTTCCAACTGAAATTTCAACATCACCTGCCCAAGTATGGCTAGCTGCCTTATTAGCATCTCTTACAAATACCCTTACCTTGGCATTATCTGCAAGCAACGCAGTAACTAGCCGGCCACCAACATAACCTGAGGCACCTGTCACAAGAATTTTACGCGCATCACTCATGGTAGAAACAGTAGACTTAAAGCGATGAATAAACCAAAGGTAGTTATTTTAGGTGGCGGATTTGGTGGTCTGGCTGCTGCTCGGGCGATGAGTAAAACTGCCGATGTGACTGTGGTAGATCGCCATAATTTTCAAACCTTTCTGCCGCTGCTGTATCAGGTTTCAACTGCTGGCCTTGCTGCCGATCATGTGGCTTATCCCATACGTGGAGCGCTACGGAAAACTAATACTAAGTTTCGAATGGCAAGCCCGATCTCAATTGACCATAAAAATAAAGAGGTTAAGTTAGATAGCAGTGAGATTTTAAAATTTGATCACTTAGTTGTGGCCCTTGGCTCAGTAACCGCTGACTTTGGTATTCCCGGGGTAAATGAGCACACCCTTGGCATGAAAACAGTTCATGAAGCATTAGCTATTCGGGCTGAAATAATGCGCAGATTTGAAGATCTTTGTAGATTTGAAGATAACACTAAATTCTCTATCGCTGTAGTTGGTGGTGGTCCAACTGGAGTTGAGATGGCTGGTGCGATTGCAGAGTTAATTCGTGGACCACTTAAATCTGATCAAGCAAATGCTGCTGCTCATATTGATATTAGTTTGATTGAGGCTGGTCCGAATCTACTACCATCATTTGCACCATCTTTATCTGCGAAAACTAAAAAGGATTTAGAAAAACTTGGCGTTAAGGTTTTACTAAATACACCAGTTAAAGCTGTTGAACATCGAAAAATAATACTAAATGATAATTCAAGTATTCCGGCAGAGATTACAGTTTGGGCAGCGGGGGTTAAAGGCTCAGATGCCATGGCGCAATTATCGCTGCCAATACTTAATAATAGATTAGCGGTTGAGCCAACTATGCAGGTTAAAAATTATCCAAATATCTGGGCACTTGGTGATATTGCAGGGGCGCTAGGTAAAGATGGCAGGCCGCTACCAATGGTTGCCCCAGTTGCTATCCAACAAGGAAAATTTATTGCTAAACAAATAGCAAGAGTTGTTGAAAATAAGCCGCTAAAAGTTTTTAAATACTTAGATAAGGGTTCAATGGCAACTATCGGTAGAAATAAAGCGGTGGTTCAGGTAAAGGGATTAAAGATTTCTGGTCCAATTGCTTGGTTAATCTGGCTCTGGCTACATCTATTTTATCTACTGGGCGGGCGAAATAAGATCGGAACAATGGCGGATTGGACCTGGAATTACTTAACCTTTGATCGTGGCAATCGACACATCATGGATTCCTACTAAATTTATTAAGTAAATATGCCAAAACCAATCTACCGAAAATTTATTGAGGTTGATCGGCACCAGATTTGGTCGGTTAAGTGGCAAAACAATGGTCANCCAGTTGTCTTACTCCATGGTGGTTTAAGCCATACTGCNAAATGGGAGAAGCAAATACTTCCAGCTGTTGCAAAAACTCATCAACCATTTGCATATGACCGCACCGCACATGGTTACACCAAGGTAAGAGCTGGCTATATGCACTTTGATTTTCAAGTAAATGAGTTAATAAATTTTCTTAAAACTGTAGTAAAAAAGCCGGCGCACATAATTGGCTGGAGTGATGGCGGCAATATTGGCTTACTTGCTGCAATAAAGCGACCAGATCTAATTAAATCCTTAGTTGGAATCGGCATGAACTACACCTATGACGCAGGACTCTCATTTGATTTAAATACAGTCGAGGCAAGTGAGGAAGAGAGTGCTAATTTTGTGAAGATGACTGGGCAGGATCCAAAGCTCTTACTTGAGATTAAGCGAAAAGCATTTAAAGTTTGGGAAAGTGAGCCAAAGTTAAAGTTATCTAATTTAAAGAAAATTAAATGCCCAGTATTGGTATTAGCAGGNGATGATGAACCCTTTAATAGCAAGNTGACCTTTGAAATGTATGAAGCGATTCCTAATGGCAGATTAGCGGTAATTCCTGGTGCATCTCATGCGGTTGTGAATGAGAAAACTAAGTTAATGCAAGAGGTAATTAAGGATTTTTATAAAACATTAGATTTTCCAATTACCAAGATGCCAAACCGTAGAGCAAAGCAACAAGAGAAGATTTTAAGAAACTCTTAACTCACCAACTGCCCCCGCTGGCACAAATGGCTTACTTGGAAATACTGCATCCACNTTTTTATATTGAGAGTTTTGCGCTGGTCTTGGATCTGTCTCACCTTTATTTGGCCACATTGAAAAAGCTCGCTCTGCTTGGGCTGTAATGGTTAGTGATGGATTAACGCCAAGGTTTGCAGTAACTGATGCACCATCTACAACATGCATCGTTGGGTAGTTATAAACCCGGTGATATGGATCAATTACGCCATTACTTACTGAATCTCCAATTACACATCCACCAACAAAGTGGGCGGTAAATGGGGCATTTACTAAATCACCAATATGACCACCTGCAATACCACCATTATTTTGAGCAATTCTTCTAGCCACCTCATTGGCGGCTGGGATATAGGTTGCATTTGGATGCAGCGCATCATTTTTTGAGGTTAAGCGATATCCAAAGATGCCACGTTTACCAGTTACAGAGATAGCTGAATCAACATTTTGCATAATCAATGCCACAACTGTGCGCTCACTCCACTTTCTAACATCCATAATCTTTAAAACTAATGATGGTTTTGTTATCACCTGACGTAGCCACTGCTTTCTTCGATCTTTAATATTTACGCCATCTGTCATTACGGTTTGAAGTAGGCCCATAAAGTTGCTGCCCTTGCCATATCTAACTGGTTCAACATGGGTGTGATCATCTGGAAAGAAGGATGAGGTGATTGCAGAGCCCTTACTAAAATCTGTTCCACCCTTTGGCATAATTGAGCCGGTTAGCGCCTCACTATTTGTTCTAGATAACTTGCCTAGTTGATCTGAGATCTTAGGCAAAGTGCTATCTATCTTCATCTTATGNAATAACTTTTGGGTGTTATATGTGCCAGCGGCTACAACTACTTGAGAGGCTGTAAATGTGCGCNTTCCACCAAACCAGGCAGAGCTCTTTCGAGCAGTNATCTTCCAACTTCCATCTGCTAATTGTTCAGTTTTAATAACAGTATGTTCAGGAAATACCTTCGCNCCAGCTTTTTCAGCAAGTCCTAAGTAATTTTTAGGTAAGGTGTTTTTTGCATTATGACGGCAGCCGGTCATGCAAGCACCACATTGCAGGCAGCCATCGCGATCAGGTCCAACTCCACCAAAGAAAGGATCCTTTGATTTAACTCCAATACCATCACCAAAATAAACACCGAGCGGAGCTAATTTAAATGTATGGCCTACTCCCATTTGATCGGCCACCTCTTTCATCGCTTTGTCAGAGGGTGAAAAGTATGGGTTTTGTGCAACACCTAACATTCGAGAGGCTTGGTCATACCAAGGAGATAACTCACTATCCCAATCGGTAATGTGTTTCCACTGTTTATCTTCAAAATAAGTGGCAGGTGGTTTATATAAAGTATTTGCATAAACTAATGAACCGCCGCCGACACCTGCGCCAGCTAAAATTAAAACATCGGGCAAAACATGAATTCTTTGAATTCCGCGAAGTCCAAGCCGAGGCATATAAAGAAATCGGCTTAACCGCCAAGAGGTCTTTGGAAAATCTTTATCGTTAAATCTTCTGCCAGCTTCTAAGACCGCTACTTTGTAACCTTTTTCAGTTAATCGAAGGGCGGCAACTGAGCCGCCAAAGCCAGAGCCAATAATTACCACATCAAAATCGGCGGATTTCATAATTAAACTCTACTTTGAATAATTATAAAAAATAAGCAGTTAAACCTGGAGCCCCCCGTCAGGATTGAACTGACGACCTGCCGCTTACAAGGCGGCTGCTCTACCACTGAGCTAGAGAGGCGGGTTGAGGGCGTAATTATGCCATGAATAAACCACCGCAATGCACGCAAGGATTTGAACTCTAAATCTAGTAAGTTGCCCGTATGCGCCTTGGAGTATTAGATGTTGGGTCAAATACTGTGCACTTGCAAGTAGTTGATACATCACCTGGTGCTAGGCCAAATCCAACATTTAACTACAAGGAAGAGCTTCGCCTCACTCAATACTTGTCAGAGGATAATTTTATATCTGATGAAGGCATTGAAAAATTGCGGAGCAGTATTAAACGAGCCCTTGAGCAATCAGCTTCAGTACAGACGCAGGAGTTACTACCATTTGCAACCTCAGCACTTCGCGAAGCACAAAATGGTAATCAAATTATTGAAGCAATAAATAAAGATTTTCATATTGACCTTCAGGTATTAAGTGGGGAGGAGGAGGCAAAATTAACTTTTTTAGCTGCCAGGCGCTGGTTTGGTTGGTCTAGTGGCAGATTGTTAGTTATAGATATTGGTGGGGGCTCCCTTGAAATGGCTGCTGGAGTTGATGAAAGCCCAGAGATTGCTACCTCACTAATTCTAGGTGCTGCACGATTAACCAAAGATTTTCTTAGAGGTGATCCTTATACCGACAAAAGTATTAGAGCTATGCGCGATCATATTGAGGACAAGTTAGAACAAATCTTGCCATCTTTAGTTAAGCATCAACAATCTGATCGCGCTATTGCTACTAGTAAGACGCTGCGAACTCTAGCTCGGCTTTGTGGTGACTGGTTTGATGGAAATGGAAATAATATAAGTATTGAGGCTATAAGAAAAGTTTCAGCAAAGCTTTCTGAAATGACAACTGATGAAAGATCTAAGCTGCCTGGTGTATCGGAAAACCGTGCCTCCCAAATAGTTGCTGGTGCATTTGTTGCAGAAAGTGTTATGCGAAATTTAAATCTAAAGCAGATGGAGATCTGCCCGTGGGCGCTTCGAGAGGGAGTAGTACTTAAGTGGATGGATTGGATGGAAGCTTAATATTTAGGCGCATCCAGGCGATCTATTTGAATAATCTCCTTACCACTGCGATGAATTACCCATCCATCTGCAGGTGATAATTTATCTTCATCTGCTTCAATCTCAGATTTTTTCGTTAACTTGTTAAGCATTTTTGGCAAAATTGGATTATGACTACAAATCAAAATGCGTTTATCCTCTTTTATTAGCTCACTTACATAATCAAATGCCTTCTCTTTATCTTTCTTATATGTGTTCTCACTTAACTTACTACTGACCTCTAATTTTATATCTAGGCCTTTTGCCATACTTTTTACAGTATCGTAGCAACGTACTGCATCTGAGCTATGAATTTGATCAATATTAAAAACCTGATAAGTAGAGAGCAGCCGCATAGCTTGATTTTGACCACTAGAACTTAATGGTCGATCATCATCTTCACCTTGCCATTCATCTCTAGTAATTGCCTTTGCATGCCTGAGTAAAATGAAGGGCTTAGAATTAAATTTCACTTTAACAAACTTATCAAATATCTCTTTATCAGTCTCATTTGTTAAAACTTCGATTACCTTTGTAATTGGGATCCATTTTAATTGATCAACCTCTGTATTGGTGCGAAATGGTTTTTCACCAATAACTTTTGCACTCCAATAGGTGACTTTTTTTAATCCATCTGGCGTAAAATATTCGACCTGGCCCAAGTGCGGCCCAAATTCAGTTTGTAGATTTGTTTCTTCTAATACCTCTCGATGAGCACATGCGATTAATGATTCACCAACCTCTATTTTACCTTTGGGAAAGCTCCAATCATCATATTTTGACCGGTGAATAATTGCTACTTCAGTAAAGTTATCCTTATGTTTTCGCCAAACTACTGCACCAGCAGCAGAAATTGCCTCACTCATACTTTTACTTGATAAGAGTTAATCATCACTGCTTGCAAATCATTCATAGTTGATCCATCTGGATTTTGAGCTACTCGTACCCAATTTTTATCAGATAGTAAGTGCCATCCTGCAGTTGTTGAGGTAATATATAAATCAAATGCTTTTATCAGTGACTGTTTATGTTCATCCTTGATAATTCGCACTAAAGATTCAACTCTACGATTAAGGTTTCGTTCCATAAGATCTGCGCTACCAATAAAGATTTCATCATCGCCACCATTTGCAAAATGAAAAATACGAGAGTGCTCTAAAAACCGGCCTAATACTGAGCGCACCCTGATATTTTCCGAAAGACCTGCAATTCCTGGTCTTAGCGCACAAATACCGCGGATCACAAGATCAACATCAACGCCAGCATTTGAAGCCCGGTAGAGCGCTGCAACAAACTCCTCATCCAGTAGTGAATTAAGTTTTAATCTAATAAAAGCGTGCTTGCCAGATTTTTTGTTTTCGATCTCACGATTTATTTTTTCAAGTAGACCTGAGCGAATTGTGCTTGGCGCAACAAGAAGGCGGTTATAGGAAGATTGCGGAGCAAAGCCAGATAATTGGTTGAAAAGCTTATTTAAATCCTCTCCTAATTGATCATCTGCGCTAAGTAATCCTAAGTCTTCATACATTCTTGCTGTCTTTGGATTGTAATTTCCGGTACCAACATGGCTATAACGACGAACTACCCCAGCCTCCTCCCTAACAACTAGAGATAATTTTGCATGTGTTTTAAAACCAACTAATCCATAAACTACATGCACTCCAACATCTTCAAGTTTTCTTGCCCACCTTACATTTGCCTGTTCATCAAATCGGGCGCGAATTTCGATAACTGCTAGCACCTGCTTACCAGCCTCTGCCGCCTCAATTAAGGCGCTGACTATTGGTGAATCACCTGAGGTGCGGTAGAGCGTTTGTTTAATTGCTAATACATGAGGATCAGTTGCTGCCGCCTCTAAAAATCGGACTACCGATGAATTAAAGGAGTCATAAGGGTGGTGTAGCAATATCTCAGCACGCCTAATTGCAGCAAAAAAATCATCATTTGAATCAGGATCGACCTCGCGCAACTCTTTAACTATTTGGTTTCTAAATGGCGGAAATTTTAATTCTGGCCTATCTAGATCAGCAATCCTATTTAATCCTGATAGATCCAGTGGTTCTTTATAGGCAGAGATATCCTGCTCTTTAATTGATAACTCACTCTTTAAGCGATTTAGTAAATTAGATTGAATATCACTGGCCACTTCAAGTCTTACTGGTGGGCCAAATTTACGACGCAATAACTCCGCTTCCATAGATTCAAGAAGGTTTTCTGACTCCTCCTCTTCAATCTCTAAATCCGCATTACGGGTAAGACGGAATGTGTAGTAATCCTCAATCTCCATTCCAGGAAATAACTGATGTAAATTAGCGATAATTACCTGCTCAAGTGAAATAAATCTTGTACTCGCAAACTCGGCCACTTCAATAAATCTTGGTAGAGATGAAGGAATTTTCACTCTCGCAAATAGCTCCTCCTTATTATCTGGCTTTCGAACTAATACGGCTAAGTTAAGTGAGAGTCCGGATATATATGGAAATGGGTGGGATGGATCAACAGCTAGCGGAGTTAGCACTGGAAAAATTCGGGTAGTGAAAATCTTGTTTATATAGGCTTTCTCATCACTAGTTAGCTTCTCCCAACTAATCATCTCAATACCTTTTTGTGCTAATTCTGGCAGTAATTCATTATGAAAACATTTAGTTTGGCGATTAATTAACTCCTCGGTCTGCTTTGATATTTCAGCTAATAACTCAACTGGTGAATATCCAGCAGTATTTTTTTTCGTAGCCCCACTCTCAATTTTTCGTTTAACAGATGCAACTCTGATCATGAAAAAGTCATCAAGATTTGCTGAAAAAATTGCTAAAAATCTGCATCTCTCAAGCAGTGGAATACTTTTATCCTCAGCTAGCTCTAATACCCGTTTATTAAATGCCAACCAGCTAAGTTCCCGATCTATAAGATTTTCACTCTGCTCAATAGCAGCTAAATTACTATCCATTGCGCTAGTTTGCTTTATAAAGGTTAATAGGTGGTAATCAGAGGGCTAACTCAGCGCGACGGCCATCTAATTGGCTCAAAATGTTTAGCACTTCGGCCATCACCGGATGAGGTTCCGCGCAATCTTCGCCAAATCCAAGGTAATATAAAAATTAATATCCAGGCGCTAGTGGTAGCAAAACTTACTAATTTACTCTTCTGCTCAACTTTTGATAGCGGTATTTGCCAATTAGAATCATATGGAAAATCAAGCCCAGCAAGTACTGCATTGGCCAATCTCTTATGACCCTCTGAATTCATATGAAGCCGGTCAAATGCTAAAAATCTTCGATCATTTAAAAACTCTTTTCCTTTGGCATCAAATAAAATTACTGGATACTTATCAGCAACTGCCCTGATATTTGCATTAAAATTACCAAATCGATAGTGCCAGAGCTCAGCAGTTCTGCCTTTACCATCGACCTTATCAATTACAGTAAAAATAATTACAGTTGCGCCAGCATCTACTAACTCTTTAATTCCTCGCTCAAACTGTGGCAGTGATAGCTCAGGTTTATAATTAGGCCGTAGTACATCATTAGCGCCAGCATGAAATGAGACTAAGGTTTGTTTTCCTTCAATGTATTTAAGTGCAACTGGAATCTGATCTTCAACTACCTGTTTAAGTAACTTTCCTCTAATTGCTAAATTTAAATAGGTAAATTCAGGATTATTTTTNGCAAGCACATCTGCTACTCGATCTGCCCANCCTCGATATTTTCCATTTATCATCTCATCAGACATACCNTCAGTCATAGAGTCACCGAGTGCAATAAATCGGGTGTATTGCATTTTATTTACTTCGCTCTGCCGCAACCTGATACATAACTATGGCTGTTGCCACACTGGCATTTAGAGATTCAACTGATGATTGCATTGGAATTGAAACTACTAAATCACATTTTTCTCTTACCAATCTAGATAAACCTTTTCCTTCACTTCCCACAATGATAAATATTGATTCAGTTGCTAAGTTCATCTTCGCCAAGGTTGCATCCCCTTCAGCATCTAGGCCAACAACAAAACATCCAGCTTTCTTTGCATCCTCAATACTTCTTACGAGATTTGTAACNTGTGAGATTGGCATACGAGCGGCAGCACCTGCTGATGCCTTCCAAGCAGAACCGGTCATCGCAGCATTACGCCGCTCAGGAATTACTACGCCATCTGCGCCAAAGGCGGCAGCTGATCTAACAACTGCGCCAAGATTATGTGGATCGGTAATACCATCTAAACCGATTAACATCATTGGTTTTTTAGCATTTGAAATAAGAGCGGAAAATTCAGTGTAATTAAATGGCTTAATAACTAGTGCAATACCTTGGTGATTTAAAGTACCAGTTAGATCATCAAGTGCTCTGCGTGGTAATTCTTTAATTGGTAGATCAGCATTTTTTGCTAATCTAATTGCCTCAGATATTTTTTCATCGATCTCAGCTTTAATTGCTACTACTAACTCTTTTGCCGGCACCTTTGCTCGCAGCGCCTCGACCACACTGTTCTTACCAGCAACTGCATCTTGGGCAGATTGGCGGCGATCAAATCTTTTTTCAGGTCGATCTGGCCGGCGATCTTCACGCATTGCTGGCCGGCCACTGGTGCGCTCTGGTTTTCTAAAACTTTTTTTACCATCACGTTTATCTTCACGTGCATCACTTCGTCGATCATCTCGCCTTTCCGGGCGTCGATCATCTCGGTGGTTATCCCGCTTTTCTGGTCGAGCAACTGAACTTCGTTCAACTCTTTTGTTTGAACCACGCATAGATCTAGCACCTGCTGCTTTAGGACCTTTTGGTCGATCTTTGCGTGCTCTGCCTGGCTTCATTAGTAACTCCACCTTGGACCATTGGATGTGTCTTCAACTGTAATGCCTAGGGAAGCAATCTGATCACGTATTTGATCAGCAGCGGCAAAATCTTTTCGCGCTCTTGCTGCCTCACGTTGTTCTAACGCAAGTTTTATTAGCCCATCCATCGCTAAATCATTTGATTTACTACTTGCAAAGGCAGCATCCTTTGGATCACAACCTAGGATTGAAAGTGCGCCCCTTATTTCACCAGATGTTTTAGCTAATACTTTCTTATCCTCTGCTGCAGTATTTCCAATTCGCATACTCTCTGAAATAAATGCTAAGCCAAGTGGTACCGCTAAATCATCATTCATTGCTGCAGCAAACTCTTTAGCGATTAATATTTCTGGCGCCTTTCCTAAAACACTCTCTGCTCTACTTAAGAAAGCCTCAATCCGCTTAAAGGCGGTTGCCGATTCTGCTAAAGCCTCAAATGAAAACTCAAGCATGCTTCGATAATGCGCACTTCCTAAATACCAACGTAATTCAATACCACGCACCTTCTTTAAGATCTCAACTACCTGCAGTGAATTACCAAGTGATTTACTCATCTTCTCACCACTTGTTGTCACCCAAGCATTGTGCATCCAGGTATTTGCAAACTTAAAACCTGCAGCATTTGATTGCGCGATCTCATTTTCATGGTGGGGGAAAATTAAATCTAAGCCGCCGCCATGAATATCAAATGCTTCACCTAAATATGCATGTGCCATCGCAGAGCACTCAAGATGCCAACCAGGTCGACCTGAACCCCATGGTGTTGACCAGGATGGATCACCTTCTTTAGCAGCTTTCCACAATGTGAAATCTCTTGGATCTTTTTTATACTTTGAATCTGAATCATCACTTGGTAACAAATCATCTAGCTTTTGATTAGAAAGTGTTAA
>JGI24768J34885_10000259_pt1 | contig 15538 bp, 7 predicted proteins | sample LakOntMetagenome_FD_34885 | JGI IMG/M metagenome (IMG submission 34885) | reverse complement strand
AATTAAATAAATATCCTGAGCTTCGAGTCGTTCCCAGCTTAGCTCATCGGCATCATCCATAGGATGATTCAAAGCATGCAAACTAGCAGCATGATCCGAATCGAACAAGGAACCGGGAACAAGTGTGTAGGTATTCGTTACCACAATTACCTCAACCGATGCAAATGAAAGTCGCGTTAATGCATGCGTTTGAAGTATTCGTGCAATGGCTTCTTGCGGCTTAACTTGGGCATATCCTTTCCGAATGGGATAACGTTCGATGATTGGAAAACTATCGGATAAGGTATCGTAAATGGCAATACTCAATTCGTATTCAGAGATTTGCAATCGCAATTTACAATGAGGAGTTCGGTCCTGATTGAAGGATGGATCGGTATAATTTACAAGGGGTGTTGGATGAAACATCGTTTACTGAACTGAGCTTTCTATCTTTGGGCAAGTTTAACGCAAAAGGACGGATTGACCAAGAGCGACTTCATCTCTTTATTAGAAAATCATCTTGGATTCACTCCAACCGATGGACAGGCGGCGCTTTTTCGTAATCTCACCGAATTTCTTTCGAAGCCAGAATCGAATCGAGTGTTTGTAATTCGGGGTTATGCAGGAACAGGAAAAACGAGTATTGTTCGCTCTTTGGTGAAAACACTTCCCAAAACTAGCTTGAGAACAGTCTTACTTGCTCCCACAGGACGTGCGGCAAAAGTGCTCGCAGCGTATGCGGGACAAGCAGCATTTACCATTCATAAAAAAATCTATTTCTCTCAAAGTGCTGAGACCGGAATGCATTTCGCCATGCAACAAAACATGCATCGTCGCACAGTTTTTATTGTGGATGAAGCTTCGATGATTGGTGGTGAGAATCTCGAAACAGAACACAACCTGTTGGGTGATTTGATAAGTTATGTTTCGAGTGGTGATGAATGCCGGCTGATATTGATTGGCGATACTGCCCAGTTGCCTCCGGTGGGTTTGGAAGAAAGTCCCGCATTGGATGTGAAAGAACTTCGTGATCATTATTTTTTGCAGGTGGATGAAAGTCGGCTTACTGAAGTGATGCGCCAACGATTGGAAAGTGGTATTTTGTTTAACGCAACCAAAATCCGNGATCAGCTCGATTCAGGNACATCGACTTTCCCAGATTTAATTGCGAAGGGCTTTTCCGATGTGAAACGAATTAGCGGATTGGAATTGGAAGATTCGCTCAATACGGCTTATGATAAATACGGTACCGAAGATGTTTTGGTGGTAACCCGTTCAAACAAAAATGCCAATTTGTACAACAAGCAAATTCGTGCACGCATTCGTTGGCAGGAGGAGGAAATTAGCAGCGGCGATCATATCATGGTGGTGAAAAATAATTACCACTGGATTCCAGAATCGAGTGCTCCGGGATTCATTGCCAATGGNGACACGATGGAAATTCAACGATTAGGAAAAAGGTATCAGAAAGGNGATTTTCGCTTTGCGGATGCGACCGTTCGGATGATTGATTACCCGAACGAACCCGATATTGAAGTGCGTATTNTATTNAATACCTTGGATATTGACCAAGCNAGTTTAACCTGGCCCGAACAAAAGAAACTNCGCGATATTATTGAACAAGATTATGCCGAAGTTCCGACCAAGGCCGAACGCATCAAGTTCATGAAAGCCGATCCATTCATGAATGCCTTGCAAGTGAAATTTGCCTATGCTGTTACTTGCCACAAAGCTCAAGGCGGACAATGGAAATGTGTGTTTGTAGATCAAGGTTATGTAACCGAAGAATTACTCGACCGAAACTATTTACGCTGGCTTTATACCGCAACAACGCGTGCACAAGAACAGTTGTATTTGGTGAATTTTCACAAGAATTTCTTTGGAGAAAATGACCTCGATTAAGCATATTTTTTATTCCAATTCCATTGCTTAATTAATATTAAAACCAACTAAGCATAACATTAATTTAACATTGGGCGCATAAAGTAAGTCAACCTTTGTATGCTAAATCTTTCACTGTGCTCAAAAGTATACTTGCTGTAATTCAGTACTTTTTAATTTCTGTACTCCTAATTTGTTTTTCTAACGATACGCTTCTTGGCCAAACGAGCATTGCTGTAGCTCGAACGCAGGCTATCGGTACAACGGTAACCGTGAGAGGTGTCGTTACGAATGGCTCTGAATTAGGTATTATTCGTTATCTTCAAGATGCTACAGGTGGTATTGGCTTATATGACAATGCGAACACTGCCGGTATTCAACGTGGTGATTCGCTTGAAGTAACTGGTGTGCTCTTCGAATATTCGAGTTTGCTCGAAATAAGTCCTATTACATCGGTCAATCTAATCAGCAGTGGCAACAATTTACCCAATGTACAAACAACCACAATTCCAAGTTTGGGCGAATCGCTCGAAGGCGAATTGGTAAAAGTGAATAACGTTTCGTTCATTAACGCTGGTGCAACGTTTTCGGGTAACCAATCTTATGGTTTCACTTCGGGTGTGCAACAAGCTACTATATATGTGCGAACCGGTTCGCCACTCATCGGGCAGCTAATACCATTTGGCGCAGTGAATCTTACCGGCATTTGTTCGCAGTTTAATTCCACTTACCAAGTGCTGCCTCGAGATACAGCCGATTTCGAATTGCAGCCCGGAATCAATATCGTTTCAACTATCGGTGTGAGCAACATTACTCAAACCAGTGTCGATCTCACCTGGCTTTCCAACATCGAGGGCACTACCGAAGTAGCATATGGTTTAACACCTTCTCTCGAACTGGGTTTACTCAGTGCACCCACACCAGTTATTAATCATACCTTCACACTCAATAACCTTCAGGCCGGACAAGTATATTATTTCCAAGCATTCTCTTTCGGAAATGGAACTTTGGCCACCGGTCCTGTAATGGTATTCGGCACCGAGTCAAATTCGTCAGGCAGCATAACGGCCTATTTCAATCATCCAGTGGATACTACCGATGCGCCACAGTTTGCATCTAATTTCCTCAATCAGGCCATCGACGATACATTAATTTCCTACATCGACCGTGCTGCCGAGAGCATCGATTTTACGATGTACGATTTTATCGGCGACAGCATCTCGAATGTTGCCGAAGCACTCAACGCAGCGCATAACCGCGGTGTTCGGATTCGCATGATTACTGATGGTTCGTACGAAGCCGAAAACGAGGGCCTCGTTGATTTGATTCCTGCCATTCAACGCATTACCAGTCCAACTGGCGATGCCTACACCATCATGCACAATAAATTTGTGGTGTTTGATGCCGATGCTACCGATCCGCTTATGCCGATGGTATGGACCGGAAGTACCAACCTGAGTGGCCGTCAGGTTAACCGCGATCCCAACAATGTAATCATCATTCAAGACCAAACGTTGGCGCGTACTTACAAACTTGAATTTGAGGAAATGTGGGGCAGTTCGGGCGACGAACCCGATACCAATGTTTCGAAATTCGGATCTTTTAAAACCGACAATACACCGCATCAGTTCCGCATCGGTGGCAAGCAGGTGGAGTGTTACTTTAGTCCAAGCGACAATACCAACCAAAAACTCATCGAATTTATCAATTCGGCAGACGATAGCCTGCATTTTGCCGCCATGTTGATTACTCGCTTCGATTTGTTGAATGCGATTACCGATCGTATCGATAGCCTTGTAATGGTAAAGGGAATCATCAATAGCGATACCAGCACGCTCATTTACAACGATTTGAGTCTAGCCATGGGCGGCAATCTCGTTATCAATCCGAATACGAGCGAAATTATGCACCACAAATTTGCCATCAGCGACGTGCGCAGCAGTTCGGATGCAGCCGTTTGGACCGGCTCGCACAACTGGTCGACCAACGCTAACACCCGCAATGATGAAAACACGGTGGTTGTTCACGACGCCGAACTAGCCGAAGTTTATTACCGCGCTTATATTGCCATGTTTACCGAACCGGCCGTTGAGGACACAAGCGATACGACATCGGCATCAATCAATCGGTTAGAGCAAACGCAACATCAGCTAAACAGCACGCTGCTTCAATCGGGTTCAGATTTGAGGATTATCCCAGCTTATTCGGGTAAGTTTCAAAGTATGTTGATGGATGCTGCAGGGCGCATTTTGGAGGTAAGCAATGTAAATGCAACAGAAGGAAATCCATTCGCGCCATTTCAGCAAACGATGGCATCAGGATATTATCGTGTTGTTCTTAGCGATACCCGAAGAGTTGAAGTTCACCCCTTTGTAGTTCAACAGTAAATTCTGAATATGAAACGAATAACCTGTTTAGCATTTGTCGCAATATTATTTTCGGCATGCACAAAAGATCGATCGTTTACCGAAGATACCGATAATCCTCAAATCCCGGGCACCGATACTACTTTATTACAAATAAATGAAGTGTTGGGTAACACGCCTACTCTAACTACTGATTTGGGCAATGCAAGCGACTGGTTGGAGTTGTACAATCCTTCCGACGCTCCATTGCAGCTTAATGCCGATGAGTGGTTTGTGAGCGATAACCTCACCGAACTAGACCAATTTGCCTTGCCGGCACTTACCATTCCAGCACGCGGGCATCTGCTTATATTTTGCGACGATTCGAATCGGGTAACATCTCAAATCCACACCAATTTCAAAATTTCGTCGGCCGGCGATATGCTCGTGTTATCAAAAAAACAAGGCGATATATTCCTGCTGGCCGATTCACTTTTTTCTGGCGTTCAGGATCCTGGTTTATCAAAAGCACGCATTCCAGATGGAGGAGCCATTTGGCAAAATAACAGCAATCCAACACCGGGAGATAATAACCAATGAGAACAATTTTAATCCTATTCGTTTTCTCATCCTTCCTGAATGCGCAGGATGTTGAACGGATTTTTCCGAAACAAAAAATAAGTGTTCCGGTGGAGGAACCATCGGATGTTTGTATAAAAGGTAACGAATTTATTGTAGTGAGCGATAAAGGCGATGTGTTTTCACTGAGTAAAGATTTCTCGCAGAAGCGCTTGTTGCACGCAAATCTTTCGGATCCCGAAGGTGTTTTTTGTTCTGGCGATAGCATTTGGGTTGCCGAAGAACGCAGTCGACTTGTTACACAACTGCTCTATTCTAATCCAGCGGCAATACGATCGGTAGAAATTCCTTATTCGGGAGGACGCAATAAAGGGTACGAGGCCATCTGCCGTAATTCCAAAGGAAACTGGCTACTATTCACAGAAAAAGAGCCGGTGTGGATGATCGAACTTGACGCACAATTCCATGAAATAGGTCGTGCCATTTTACAGGTTCCGGGCGATGTTTCGTCGGCTGCATTTTACAATGGACAACTGTTTTTACTGAGCGATGAAGCCGCTTGCGTATGGAAAATGGATCTGGCAACGAATAAAATCCTCAAGACATACACCTTCAACATCCTCAATGCAGAGGGATTGTGCTTTGAGGCCGATGGTAGCATGTGGATACTGAGCGATGCCGAACAGAATATCTATCAATTCGAGAAAAGGCAATGGTAAGAAAACTGATATTTTCTATGATGGGAGTATTCGCATGCGGATTAATCACTGCGCAGGTAAGCCTAACTAATGGTGTGAATTCACTCGAAATATCGGGTTCTGTTAGCACGTATTACAATTATCGCATACTAGATTCAGTTTCGACCGAAAAAGACAAAAATCGTTTCAATCTGCGTGATGCTCAAATTCAGCTCGAAGGCCGGAAAGGTAAGAACTGGGAATATGAACTACAGGTTGATTTAGCCGACTTGGGAATTGGTAGTGTAGATCCAGAGAATCCCGGATTGATGGATGCCTGGATGAAATACAAAGGTTTTTCGTGGTTCGACATCCGCTTGGGATATGGAAAACTTGCCTGGTCGCGCTCATCGCTTACTCCCTTTTCCTATTCTGCCTATTGGCAACGTCCCGAGTTTTTGCGGGGAAGCATTTTGAGCCGCCGCGATATAGGCTTGGAATTGAGCAAGGAATTCTTCAACCAGCGCCTGGTAATTATTGGTAGCGTTTACAATGGTTTGGGCGAAGTTAGCTTACGAGGAGACAACGATGTTACTGGTGCACTCGAATACGTTGGTCGTATAGAATTTGCGTGGCCCATTGCAATGAAGTACCGCGAAACCGACGACAAGCACTTGCGCAAACCTGTTGTAAACATTGGTATGGGCGGTCGTTACACCGAACGTAATTTGCCACAAGGAGAGCTTTTCCCATCGAGTGCAGCGGGCGAATACGGGCTTAAACTCACCAACGGACGCAAATGTAGTTTTGGGGCTGATGGCGTTTTCATGTACCGAGGACTTTCAATCAATGCAGAGTTTTATCAATCCGTAAATACACCACAGGATACTGCAAGTGCCTATTTGCAGGGAATTACGTTTGCCAAAACCAAAGGTGTATATAAAACAGGCGGCTTTGTAGTACAAGGCAATTATTTCATCAAACCTTTGAAACTTATCCTTTCGGCACGATACGAAAATTATAACCTCAACGATTTGTTGCCCGGCACCAACGAGCGTATATCGGGAGCTATTGCATATCAGTTCGACGGTTTCCGTTCGATGATTAAGCTCCAGACTTTGCACATCCTTCAATTCGAAAACCTTCGACCACCCGATTGGACCGATCAGTTCCGCATTGGCTGGCAATACATGTTCTAACCTTATTTTTTAATCTATTCCATGAAAAGAATTCTTGTTTTTCTGTTTTCTATTTTACTCTCATTCGCATCGGAGGCGCAGGCGTTGTTACCCGGTAGCATTGCATTTTTATCTTACCAAACCAATGCACCCGATGGTTTTGCTTTCGTAATCCTCCAGGATTTACCGCAGGAAACAAGCATCTCCTTCACCGACAATGGCTGGAATGGATCTGCTCTTTTTACCAACGAACAAACACTTATTTGGACAAGTCCTAATTTTACTTTGCCGATTGGTACGGTCATCACAGTGCGCGATAATAATGGTGTGCAAGAGTTAATCGGCCCCGGTGCAATTAGTGGTGGACTTCCAAGTTTGAGCGCGACTGGCGATCAAGTGTTAGCATACACTGGAACTGATTTGGCACCGGAATTTATTGCCGGAATTACAAACAGCAACTGGCTTGCGGTATGCAATACTTCGGAATTAACAAATACTACGTGCTTGCCATCACAACTTGTGAACGGGGTAAATGCGCAATCGCCAGTGAACTCTGAAACTGTAGTAACCAATATGTTTTTTGAAATTGGCGAACTCAACGGAACACCCGATCAAATTAGAACAGCACTCATGAATTGGAACAATTGGACCGTTTCGAGTGATGTTACTGCAGCAGGGTTCACCGTTTGGCCCGATTGGGAATTTATTGTTTCCGCTCCAGCACCTTTGAATTTTACTTTTGATAACAGCAGTGTATTGCTTACCGAAGGAGCATCAGGAAGCAGTATTGAATTTTTGTTGAATGGACCTGCATACGGAAATCAACGTATTGGTTTCCTGGCAAGTGGGATGATTTCTGCAGGCGATCTTTCAAGCAATCCCTCCTTTTTTAACGACACCCTTTGGATTGAGTTTTTCAGCGGCAGTAATGCAGCAGTGCTCGACATAGCTGCGGTAGAGGATTTGAATCCCGAAGGTACAGAATCGGGCGCATTAACACCTGTGGTTTTTAGCTCGGGAATCGTACCCAACAGTAACACTGTTTCTCTAACTATCGAAGACCTCCAGGGTATTTCTTTGGTTCAGTTTACCAGCGAGTCGCAGACGATGAACGAAGGCGATTCGGTGTTGGTAAATTTTAGCATCACTCCCTCGGTAATAGAAAATACTTCGTTTACAATCCTTTTGGGTGCAGGTACAATGCTAGATTCATTAGAATATTCGTGTGCAAATCAATCGGGATTAAGCACTTACACGATGAATGTTGTGGCCGGTGCATCAGATGTGTCGGTTTGGATTAAGATTTCAGCAGATGATTTTCCAGAGGCTTCGGAGGTGTTATCGCTCTATATTTCTGAGGGTGGTTCGGGAATGCTAGTGGGCGGCAACAGCGAAATCGAGCTTATTGTACCCGAAAATGATCAGGAATTTATTCCAACAGCACTTTTCCTCAATGAAGTAATGGCGAATAACGATTCAACCATAATGGATGAAAATGGATTTTACAGTGATTGGGTTGAGGTTTACAATGCCGGCGGCGGTGTTTTAAATCTCGAAGGGCTCTATATTAGCGATGATGCCTTGAATCCTTACAAGTATAAATTTTCAGACGTAAACCTCCTTTCTGGGAGTTTTACATTATTGTGGGCCGACGATAGCACCGAGTTGGGTAATACGCATTTAAATTTCAGACTGAGCGCCTCGGGAGAGCAATTGTTTTTATTTGCAGCGGCCAATGAGCCCGTAATGATAGATTCTATGAATGTACAGGCTTTGGCTGCCGACCAGTCTTACGGTTCGTCTCAGAATGGAAATCAGAATCGCCAGATTTTTGAAGCTGGTTTGAGCACACCGGCAGCTTCCAATAGTTTAAGTGGAACTGAAAGTATTTATTCAAATGCAATTTTGAACGTATATCCTAATCCGGCTGTTGCAGGTGAAGAGGTTCGTGTAGTTAGCATAATTGGAAAACCAGTTGAACTTTGCATTTTTGACGCAAGCGGAAGACTTGTGTTTACATCAGGTGAGCAAACATTTTCAATGCCTCTGTTGGATGCAGGAATATATTTAATCGGTTTTAACAATGGGTATAAAAATGCATACTCCAAACTTGTTGTTCGATAAGATGAAGATTAACTAAACTCAAAGCCAATGTTAAATATTTGTTTTTAAGCAACCCGCAATTCTTTATAACGTAAAGACCAGAGTTAATCTAAATTTAACATTTAGGTTATAATAGTCAGCTAAGTTTGCAATCAATTTAACGCTGCAATCAATTCCTAATCATGAATAATCAAACTTTTATGAAACTTTTTAAAAATGTAAGTACGCTGGTTTTTCTAAGCCTTTTAGGGCTGAGCCAGTTGAAAGCCCAAACCGTAGTGACCTTTACCGAAACTGTCGGAACAGTATCAGCTACTACCGCCATTACTGCTCATGAAACAGCAAATGGTTTCGACAATGATCCATTTACAATGTCGAATGGCGGCGCAGCCGGAACTGCTGACATCCGTAGCTCAAATGCATCAACTGGTTACACCGGTTCATCAGGAGTTGCCAATGTCTTTTTTACAGGTACAGGAACTCTTGGTTTTGGTATTGCAGGTATAAGCACAACTGGTTTAACCGGCTTAACCATGCAGTTTGGTTATCGTAAAGAAAGTGCGACTGTTTTACCAACCTTAGCATTTGAATACTCTTTAGATGGGACTACATGGACCGGTGTGAGTTATACTTTTTCTCAAGCAGCAACAGCAACAGCTGGCTGGTATCTCACACCTGTTATAAATTTACCAGTTGCATGCGAAAACCAGGCAAATTTAAGATTGCGCTGGGTTAAATCAGGAACTCAATCGGTTCGTATTGATGATATTGTATTACGCAATTTTTCAGCATCGGCCTCTCTTGCTCTAACAACTACTTCAATGCCTGCTAAATTTTACGCGAATGCAGGTTTTGCTTCAGATGTTTATTCTTTTCAAGTTAATGCCTTGAATGTCGGCTCAAACAATGTTAGCGTTGGTGCAGTAACCGGTTTTGAATACTCAACCAATGCAGTTGGTCCATTCTCTGGATCGTTAACCTTGACTCCAACTTCAGGAAATCTTTCAGCGACAGTATTTGCTCGAATGGCATCAGGTGCTGCAGGTTTGGTTTCTGGAACGTGTGCAGTTTCGTGTTCTGGTGTAACAACGCAGAACGTTACTTTAAGTGGTCAGCGCTATGCAGCTGGAGCGGCATTTACAGCTGGCAATTTGGTTGTTATGCGTGTGGGCGAAAATGGAGTTACCGTTCCGACAAGTGCTGCAGCTCCGGCATTCCTAGACGAATTAACCCCTACTGGTGTTTTGGTTCAAAGTGTTCCTTTTCGTTATACCGTTGACGGGTTAAATCGCCGCATGGTAGTTTCTTCTTCTTCAACTTCCGATGGTGTATTGAACCTTTCTCCAGATGGTCAATATTTGACTTTTACAGGATACGATGCACCAGTATTTACAGCGGGTGTTACCGCAACACCTGCCGCTTCTAACAATCGTATGGTTGGTTTAATGGGGCAAAACGCAGTGTTGAATTCTACAACACGAATTAACGATGGTTACGATGGAAACAACTGCCGCAGTGCAGTAACATTGGATGGAAATGGATTTTGGGTTTCTGGTGCAGGAACTGGCGGGGGTACCCGTTATGTTGCATTGGGTAATACAAGTACATCTACTTATGTGAGCTCAACGCCTGCCAATACCCGTGTTGTTAACATTTCGAATAACAATTTATATGTTTCTTCACAAAGCGGAGCTAATATTGGTATCAATCAGGTAAGTACATCTGGTTTGCCAACTACAGCAGGCAACACAACCAATTTGATTTCAACTATCTCTGGTGCATCTGATGCCTATGGTTTTGTATTTCTCGACCGCAGTGCAACAATTCCGGGAAATGACGTGGTGTATGTTGCCAATAACAGTTCTGGCTTGCTTAAATTTTATTTTGATGGAACGAATTGGAATGCCGCAGGAAACATAACATCGAGTTCAATTGTTGGTATTACTGCAAAAGTTGTAGGTGCTAACGTTGAAATTTATTGCGTTGGGAATACGGCTTCCACTATGTACAAAATTACAGATGCGGGTGCCTACAATGCTACTTTAACAGGTTCGTTATCTTCAGTGTACACGGCTCCTGCCGGAACATCTTTGCGTGGGGTTTCTTTAACACCAGTTACTTTACCTACACCCGATATTGATCATACATTCTCAACACCAGGTGCTGCAACTATAGCACAAGGTGCGAGCAATACTCCATTGTACCGTGTTCAATTGGATGTTAGTACAGCTGCAGCCACATTAACAGGAGCCACATTTACTACAGCAGGTAGTTATACCGGTTCGGATGTATCTGATTTCAAGCTTTACTTCTCTACAGATGCAACACTTGATGCAGGCGATAACGTTTTAGGTACCATATCAACAAGCACAGGTGCTGGGCAATCACTTGCCTTCACAGGATTGGGTCAGGTTATTCCAATTGGTACTCGCTATCTATTTGTAACAACCTCTGTTTCTGGTTGTGCAAGCATTGGAGGTACACTCAACATCAACAGTACTGCGTTGACAGCCATTACTTATTCGCAATCAACTAAAACAGGAACACCAGTAGCAGGTACATCTAAATCAATAGTGAGCGGAACATTGGCCAATGTAACTGGTTTAACAGCTAGCAGCGGATCACCTACTGTGCAGGTAAGTTGGACAAATCCAACTTGCTTCGATCAGATTTTGGTTGTAGCTCATACGGCTAACATTACTGGTACTCCAAGCGGAACTGTGTATACTTCAAATTTAAACTATTCATTAGCGCCTGCATTTGCAGGAGGCGGTAAGGTAATTTATTACGGATCGGCTTCTCCTCAGTTTATTACTGGATTGGTGTCAGGAACAACATACAATGTGAAGGTATTTGTTCGCAAAAGTGCATCATGGTCAAGCGGTGTTCAGGTTAGTGCTACGCCGCAAAATCCAACATTCTATTCTGTAGCCTCTGGTGTTGCTGGTTCAGGCGCAATTTGGTCGTTAACCCCTGCAGGTGCTCCTGCAACTGCTGCAACTTTGGGAGGATTTACTGTAAATACATCAGTAGTTATTCAGAATGGTCATACTGTAACATTTTCAACCTCAAGTGTGAATATGTTCAACCTTACAATAAATGCCGGTGGAGCCATGACAGCAGGAACGACATCTAATACTTATATGAACATCAATGGTAATGCAATCACTAACAACGGAACACTTGGAACGATTGTAGGTGATGGTATCTCCTTAAACATTCAAGGCGTTAACGTTGTATTCGGTGGATCGGGAGTTAATAACGTTGCGCGTATTCGAAAGAATTCTACAACCAATACTACTTCAACGCTTGTAATTAACTCTAATGTAAACGTAAGTTTTGCAGGTTCTGCGGTTTACAACAATACCGACAACACCAATTTCAATGTTACAATAAACTTTCTTAAATCGTTAAACCTTACAGCAACAGGTGCGTTTTTAGGTGATTATACATTCGATGGTACTGATGGTGCTAGTACAGGCGAACGTGGTGGCGTATTAACGGTAAACGGTACACTAAATATGACTGGACGCTTAATTGCAACGAATAATAATACCAACGCAATTTATGGTTCGGGTATCGTTATCAATGGTGGCGGACGAATTTTCTGTAATGATGTAGATATCAATACTACGGCAGGAACCGGCCTCCCAATCACTATTTCTGCATCTGGCCGTTTATCGGTTTCGGGTAAGATGCGTATGTTAGGAGGAACTTTGGCAGCAAACAATGTAGTGTTCAACTCAGGTGCTGTATTGTTGCACGGAGCCGGAACTATAGATGGCGGAACAGCATGTAGCGGAACAGTAACAGGAGCAATTCAGTATCGTCGTCAAGGAGCGACCACAAATGTGGAATACAATTTTTGGTCATCTCCTGTAATCAATGCTTCAGCAGCAACAATCATGGGATCAATTTCTGGGGCTAATGCTTATACATTTAATCCACTTTTGGCTACTGCAAGCACACAACTAGGATTGTTACAAGGTTGGACACCTGTAACCAATACCACAACGATGACACAAGGAAAAGGCTATATCTCGTCAAATGCTGGCTTGGTAACCTTTACCGGTGTGCCTTACGAAGGAACATTGGCATTGCCGTTAACCGGAAGCTCTTTTACGAAATGTAACTTGGTTGGAAATCCATATCCATCTTCTATAAGCGCAACGTCACTATTAACCGGGAATAGTGGTCAAATTGTGCCAGCGCTTCACTTCTGGGACGATGATAATTCTGCCGGATCTGGGTTCAGTCCTGCCGATTACATTGTGGTTAATACACTCGGTTCATCTGGTGGAAATGGAGCTACTTGGACGGGTCAAATTGCAGCAGGACAATCATTCTTTGTTGAAGGTGCTACTACTTCAAATACCTTCACATTTAACAATTCGATGCGTAATGCCAATGCTGCAACATTCTTTGAAGAAAATTTTAATCTCAAGCGTGTTTGGATTTCTTTATCGCAAGGCGCTACTGCTGAAAGTGAAACAATGTTAGCATTCTTGCCTGATGCTTCGAATGGCTTCGATCTTAACTACGATGCGGCTCGTGTGTTCGTTAATTCAAATTTATCATTGTCTACAACACTCAATAATGGCAACTATGCCATTCAAGCATGGCCTTCAATTGATCCATCACATATCATTCCGCTATCAATTAATGCTACTCAAGCTGCAACCCACCAGATTCAGATTTCTGGAATCGATAATATTGATGCATCGATATTGGTGTTCCTTGAGGATATGGAAACAGGTGCTGTGCATAATCTACGCGAAGGTGCTTACAGTTTCGAAGGAAACGCTCAAATGAGTAATTCAAACCGTTTCCGCATCCGTTTCAGTAAGCCAACTGTTATTTCTGCCGAAGGCGAGACTTGCACAGGATTTGACGGAGAAATCGGCATCGAATCGGAAGCTGGTACATGGAACTACACTTTAAGCAGCGCTACTGGACAAATAATCAGCAACGGAACTACAGAAGATATTATGTTGTTCGAAAATCTTGATGGTGGTGATTACTTGCTCAAATTAAATCGCAATGATTATAATGTTTTCATGAACGTTACTATACCATCTGCTCAAACTGTTGATGCCATTATCATGAGCAGCGAACAAGCATTCGTTTTTGATCCAAAATCATTCTCTGCTGTAGTATCGAATGCTACCGAGGTGGTATGGAATTTTGGAGATGGAAGCGAAGTACAATTAGGAGAGAATGTGCAACACACATACGAACAACCTGGTATTTACACGTTGAGCCTAACAGCAAGCAACGACGAGTGTTCTTATGGTATCTTCCAAAATATCGTTGTAATTAATCCGACAGTTACTGCGATGGAAGATTTAGCTAAGAATAGCTTTAGAATGTTGCCAAATCCTGCACAAAACAGTTTAACCTTGGTAAAAACTGGTTTAACTGCTGCAAGTATTGAAATTGTTGACCTTAGTGGTAAAGTAGTATTGCGCGAAACATTAGGAGCAACAGCGCAAACTATCGATATTTCAACGCTATCGGCTGGTATTTATTCGGTTGTTTACAAGCAGGATAAAGTGTATGCTGTACAAAAGCTTGTTGTACAAAACTAATATTCATAGGCTGCTCAATTTGAGCAGCCTTTTTTTTGCTTTGGAATCTGGAAAAAGAATATTAAACAGTTGTTTCCCCTTGGCTGCTCAAATTTGAGCAGCCTTTTTTGTTTTAATAGGTCTCCAGCAATTTAGTTCGCATTTTCCATTTGCTTATTGCGGAAGAACAATTGATTCTCAATCATATCGAGCACAATGGGCTGTTCTTGAGAGATACTTCCTGCCAAAATTTGCTTACTAAGTTCATTCAGTACTTTCTTTTGAAATAAGCGCTTTATTGGTCTTGCTCCAAACTGAGGATCGTATCCTAACTGAGCCAACCAATCGATAGCTTCTTCCGTCGATTCAATCTGAAATCCTTGTTCTTTCAACATCTCTTGAACTCCCGCAAATTGCATGCGTACAATTTCTTCTACATTGCTTCGACTCAAAGGTTGAAACATAATGATATCATCAATACGATTTAAAAACTCCGGTCGAATGGTGCGTTTCAACAATTCAAACACACCAACTTTGGCTTCAGCAATTACTTCATCTAGTTCCTTGTTCACCAAATCTTCGAAACTCTCCTGAATCAATTGTGAACCAATATTGGATGTCATGATGATGATTGTGTTTTTGAAGTTCACTACCCTACCCTTGTTATCGGTCAAACGACCATCGTCCAAAACCTGTAACAAAATATTGAACACATCAGGATGGGCTTTTTCTATTTCATCGAGAAGCACCACACTGTATGGCTTTCGACGAACTGCTTCGGTTAATTGTCCGCCTTCTTCGTAACCAACATATCCCGGAGGGGCGCCAACCAAGCGACTAACCGTATGGCGTTCTTGGTATTCACTCATATCGATGCGGGTCATTGCCTGCTCGTTGTTGAATAAGAATTCGGCCAAGGCTTTTGCCAATTCCGTTTTTCCAACGCCTGTAGTTCCCAAGAAAATGAACGATCCGATAGGACGTTTCTTGTCTTGCAAACCAGCACGAGCTCTACGAATAGCATCCGAAACCGCCTCAATGGCTTCCTCTTGACCTACAACACGTTTATGCAACTCCGCTTCAAGATTCAGTAATTTCTCACGCTCGCTCTGCAACATGCTGGATACAGGAATTCCCGTCCAACGACTAACAACTCCTGCAATATCTTGCGCATCAACCTCTTCTTTAATCATCGCCTTTCCACTTTGCGTTTCAATAAGCTGAAGGCG
>JGI24768J34885_10000255_pt1 | contig 15576 bp, 7 predicted proteins | sample LakOntMetagenome_FD_34885 | JGI IMG/M metagenome (IMG submission 34885) | reverse complement strand
AAAATATCAAGGAAAAATATCAAGGAAAAATAATAATGAAGTGTGATGATGGTTGGGAAGGGATATATACAGTCGAGTCGAAGTCATCATCATCAGTTTTACCGAGGCGTTGCTTTACAATCATTACCAAGTCTATCTATCTACTAACTTTTCTTCATCGAATNTGATATTGCATTCTCCTGTGCCACAAGGTGGGATTTTGCCCATGATAACCGTCGACGATATGCCATTGATTGGATCCAGATCACCGAAAAATCCAGCCTTCACCAACGTGTCGGTGGTCTCTTCAAAGGAACACTTCGTGAGGGGCGATGCATTATTGCGGTGAATTCCAAAGCGGTCCACAGAAGATAAAGACCCCGTGACCGTCATAAGATCGGCTAAAAGATATAGATGCCGCTTACTAATAGAGCTGTCTTTGATGACCTCGCCGATCTCATTTAGAAAAGCGCTTCTTGCTGCCTCAATACCGAATACTTGTAAGATTTCGTTCACATCATTTGACACTGTTCGCGTGTTGTCTACATTGGGAAGTGCTAACACATCCACTAAGTTGGTCCCTTGCGTATCCAGGACCCATGTGTCTGAAAGCTGCCGGATCGAACTGTTTTTGACTTTACGTATCCCCTTGACATGAACTGCCGATACATGTAAAGAAAAGGCGTTTTTAAGACTTTGGACAGTTGGGCGATTGGAGATACTGATCATCTTTTCTCGAATACGAAAAACAGCTGACTGGTTATCATCAGAAAATGTGCAGCATAGTGCACTCGCGGGCATAGAAACAACTTCGAGTAGCTTGTGATAGATATCAAGCATCGTAAGATCGTGTTGCAACATCTTGAATTTATCCATCTCGATACGCATAACCCAATTTGATACGTCCATACCATCAGCCGTCGTCGGCTCTTCAAACAGGGCATTCATTTTCATAAACTCAACATCGTCTGCAACTGCAGTAAATAAATGGGATTGATTTTCACTGATTGGGTCCCAGTATACGCTTGTTTTGTGTACCAGATCAATAAAGGCGACACATGTTATGTCCCTCGATATTCGTTGAACTTGTTTTTTCAGTTCGAGTGGCACCAAAACCTGCTGCGTATTGATGTCACGCAGACTAGGTGGTATTCCCAGCGGGTTGGGACATAGATCTGTGTCTGGATAAACTGTCAGCGATGGCTTTTTCATATGTTTCGATGCCGATAGCAACTCTTTCATTCTTGGAATACCACGCGTGACCCCGATCTTTTCAGCGATTCCGCACGAGTGAAAACTATTCAAAGTCAGCTGGGTCGTATCTTCGCCAATTGATTGAGCAGCAACAATCCCAACCATTTCTCCAGGCATAGCAATGGACTCCTTATAGCACTTCTGTATCTGCAAAGCCAGATCGTCTAGTACTGTCTTTGTTTGAACGTAATGATGAAGCTGCTTTGGAGACAGGTAGGCGCGCAGCAAGATGCTGAGGAAATGGGGCTGCTGGGACTGCTGGGGCTGATGTATTCGTTCTAGATTTACCCTTAGTTGGTCGATTACTTCGAGTACATAAAGAGGCTCCAATTTATCAACTGTAGACACTTCGCGAGCCTTTGCCTTTTCTAAAAGACGTTGAAATGGAATCGCGTACTGAATATACTCTTGACTCCTAGACTTGTTCAAGAACTCTTTGTCTTTTCTAATATCTTGATAGTGCGCCTCCAAGCGACTGCAACTATTCAAGTCGAACTCATCATCGCACATCAGATACATATCTTGCAATTCCTGGTCTGTGAGTGGGAAAGGGTGTTTTCGTAGATACGGAATGAACTGTTTCTCCACCCTTGTACCATCCAGACCATCTTCACCGTACAGAAATTGAACAATGGACTTGCTCGCATTGCGCACACTGTAATCGTGGGTAATTTTTAAATCCTCCAGAGCCTTCACAAGGCGCCGTTGAATGTACCCACTCTCGGACGTCTTAATGGCTGTATCGATAACTCCTTCTCGTCCTGCGACAGCATGAAAAAAGACTTCGTGTGGATTTAAACCAACAAGGAAAGAGCTGCTAACGAATCCACGTGCTGCGACGCCATCGTCATACCTGCTGAAACAGGGCAAGGTGCGATGGGTAAATCCGTAAGGAATCCTTTTTCCATCCACGTTTTGCTGTCCCACTGCACACATCATCTGGGCTACGTTGTGTTCATTGCCCTTGGCTCCACTGCGAATCATGTTGATCATCCGATTGGTTGCCCCACTTACTTGTTTTTTGATGACTTCGCCTGTCTCTCGAGTTATAACACCAAGCTTCGAAAGGACAAGGTCTTCTATATGGTAACAGACAGGTTTTCCACAGCTGTTGAGTTTATTTCCCTTGACAACTTCACTAAGAACTTTATCTACCTCTTCCCTAGCAGAGGAGATTGTTTTCTGGAGATTGCACAACGTATCCGTCGGTAGTAGAAGATCACTGATGCCGCAACTGAAACCATGCGTCATCAGCCAGCGACAGATGATCCTTTGTGCACTATCCATAAAATCCATGGTTCGCTGCGATCCATAGTCTCTTGTAAGTATTGGTAACAGATATCCATTGACCGTGTGTTTGTCCAAATCCTTGTGTTTCTTTGTAAGGTTCAAGTCTGGCAAAAGTGAAAAAAGAACCTCGCTGGTGCGTTGTGTTGGTACCGCGGCTGTGTTTGTTTGGTTGGCACCACTTGCACACATTTTCAAGTTTGCTGCGGTTTTGTCATCCACAAAAGAACTAAGACCAACTGATCCGAGCAAGTAGAGACCAGTCAAAACATCTTGAACAAAAGTAATGATGGGATTGCCTGTCTTGGGACTGAGCAAGTTGTGCCGAACAGCGGTTAGATCCATCAATTCGCAGGTAGCTACGATTGATTGAGGATTCATGACATTCATCTCATCGCCGTCAAAGTCCGCATTGTACGGAGAACAACAAGTTGGATTCATTCGGAAGGTATCAAATGCCATGACACGCACCAAGTGTTGCATCATGCTCATTTTATGAAGGGACGGTTGCCTATTGAAAAGCACCGCGTCTCCCGTAGACAAGTGTCTGTGAACCACGTCACCAAACTCCAGAACCAAGTGTTTGCGATCTCCGTATTTAAGTGACACGACGCGCTTATCGAACGCCTTCACAATGTAGTTGGCGCCGGGATGAATATCGGGACCAGCACGGACAAGTTGTTGCATCTCAGCTATGTTCATTCGGTTAACCTCCTCTGGTACAGTTAGTGTCTTGGCAACGAGAAATGGGACTCCCAGCTCCCCTGTGCTGATGTAAGGGTCGGGTGTGATGACTGACCGTGCAGACTGGTCCACTCGCTTTCCATTCAAGTTGCCACGAATACGCCCTTCCTTGTGCTTGAGACGGTCGCTGATGGTTTTTAGCTTGCGCCCATTGCGGTGTTGAGAAGGTGGTAAATTCTTTTGCCCATTGTCCATGAAGGTGGCGACGTGGTATTGAAGCAGTTGGGTCAGGCTCATGATCGCTTCTTCATTGACTACCTCTTTTTGCATCTTTTCATTTATCTGGTTGTTAAACTTTATGATGTCGCTTAACTTATGCGTCAAATCATCTTCGCATCTCTGTCCATTGTAAGTCACCACACTGGGTCTGACAGCAGGAGGAGGGACAGATAGATGGGTCAAGATAAGCCACTCTGGTCTGCACCACTTTGGATTTATACCCATTATATCTAGGTCATCGTTGGACACCTGTTGAAAGATGCGCAGTACATCCATAGGAGACAGTTCCTGTTGTGTGAACGTATCTACCACTGTTTTGTCTACTGGCATGAATTGCATCATAATTTTTAGTTTTCCCAAGCCATCTGCAAGCCACTTGGTCGGCTGCTTTGCACCACAACCGCCTATACCTGGGTCACATTGCTTTACTTTTGCACAAAGCTTTTGAATCACATCCCATCTTTGTCTGGCAGATAGGGGGGATGTGACTTTGTCTTTGTTGGTTTGATCGCCGACCACAAGCAACTTGGAGCAACGGAAGCATACACACTTCAGGATCCTCTTTACTTGATCATGCAACATAATGTTAAACACCGGCTTTGCGAGAACAATATGTCCAAAGTGACCAGGACACAATGCATGCTTCTGCTTGCATGTCGCGCATAGCCGCGTATGATCGAGGACGCCCATACGTGGATCAAAGAGACCACCACCATTTACCAGCTCAACTTCGGCTGATTTTATCTCCACAACAGACCGTGTCACAATCTCCTCTGGTGACATCACACTAAATTGAATGCTGCATATGCTGTCTATCTCTTGATCATATGAAAGCTCTTTATAAATAGACATGATTGAAAGAGGGATTAAATAAGTAAAAGAAGGTGTATGGGAAATGTCATATTCGACGCAATTTTATTCTATTTTTTTACCGACCTCTAAACCTACCGGTTTGTTTCTTTCTATATTCCTCTCAACTCTTGCTTTTGCTAATACTTGTTTTACAGAAGCTTCTTTCTCCTGATATATCAGAGTATGTTTGAGTCCTTGTCCTTCTTTCGCGTTTAGATCAGGGATCCGTCCTTTTCTTCCTGTCTCCTTTTCATCAGACGCGCTATCAGATTCGTGTTCTTTATCTTGTAAAGCACATTTAACATCTGAGAGCATGTTGTCAATGTCGTCTTTGTTTTTATGTATGTTGTCTTTGAACAATTCATAGTCGATAGACGCCTTTTGTAATATTTTTTCAATTAAAAACCAGTTGCTCTTGTATCTGTTTATGCTTTCCTTCCACACAACACAGTCTGAAGAAACATCACATATTTTTGCTCCTAATATAGGCAATAATCGGTAGATGATTAGTTTGACAACTCGCTGATCCAACTTAATTTTTCTATGACTACAATACCGCGGACCACGTCCCATCAACTGGATAAAATCCATAAAATCGACCATCGAGTCTACTGCGTGAATATACTTGATATGGTTCATGTCCACGCCCTTGTATGACTCTTTGGTTCCAATAATAACTTTGATGTGTGCACCACCACTGTTAGTTAGCAGGTTGGTGACTCGTTTTGCATCTTCAAGTTGCACAGTTTTTAGTTTGTCGCCGCTATACGTTCGATTGATATTTTGCCTCGTCGTAGAAATATTGTCAATCATAATAAACTGTTTGGATTCGTTGTTTTTGGATTTTATATAGGGGTCGCATTTCGCCGTTTTTTTGTTCACATTGCAATTGGGTACATATTGAGTCATGCTGTGGTCGCGTTCAAGAAGATATGCAATGATGCCCGCTGTGATCTTTGACGACGTATATACATAATGTTTGCCTTTATTCTTCTTGTCTGCAATAAATTGGATAAGCTTTTGTATCTTTGGACTTACTACGATAATATATTCGCCACGTCCGTCACTACTATGCAGATACGTTTCCTTGCTTGCCCTTAGTTCTCTTTCCAAATCGCCCTCTTCTTTTCCTTTTTCCAGTTCAACGATGACTATGTGTTCGTCGTCTTGATTTTTATCCCCTTCTGAAGAGGAGGAGGAGGCTCCTCCGTTCTTCTTTTCTATCTTGTTTCCTGTACGAATGAAAATAGCGTTGGTTGCCTCTCTGAGAGTACGATAGAACCGGTCCTTCTTTTCAGCAGTATACGTAAACTCTGGATCATTTCCATCTTTCTTATACTTTTTTCGATTCATCCCCTCCTCTTCATCATAACATACGTGACTAAATTGACTAAATTTTGACAACACATTGCAGTACTCTCGTTTATATACTGGATGGTTTTGATTCATTACACAACAATCAATCTTTATGTCCATCCTAGCGAAGTGAGAATAATCTCCTAATAAGTAGGCATACGACACCAACCCTCTTGCTTTTTCCAATAGTTTACTTTCATTGTCATTCACTTTGAATTTGGTTGAATCTCCTGCAATAACATTTAAGATGTCTATAATTTCCGATTTTGTCTCTCCTGGAGTTGCTGTCATGCCGAGTACCCATGTAGTTTTTGGGTCTCTTTTCTCTTGTAGAAATCGCTTTAGATTTTCGTAATCTTTGGCATATCCTTTTTCCGACTCGGGTGGCGATAAAAGTAGCTGTATCTCGTCTATAATAAACACAGCGTGCTTACAGTGTGTGTCCGTATACTTAAAAAGTTTTTGATCATTTGCGAGCTTTGTGAAGGTGTGCAATTCTGTACGGTCTAATTTTTTAAATTGATCCATCGACTTTCCATCTTTAATGATTGATAAATAGCCCGCGCGTAGGCGTTCTCGAATATGCCTTGCTACCCGGTCGATGATTTTGCCTGTTATCTTAGCATCCGGTTGCACATAAAAAGGAAGACAGAACTTTTTTCCTTCTTTATCAGTATACGTATCTAGTTCACGGTCCCTATTTTTCATGTAATCTCGAAACCTTGAAAAATAGTGTAATGCATAAAAAGCAAGTTTTTTAATATTATTTGACTCCTGGTTCGCTTTGGTGCTTACAGAGAAGATGGGTATGGGTTTTCTGTCTGATGTCTCGTTGTGCCAAAAGGCAAGGATTGTGCAAAGCGTGAGCAATGTTTTTCCAGCTCCTGTGCTATGAATTGCCAGCAGACCAGGAGTCTGTACTTTGCCTTGCGCCCTTAACTGTGCCATCGCATAAACGACCGTTTGATGTATTTGGAGCTTGTTGGTATGGTTCTCCTCGTTGCATCCATCTACCACACCTTGTGCCATAATATCGAGCTCTTTTTTCAATGCTGGCTGACCTTGTACATATTTACGTTCAAGAAACAGTGGATATTGAGATGTCAGACTGAACAGATTGTTTATCGTGTTCTGAAAGGCAGGCTTTGTCGGGTCCAAATTATTATATTCCGACCTTGTCTCCACGTTCTTACGAACGTCACGTTCACTATCTTCGAGTAGTCGAATATGATCATGTTTTGCCTTCTCTTCCTGGGTTTTTCTTTCTTTTTCCAACCTTTTTTCTTGCTCGACTTGCTCAAATTGCTCTTTGGCTAGCAGTTTGTCTTGCTTGTCTAACTCTTTGTCTAGCTGTTTATCTTGCTTGGCTTGTTCTGCTTGCTGTTTTGCTTGCTCATTCGCCAGATTAGCTTCCAACCTTGCTTGTTGTTTGGCTTCCTGTTTGGCTTGCTTGGCTAGCTGTCTGGCTTGCTCATTCGCCAGATTAGCTTCCAACCTTGCTTGTTGTCTGGCTTGTTGTCTGGCTTGCTTGGCTAGTTGTCTGGCTTCCTGTTTAGCTTGTTTGGCTAGCTGTCTGGCTTGCTCATTCGCCAGATTAGCTTCCAACCTTGCTTGTTGTTTGGCTTGTTGTCTGGCTTGCTTGGCTTGTTGTCTGGCTTGCTTGGCTTGTTGTCTGGCTTGTTGTCTTGCTTGTTGTCTTGCTTGTTGTCTGGTTTGTTTAGAATCCACCTTGTCTTCGGCAATGAAATGTGTCAATTTGGTTTCAGAACTACTTTTGGTTGACGGTATTCTTTCTTCTGATAGCGCCATCAATACTCTTTTCCAATTTAAATGTGTTACGTTCTTGGTGCGAATTATTAATATTTTAACAAATATAGTACTTATAAGTCATAAAAACACAACTATAGTGTACAACTCTCAAAAACTATAGAAGGTCAAATCGCAGTTGAAATGCATAATGAACTAGTTAGGATATAAAGAGAAACTTCGAGTCTTACGTAATAGAAAGCAAGTATGGAAAGACAATCACAAGATGATGAAGAACAAGACTACTTACCACAAAGGCTACTCGTCACCGGAGGTTGTGGCTTTATCGGGTCCAATTTTATCAATCATATTAGGCAAACGTACCCTGACCTTGTCATCGTGAACTTGGACCGTCTTGATTATTGTGCGTCCGAAGAGAATGTATTGGGATATAACACGGATCCCAACTATCATCTAGTCGTGGGAGATTTGAACGACAAAGACCTGATTTTAGGCATCCTGGCAAAGCACGAAATTACAGAGGTATGTCACTTTGCCGCGCAGACTCACGTTGACAACTCGTTCGGCAATTCCCTTCAGTTTACTCGAGACAACGTCCTTGGTACCCACACACTTCTTGAATGCTGCCGAGTATACGGGGGCATCAAGCGGTTTGTTCACATGTCAACAGATGAAGTATACGGCGAAGTGGACGAAGACCATCCAGGGTGCAACGAAAAGAGCCTATTGAATCCAACAAACCCTTACGCCGCAACGAAAGCAGGGGCGGAGTTCATTGCCCATAGCTATTACTACTCTTTCAAAATGCCCATCATTCTTGCGCGCGGCAACAACGTGTATGGACCTCGTCAGTATCCCGAGAAACTTATCCCCCGGTTCATATCCATGCTCCAACATGACAAGCAATGCCCCATCCATGGACTGGGAGACACACGGCGCAATTTTATCTATGTGGATGATGTTTCGCAAGCTGTGGAAGTCATCTTGAAAAAAGGAAGGGTCAATAGTGTTTACAATATTGGTACAAATAATGAAAGAAGCGTCATGGATATTGCACGGGAACTTGTCTCGTATTTTAAACCAGGAGATCCGCTGGAGTATTGGATTACCTACGTGGAGGATAGAAACTTTAATGACTCGAGATATGCCATTGATGCGTCCGAGCTGCAACGTCTGGGCTGGACAGAACAAATGAACTTTGAAGAAGGATTGATATGTACAATTGACTGGTATGAAAAAATGTATGGTCGGGATGACATATAGGAATGTTTATTCGGGAGTTGCACTGTCCGACGGACGGAATGAATCGTGGTCTACTGGGTTGTGGGTAGAGGCGTGCGTAGAGCCGTAGGTAGAGATTGGTGCGTCCGCCTTCCACTCGATGAAAACAGGAAAGCTGCTGATTGCATTTGCAAAGGCTTCATCGTTTACCTTGATATTGAAGGGTAGTATTTCATTAAGGACAGACTTGGCGAATTCAATCTCACCAGCCGCGATTCGTTTCACATCTTGTTGTAGCCTTTTCGCATTTAGAGAACGCATGCTCTCTAGGCGCTGTCGTCGTGCATCCAGTCGCTTTTGGAACTGGTCAATTGAGGGTCGGGTAGATGATGCAAAGATGAGCATGTCACTATTCTACTTGTTTAGGATATTTGTTTTTACTACTTTGTTCGAGAAAGCATATTCTTCTTTTCCTATATATCACAACAAACAATGCCATATAAGCTGATGTTGCTGCATCATCGCAACGGACAAGTAAACATACTCTTTAACCGCAAATTATTTTAGGAAAAGTACTTAAAGATTGTTTATGTATACTCATATGTGTGGGAAACCTATTCAACAATATTGTTGTATTCCACTCCCTGTATTTTTTTCACTGTAAAGTGACAGGTTTCCCGAGTGGTCAAAGGGGGTGGCCTTAAGTAGAAAAGCCTTAAGAATAGCCATTGCAATTGCTTCATGGGTTCGAATCCCATACCTGTCACTATATTTTACACCATTGAAACGTTAGCGATCGCTGTGATAGTTTGGTTGGGAGGTCGAGCAACCTAGAGGGAGCTGATCTAACAGCAAAATAAAAATTACGAAAAACTACTTAAGGATAGATACACTACAGTGTATGGGTAGTGATACCCAAGCGTTCTTGCCCGAGCGGTTAAGGGGGCGCCCTGCTAAGGCGTTGTGCATTGCACGCGTGTGTTCGAATCACACAGAACGCGACTGACCGGTTAGCTCAGTAGGTTAGAGCGAGCGGCTGTTATATATAACAGAGCACCGCTAGGTCGATGGTTCAACTCCATCACTGGTCGTCTATTTTTTAACACGTCTATGAAGTAATGTATCCGTCCATGTATACGCAATGTTTGTCATTGAAGCTACGAAGCGTATCGAATAGTTTCGAAGGCGCCAAGCCTCCATCAAACAAATTTAATACTTTTTCGAACTTTATCGTTAATGAAATACATAATACATTGCCATATAGTAAGGCAAATGCATAGACCAGCGAATGCAGGGACTTCAACCCAACCCGTGAAAGCTGTATATGTAAATAAACAAAACCGAGTGTGGAGAGTATGGCGGTTTATAGGAGAGTCACAGCTGCGGACCCTGTCTTTTAATTTTGAAAAACAAACGAAACCCGCACTTCCATCCACTTATGGGGCGTGGTTGAGAAACGAACTGATTGAACTCGGACCTGCATTTATAAAATTGGGACAGTTCCTCTCCACTCGCTCTGACGTATTTGGGAAAGAAGCTGTGGCGGAACTGTCCAAGCTCCAGGACTCCATACCAGAGATTCCCGTCACTGACATATATTCTGTCATCGATGGAGAGCTGGGGCGTCCATGGCAAGAAGTGTTTGAAAGCATTGAGTCAAAGAGCTTGGCTTCCGCCTCNATCGGTCAGGTCCATTTAGCCCGGTTGCGAGGGGGCGACNAGTCAGCTCAGGTTGTTATTAAGGTCCAGAAGCCAAACGTACAAGATATGATTGAACATGACTTGAAGACCTTAGGTGATGTGGTTCGCATCCTGAGTTTTTTCCAACCACAAAGAGGAAACGAGTTCAAGAGCATCTTGCAACAATATGAGACCTTTTTGTCGTCAGAGCTCGATTTTGTGAAAGAAGCTGGCTACATGGATTTAATGAAAAAAGAGTTTGAGGGATTCCGAGGCGTGTACATACCAAAGGCTTATCGGTCCCTTTCCACAAAACGTGTCTTGGTGATGGAGTATGTTCCATCGATCAAGATCAACGACATCAAAGCAATGCAGTTGGCAAACATAACCACCAGCCGCGTGGCGACCAACCTTGCACAGACATTTTTGTACATGATTGTATATATTGGGGTGGTGCACTGTGACCCACATCCGGGCAACTTGGGACTATTGAATGACGGCGAGACCATTGTTCTCTATGACTTCGGCAACGTCGTCTCGCTTGGAGACGAGTTTAATAAATATATTTTCCAGTTGGTTTTCGCTGTAGCTCAAAAAGATGTAGATGAATTTGTGGAGCTACTGCTAAAGCTGCGCATTGTGGAGATGAAGGAAGAGATTGATTTAATAGAACTAAAAGCCTTCTTTGTCTACTTCTTCGACTATCTTGATTCACTGGATTTTGAGTCGTTGCGGCAATCCATTGTGAACAACGAATCCATTGCAAATGCTCAGCTGTCCTTGCGGATTGATCAGAACTTTCTGTCGTTGTTCCGCGTGTTCTCTCTGCTGGATGGGACGTGTCTTGAACTGGATCCGGACTTTAGCTACATACAAGCTTTGCAACCGTTTTCCGATGAAGTCATACGAAATCCATCATTCGTGGGGAATCGTATGATGAAGGACGTCTCTAAACTGGGAACGTATCCCAGACTTTTGAAGAACACTGAAGTCAATCTAATGAAGCTGGATAAGCGGGTAAAAGGAATGTCGAATGATAATCACTTTGCTTACGTGACGCTTCTAGTAATTGTATTGGTAGACAACTGCGTTGATAGTGGAAATACTACCATGCGAGTAGCCTTTACTGCAATAGGTATCATGATGGCTTTTATATGGTCTAAATTGAAAAAATAATACGTATTGGATGGCTTCTTATTTTTATTATAACGATAATGTACGTTTCACTACTGTATGCGTAATATGTATATTACTGCATACAACTCTTAGCTTTGCTCAACGCTAACATCTAAGGGAGGTTTAATTTACAAACCTAGAGGGAGCACTCTCATGACTCTGATCGAGACATGCCCGTCCGGTAAGGTCCTCCTACTCCAGGTGGAGACAGTTCATAGAAGGGTTGTGAGCAAATCACAGGGCTAAACGACTACCCTCATACACTCACTATATACGGGAGATAAATCCTTAAGTCATGAGTAAAGTTTTACGTGAGGAGGAGGAGGTGGACACGAACAAAATTTGATTACATATTTTAAATATCATCTGTACTTAAGAGCGCAAAGACAAGACATTTCGAAGCATGCAACGTGTATCAGTCAAGTGGAACCAGAACTTTTGTGAAGCCATGGTTATTCGAAAGCAAACATTAACAGCTCTGCATAAAAAGTTGGTGGGACAAGGTATGAACGCGAAAACCATGTTCGAAAAGGCGACCGCGTTCCAAGAGGCGTCGGGGGTCGAATATAAGCTCAATCAGCTGCATATGCTTACGTGTATTCACTTCATTGATTGTGAACAAGACATTGAGTTCGATGACAGTGGCTTCTATGGAGATGCGATAGCCAACAGAATCTACGAAGTCTAGACTAGTTAGGTAGGGAGCTTGGTAAATCTCGCTCTGTGCCCATATATAAGGAGACATGTACATAAAATATGAAGCAGTTGTTTTTACACTTTGAACATCAAGATACGTACATCGATGAACAAACTCCAGAACCTACACAATAAGACGCAAGAGGTCAAGACCGAGGAGCTCCCATACAATCCGGTGAATGTTTTACTGGGAGAAGAGGACCTCAAGCAGTTGTTGCACGAGAATGGTCTGTCCGGGGTTTCCTTTCACAACATCAACATCTATCGAAACGCATTTGTGCACCGTTCGTATTGTACTATGAAGAATGATGACTTTATCACGGGGAATGACCGGTGTCCAGAGGGTTGTCTTCCTTTGCAAGAGATGTCCTATGAGCGACTGGAGTTTCTCGGCGACGCCATCCTCGGCATGATTGTAGCCCGTTACCTCTACGAGCGCTACCCAGACCAAGCGGAGGGCTTCCTTAGTAAAATGAGAACAAAGATTGTGAATGGAAAGATGCTGGGTTCATTGGGAGGAAAGATCGGTCTGGACAAATGGGCGATAGTTTCCAAGCAAGTGGAAGACATGCAGGGGCGGCGCAATTACAAGACGCTGGAAGACATCTTTGAAGCGCTGATTGGAGCCATTTATATGGACTTTCAAACGGAGCAGGATATGGTAGATCTTCCTCCGGGCATCCCCCTGCCGTTTGGTCCTCTCACTGGATCGGGGTACTATGTAGCAGAACAATGGGTTGTTCACATCCTTGAGAAGCACATTGACTTTGCTGAGTTGGTAGCTGCGCGCACCAACTACAAAGACCAACTTGTCCGCCACATGATGCACGCCCTACAAGATGCTCCGCGCTTCTTTGAAGTGAGTGTGGACATGAACCACGGACAAAAGGTGTTCCGGTATTGCGTGAAAAACAAGGCGGGAGGTGTGCTTGGGACTGGTCAGGGCGCTAGTAAAAAAGAAGCGGAAAACGAGGCTGCCCGGGCAGGGTTGGTGCACTTTGGCATGGACGTGGGTGTGTGATTTAATGTGAAAAAGATATAATCCTCTGTGTAGAGTATAACGAGTTGTTGTAAATGGAACAAAAAGCTCCTTTTCTGATTTATGAAGAGCAAGTACAAAACTTTCATGATGCGATTGGTGTATTAGATGCCGCAATCGATAACAATACCGACGTAGCAGTATACAGCGCAATAGAAGACAGTCGAGGAAAAATGTTAGAAGCGCTAAAAATTATTTTGAAATTATTAGACGACTACAAACCCGAAGAAATCACAGAAGAGTTGTGTAAGGAATTAATTGATCAATTAAAGGAACAAATTAAACATCTTGAAAAAAGTTGTGAAAACTTAACAGAACAAAATAGATTGAAACGTTTTGACGATAAATCAATAAAACAACTAGAAGAAATTCAAAAGTTCATGACTAGAAATCAAAGAGGTTGGGAAACAGCAATGTCTCCGAATGCAACAAACCCATGCGATCCAGTTGGCATAAGAAATGCGCTAAAAGAAATGAGAGAAAAACAAGTGGTGCTTTCTAATTTATTGGAGGACAACTTGGGAAATGTGCGAGTATATCTTCGTATTAGAAAATTTGTGTCTACCATTGAAGACCCCAGTAAAATACAATATGCCTTACCATCGAATGATCCAAACACGATAGAAACAGCGGGTAAAGTGTACCAGTTTTTTGGAATATTTGGCGAGGACGACACTACACAAACAGTATTTGTCGGAAAAATGAAAGATAGCAGCAGAAAAGTTGGAGACTTGTTCAGTGACATGGTAAGTTTGAAAAACACAAAAGACAAACATCTTCTTGATAGTGACGTAAGAGGTTTTTTCAACCTATTCCAACAAATAAAAGATGGATATCATCTTGTTCTCATGGGCTATGGAACTTCCGGTTCTGGAAAAACATACACACTGGGGCTGTCGGTTGATGACGACAAGAAAAATATACCTGGTCTTCTTCAGTATGGACTTGTCAATCTTATAGAAAGTAATGCATTAGAACCTGAAACATGTGTAGTGGAAATATTTGAAGTATTTGAACAATATGTTAATACCCTTGAGTTTAGACCTTTATTGAGTTCGAGAGCTATATATAATAGACCTGAGCAAATCATATTTGATGGTAAAATAATTATGTTGTACAATGAAGAAATAAAAGCTCATAACATCGAACGCGATAATAAACTCGAAGCTGAAAATAAGTTAATTATTGGTAACAACTTGAGTACCGAGAACAAAGATATAATTCTTGTACCACCTCAAATAATAATCGATGATGGGTTTCAGTTAACGAATTTCGAAGAATTTACAAATTTCTTTGAAAACCTAACAACTTATAGAACTAAGATGAATAGGATTGTGGAAACGCAAAACAACAAATCGAGCTCCAGAAGCAACTTGTATATCGTATTGAAGGTAGTAACCAAGAAAGGATCCAACGAAACTACGGGATACTTGACAATCGTCGACTCTGGTGGTATGGAGGACCCGCGTAGTATTTTTGATAAAATGTATTATGATACCGATCGTAAAAAAGACGTTCGATTAGACGACGACACTTTAGAAAAATTTATTGTGCGAGATTATATACTAAACACGGAATTAGATATATATAATAATGAAGCTGGAGTTCAAACTCTTGATAAAGAAAAGTTGACAACTTTTCTCAAAAACACAGCTACCAAAATTAAGTCCGGAATTCCGTTATACAGATTTTTGGCTGATCTATTTATGCTGAAAACACTTGGGAAAAATAAAGATGGAACGTCTATATTTCTCAAATGGGAACAATATGAGGCGATAAAAGTCCTCGCAAACATTAGACGAAATGGACGAAACAATTTAATAAAAATAAGGAAAGGAGGTGCGATAGTACATACAGACAGACAAATCGTACAAGAAATTGTAGACAAACTCGAGAAGCATAAAAAAAACATGACAATATTGAAAGAGGGTTTCTTTATCAATGAGCATTTAAATCATTTGAAACAGTTTTTTATTAATGAACTTAAAGCCAAGAACACAATTAATAAACAAATATACATTGATAAAATTAGTATAGATACAATTGATAAGGAGTACAAACCATACAAACCCTCACACATTTTTCGGGTACCACCAGCAAATATTACATTGACTGAAAAGTGGCACGAATCATTCAGTGGTCCAGATCCAGATCCAATAAAGACAATTACTATATTTACAAGGCTTAAAAGTTTATCGAGTGAAAAAACAAAATTCATTATGATGGGAACCATTCGCCCCGGAACCGTATACGAAGATGATACTCAAAGTACATTAACGTTTTTGAATGAAATTAGTAGCACTGCA
>JGI24768J34885_10000254_pt1 | contig 15608 bp, 10 predicted proteins | sample LakOntMetagenome_FD_34885 | JGI IMG/M metagenome (IMG submission 34885) | reverse complement strand
TTTGAACTCAGTGCTTTAATTAATCCAGAATTTGCATATAAGTTTCCGCCTGTTACTAAATTGCCTACGTTGGCTAATCCAGTAACGTTTGCATTTTTTGAGAATACATACCCAGATGAGGCAGATATATTACCAGTAGCATCAACGTGAGTTGTTCCAACGTTACCAGCAGACATTGTTCCGGCAATAGATGCTGACCCAGAACTAGATAATATTGGTTTAATTGTTATAGATGTAGTTGCGCCTACGGTTATTGTTGCTGATGGTGCTACGGTAACTACAAATTCAAATCTTTTTGAATCAACAATATTAGAAACAATCCAAGTACCATTGGTTGTTGTGCTTGAATTGGTTACAACAACAGTTGCTCCAATTACTGCCATACCGTGCGAATTAACAGTGGTTACACGAATAGTAACAGTATTGTATAGAATTGATGTGATTGCTGACGTACCAGTTAATACAACTGATGGTAAAGTCATGTGAGATACATTAGCTGTACCAGCGACTGTTAATTGTCCCGAAGTAGATAAATTACCTCCGGTCAATGTATTTGTTGCAACTAGGTTCGCAGCCTGAATATTTGCTTGTGAAGTAATGTTACCCGCAGTAGGTACTTCAGCAAATGAGGCAGAAGCTGTTACTTTGAATACAGATCCACTAAAGTTAGCATTACCTGTTGAATCAATGTGTAATAAAGATGCAGTTCCGGTAAAGTTTGCATTAGCAGATTTTATTAAACCACCATTTGCATACAAATCACCCGATGCTGTTAGGTGAGTAGTAGCAGCATTACCAAATGTACCAGTACCCGTAACAGTCATTGTACCACCAAATGATCCTGATCCTGTACTTGTTAATAATGGTCTAATAGTTAATGTCCCACCAGAAATACCACCCGACGGCGCTACAGTTGCAGTAAATGTAAATGTTGTATTAGTGGGAACTGAAACAACAGTATAAGTACCACTTGGAGCATAAGTACCAGAAACACCTGATAGTGTTATCTGTGCTCCTGCCACTGTCATGCCATGATCGGCTGTAGTTGTAACTGTAATAGTAGTACTACTTGCTGATATAGATGCCATTGACACTGACGCTATTGTAGGTAGAACTACGTGTGAGAAATTAGAAGTGCCGGAAACAGTTAGTGCATTACTTCGCATTGTGTTACCAGAAATATTACCCGTAATATTGCCAACAAGCATTGAAGTGAAATTTGCATTGGCTGCATTAATCCAACCACTACTTGCATTAATATTACCAGTTGTTCCGATATTACCAGTAGATGTTACATTCCCCAAACTAGCATTCTGTGCATTAACCCATGCTGTTGATGCATTGATATTACCGTCAGCAAATATTTGCTGTGTTACATTGACATTACCCTGAGATGACAACGAACCAACATTAGCAATACCTGTGATATTAGCATTAGCTGTTACTACATTGCCTACCGTTGCCGTTCCGATAGATATAATTCCGCCACCAATATTGATAGTTGTACCAATACCGCCTACAATATTACCGGTTGTAATTAATATGCCTGTGTTTAAATTACCTGTTGTTGCATTTCCAGTAACTTGTAGTAATCCACTTGTGCTTAGATTAGCGCCATCTAAATTTCCTCTTGCAGATAAATCTAATGTTGTTAGTTTAGTTGTTACGTTTATGTTTGCAGTAACTACACTACCGTCTTGCATTGTAGTGCCACTAATATTAGCACCACCTGAAGTTTTAAGAGATTCTGCGCTTGTTCCTTGAATAGTGACAAGCCCGCTTGCAACTAAATTAGATCCAGATACGTTACCACTAACACTTACAATATTGCCACTAAGCGTTCTAGCTGAAATATTTCCTACTGTTGCATTGCCAGTGACGGTTAATAATCCATTTGTAATTAAATTGCCACTGTTTACATTTCCAGTAACGTTTGCATCACCTCTACTGATTAAATCTCCTACGTTAGCAGCCGCAGATGCAAATATTATACCTGTTGAATTTAAATTGCCACTTGAAATATTTGCAGTAATGCTAAACAATCCAGTAGTTTTATTATATGTTGCACCTGTGTGTGCGCCGGCAATGCCACTATCATTGAATACCAATTGTGTGGTTGCTCCTGGTAAAAAGATATTACCAGAAATATTACCAGAAATATTACCAGACACGTTTCCAGACATATTGCCGGACATGTTACCAGAAACATTTCCAATAACATTTCCTGTTAAAGTACCTGCAACATTTCCTGTCAAATTACCTGCAACATTTCCCGTTAAGTCACCGGCAACATTTCCTGCTAGATTGCCAGCAAGACTAGTAGCAGCTATAGTAGCGGCAGTGAATGTAGTCACATCCATTAGTGATGCACTCATTCTACCAGTTAATGTAATATTACCACTAGTTAAGTTACCTTCAACTGCTAATCCATCTAGCAATCCTAATTTTCTAATATTAGGTTGACTTGAAGATGTTACTTGTCCTTCAATATACGTAGCACTAATATTACCGATAGATGCATTACCTTGAACGTTTAATATAGTCAACGTTCCTAAACTAGTAATGTTAGGTTGTGATGCCCCGGTGACCTGTATTGATCTGTCTGCTGTTCCTGCTAGATTACCAATAACATTACCGGCTAAATTACCAGTAACGTTACCTGCAATAGTAGGTGCGTTTAATGTACCGGCAACCTGTAAACTTGAAAGAGTTCCAACTGACGTAATTGCTGGCTGAGCAGCTCCGGTAACCACTGAGGCATTTGAAGCCGGGCCTAAGAAAGTACCTATGAAATATTGACCATATACGTTGGCAGAGGCGGTAAGATTAATAGCACTAACACCACCATTAATTACAGTAAAATCTCCGTTCATTTGTAATGAAGTACCAGAGTATGTTAATCTAGAGGCTGCCCCAATATTACCTCTATTATTGAATAATAACTGAGTATTTGCTCCTGGCGCAGCTACCGTTCCTGAAATAGTGCCGCCTACTAGATTACCTAAAAAGTTAGAAGCAGTGACATTACCAGTAACACCTAATGATACCAGAGTACCTAGACTAGTAACATACGGCTGGGATGCTGTTCTTAATGTACCGGTGACACTGGTTGCAACAACATTAGAAATTGATATCTGTGTAGAAAGACCAATAACAAAAGGTGTAGCAGAATTTGTTATTGTAGCAGATGTTGATGTAGGAGATCCAACACCAATTAATAATCCATTCTGAGTTTGTATTGTGATACTGGCTATATTTGCACTTACTAGAACAGCTCCTGTAGTTCTGTTTTGTGTTAATCCGGGACCAGTTGTTACTGATGTGACACCAGTGGTAAGTGTAGTTGAATATAAATCCGTAAAATTGTTCTGTACTTTTTGAAAGGCTGCTCGTATTGGGTCGGCAGCAGGGTCATTTGGGAATGCGCCGAAATCTATAATTTGTTGTGCCATTTTATCCTACCTTATTATGTATTTATCGTTTTTAATCAGTAAGATGGAACCAAAAAAATAGCCCGGAGAACCGAGCTATTTAAAGTACGGATTTTTATTATTTTATTCCGCTTAATTTTCTAAAGTCTTGTAATAGACTTGTTGAATCTTTCAATAACTTTGTTTCATATGTTACTTGTGTTGGATTACCAACAGATTGTTTTTCTTTAGGGTAGTGCATATCATTGCCCACGTTTAACAAATGCTTTAAACTAGCCATTTCTTCATGACCAGCTTCGTTTGCGTAATCTTCTTCAATACCTTCAGCATAAGGATTATCCGGTCCACGATATGCAGGGCGGGCTGCGCCTGGTAATTTTGATTTTGTTTGATGCCCTGGCCATGTGTTTCTAATATTAGTTTTTGCCACACCTTGCATTCGTTTCTTAAGTTCTTCCGGTGGTAGATTGCCAGCCTCAATATCATCTTGACGGTTTTGCAATCTATCAGGACTACTCATCCACTCACCTGTATGGGCTTTGTTGTATTGTGCATTTTGTGCGGCATTTCCACCAAATTTTTCATCTAACTGGCCTTCTTCAACTTGCTCTTCACCTGGCTCACAAACACAACGTGCTTCATACATACCACATTCGTTACATGTTTCATGTCCTTCATGGTCATGACCTTCTTCTTCATCTATGTCTTTAGTTTTTGTTGCATTTGTTCCAGGAATCTTCTGACCAACTTCAACATCATCATCTTCTAGACCCTTAGTAAACAAATTACCTTCATCTACTTCATCTTCTTCTTCATGATTATGATTATCAGAACCGTAATGTGAGTGCTCGTCATCACCTTCTTCACTAGAGACATCAACTACTGCAACGCCTTCTGGTTCGCCACTGTCTTGGATGCCTGACATTTTCTTAATCAATGCCATCATATCATCNCCGTCTCCAACTACCGCTGGACTCATTTCTGGTTCAGAACCAGCTCCTGTTGGTTCATGACTGTGCATTGGTGAACCGTAACTACTACGTTCTTCTTCACCACCAAACACTCCTAAGCCAGCTTGACGTAGGACTTGTAACAATTCTGCTGAATCTCCGTCAGTTGCATTAACGCTTACTGAATCAGGTGATCCTTGTTGACCTGTACTTGTAGATACAGTAATGCCTTCATTGATAGTTAGTAAAGAATTTAATTCTTTTTCCCAGTTTTCTAATTGAATATCTTTCATTTTTTTACTTTCGAATGTTTTATTAGATTGACCTAATGTACTTAAAAAATTACCTTCTTTAACGCCTTCTGGATCCATTGGAACGGGTACTCCTCTTTCACCTGGCTTAGGAGGATCAGCATTCCATACACCACCTTTGATGGTGCCCATTGCTGGTCTAGGTGAGGTGTCAGGTACTAAAGGTTTATAGTCATCTCTGCCCCATCCTGGTGCTGCGGATCTTGCTGGTGGCAAGGGTGCTGAAGGATTTACTAAAGGTGGATTTACAGAACCTCGACCTGCGCCTGCGGCTTCATCTGTAATTCTCTTTTTACTGTGATGTAAATGTACTTTTAAGAATGAATCTATCAATTCAGATGTGTGACCTGTCTTTTTAAACATCTCTACGTCATCTTGCAATTCAATCAACATTTCTTGTACTTCTGAATCGGCTGAAGCCATTAATTCTTTAAAGTTGATGCCTTCTAATATTTGCATAACACGACCTTCTTTAACTTTTTTCTTTTTAGACAATGCTTTGAAATCAGCACCAGTTAACTTACCTTTTGGTGGTGCAACATCTAGGTCGTCTTGATCGCCTGGTAAATCTTTTGCTTCGTCAACACCTTTTAAACGTCCGTCATTTTCTGCTGACTTCAACATTGCCGAACGATCAGCATAGCTTCCGCGCTTCACATCTTTAGCCGCTGCCTTCTCACCTGGAGTAGGATTCTTAACGTGCTTTAATGGATCAAACTTTTCTGATTTTGCACCTTCCATCATACCAGTATTAGCAGGACCTGCTTCTTGACTCATATCAGGAAATTGAGCCATGATAGTTGAGCCGTCTAACTTACCAGCACTTGCTGGGTAAATGGTCATGAATGGCGGGTGTACAAATGTATTTTTAGAAAGAGCATGTTTAATTACTTCTTCTGCTCGGTCACGACTTATAGGTTTTGTTCTTTGTACAACTGCTTGGCCTGAACGGTTATGTTGCACTATGCAGGCAACATACGCTTCTTCCTGTTGTTCAAAGTTACCTTCGCCTTCACCAATAGATTCTGAACTAGGGCGTTTAAATCCATAATGGCGTTGCTGTGCTTGTCTCATACGATCAGATGTTCTAGGATATTTAGGTTTTTCATCTTCCCAACCTTCATCATTGGCTCCACCGTCTTGTTGATATGCTTGAGAATCCTTCTTATCAAAGCCTGTAGTTGCCGAATACTCGTCTCGGCTGTAAGCGTCACGACCTCTGTACCCACCTTCTGATACCGGTTCTTCTTTTTCTTTACCCGAGACGCCCTTAGCACGAATAGCAACTGCTAATTCTTTCATGTTTTTATACTGTGTGCTATCTTTTTCATGAGGTCCAGTTTTCTTTAAATGCTTAAATGCTTTTAGTAATTCGCTTTTACTTTTGCCTTTATACTTGCCTTCTGCTGAAGCGTCAGTTTTAACTGGCTTGTCAGATTTTTCAGTCATTGGTTGAGTACTAGAACTACTAGAACTACTACTGTCATCACCTGATAAATTTAATGTTCCTTTTTCAGCTGCCGCTTTAATAGCATTAGCAGTTGCAGGATCAGCAGTTCCCATTGACTTACCATCTGCACCGATGATTTGACTTGCTTGAATTGGTTTGACTGAAACATCTTCTTCATTCAATTGATTGTGCTCAGATACTTCAATCCAATCTTTTAAACTTTTCTTTTCAGCTTTTTCTTTTTTCTTTTCTTCCTTATCGGCATCATCCATCTTAGAAACTTTTGTACCTTTTTTACCTGTTGGTACATCACCCGTAGTGCGACCAAACAAGTCACCTACTTTTTTATTTTTTGGATCATCCTTGCCTGTCAATGGCTTGTCAGCCTTTACAGGTGCTCCACGTTTCTTAGGTGTATCATCTTTAGGACCCATCTTAGCTAAACTTACTTTACCAATCGGTTTACCGTATTGATCAGTTTGTGTTTCTGAACCATGACGATTGCCATAACCACCTGGACCTGCTTTGTGAACTGATTCATATAAGTCATCTAGGTATTCTTGTACTTCGATTACGTGCCCATTTGAAAATACCATTTTCTCAATAGTAGACATATCAAGATCGGGATCTTTTCTTGCTAAATCTGCAAGCCATTGTACTGCACCAAAGTCACTTCCTTGCAATGCACTCTTTAATCTTGGTGGCATTTGGTCAAACTCAGCAACAACCTCATCATAGTCATTGAAAATTTGTACTGCTGGTTGCTGAACACTTTCTTTAATGGTATCCATTGTTTGTAGTAATGATTTAAAATCCATTATTTTGATCCTTGTTTTCTATCTAGTTTGTCTTCCATGCGAGTTAACTGTTTTTGTAACTCAGACATATTTGTTTTCATGTCATCCATTTTTGCACTTGATATTTGTACACTGGTATCTAAATCTTTAATTTTAGTATCCACAGACATGTAACCGGTACCGCCTATACTGCAAGCCCCGATGAGTATCCAACTGAGTTGGGTAGAAGTAAAGTCGATCATTTATGTGCTCCGATTGCTGGTCTTTCTGGCATCTTAACACTACTAAAAGGACTCTTTGTTTGAATACCATCTTTGCTTGTGTTCTTGATTGTTGGGGTTTTCTTAGCATTATAAGGGATATCAATGCTTGNTTCTTTTGGAATTACTTTATCTAGATATTGNTTAGCATAGTCTTTGCTAGCTTGTTTNCCGTTATCTTCTAATTCAGGTGTATCTAATAATGCTTTCTTTTCTTCATCTTGCACTTGATTAGCATATTTGTCATTTTCAGCATTGATACTGTCATTGTAATCTTTTGTTACTGCACGAATCATATTTCTTAGACCTGATTGTTGTGCAATTTGTACAATCATCGGTTCTGTTGCTGGATATTTGAATTCAGCTTGAATAATTATTACACTTTGATTCGTTTCTTCAAGTGGGAATCCATAAGGATTTTTTTGAATTACAGTTGTTTTGGGATCACTGATTTTTACAGGATCAAATTTACTTAGATTATGTATAAACATATTCAATAAGTTTTTGTTCTCTACATCACCCAAGATTTTAATCGTGTAGTTGTATGTGCGAACACTTTCCATTAAGTAATGACGAAGGGTTTTCATTATGTTATTCCTATTCTATTATTTATCAATTATCCGTTTTTTTGTTTGCCAATATGGTTTTTAGCAACTCATTACGGTCAACTAGACTACCCTCACCTAACGGGGTATTCTCAATTTCTTCAGTTTTACTTGCAATTTTTTGATCTAACTGTGCTTTCTTTAACTGTAAATCAAGCATTTTTAACTTCTTATTAATTTTTGCAGTCTTAGCAGTGATAGCATGTCCTAACATACCGCTTGCACTATTGAATATTTCGGCTGAAAAGCGACTATCTACTTGCATACCTAAATCCATCAAGTCTTTATAGCTACTAGTAGCCAATGATGCAAGTTCGTCCATTTCATTATCGCTTGCTTCTAACCCACGAACTTGGGGCAAAGCAATCTCAATTTTCTGTAATGTATCGTATGTTTCTTGTGTGACAAAACTAACCTGTGTGTTTTCAAACACTTGATTGTTTACCTCATCATCAATTGGTAGTTCAAATAATTCTTCTAACTTTTTTGTCATGTGCTATCCTAAATAACAGTATATTTATTACTTACGACGGCCCTGATGAAAAAGGTCATCCTCTGTAACCACCCGAAAAGCAAATCCATTCTGTCTACAATAAGCATTGGCTGCTACCCATTTAGCATGATTGACTGCGACAATAGCCCTATCTCTAGCACTAGCTACTTTGCTTTCAATAAGACTTTGTTTTTTAGGTTTGATTTCTACAACTTCTGCTATCTGTTTTCCATGTCTGTTTGCATACACTACAAAGAAGTCGGGTATGTACATTGACATCTTACCAGTTAATGGGTGGCGGTATGGGATACTGATTGCTTCGCTAGCCCACTTAAGTACGTTCTTATTGTTATCACAAAACATCATAAAAGTCATTTCCCAACCACTACGATATCTAGGTTTATGTTTTCCTATATATTTCTCGGGATTCTGTACTTCATATATACCCTGTGCAAAACTAGCCATTACGTTACTATGTTTCGTTGAATTGATTCATTGGGTGTAGGTTCTGCATTTACACCATATAATGTAGTTTTACTTTTTAAACTGTTAAGATAATAAACCATTAATCGTGTAGCCTTCATTTTATCTCCAGTACCCTGTAGATAATCTAATAATGTCATTGGGTTTTCATCAATAGTAGAAGCAATTCTAAACAACATTGCTGTGAAATTTTTAGCAGTATTTCTACTTTTGCAAACAGATAAAAAATATGAAAAAACTATTTCATATTGATTGGCACCAACTGAAGCGGTGAAATTATAGTAGCTGTCAAAAATTTTAACAGTTCTATCTAATTGTGTTTGTGGTCCGTCTATTATTTGTGCCATATCTACCTCGTAGATATATTTATGCTATACTGTTTTGGTTAGTATTTAGTCGTACCTAGCATCCTGGCCTTGACCAATAACTTGAGGTTGAGATTTAGCCGGGGCACGTGTAAATGCTCCTTTAACAACATCAACNCCTTTTTGAATTCCGTTATTAATACCTGACGATGCGGCACTAGGAAAATCAAATCCTCCCCTATTACTAGGAGCCATTATTTTATTAGATATGATACCGCCCGCCTCGCCTTTTGCAATGCTAAGTGTTTTACCTAATCCATTTTTCAAATCAAATGTTTTATATGCAGTTCCTGCTTTTTGTATTGCGCCAGTAAAATTTCCAGTAGAAATATCATCTATGATACCATCAATAGCATCAACCGCGCCACCTTGCCCAAGGATGCTTGCATTACTCCCTGCTTTACCATTAGGNCTAAGTCTAGTATCATAATGTCCCGGATNACCAAATCCCGACACAATAGCGCCGGGGTTTTGGCCATTGAGTGCTCCTTGAAAATATTTGACAGTTTCATATTCAATTGTCATATTATTTTCCATCACGCCGGCTTCAGAATATGAATATTGATCGTGGTTAAATGATGAAATTATAGGATTTATCAATTTATACATCATAAAATTATGTTGATGAAATCCAAAGATGTTTATAGATTTAAAAAAAGCAATTTTAGGTCTGCCTAGCAAACCAGATGTTGTTGTTAGCGATGGGTTTCCCTCACCGATAAAACCCCAATCATCATTGTTTGGAATAATAGTATCATATAAATTTCTATTATCTTCATAGCGTTTACNTATTCCTGAGGTAGATCCCCCTGCTGTCCTAGAAGAATTTATATCAACTTGTGCGGCATCTTTATAGTAATATGTATAATAAGCATGCCATAATTTGTTGACTAGATTACTATTATCATCATGGAATTTTATTGATACCGCCTCATATTTTACTTTAGTCTGTACAATACGTTTGCGATTGTATTGATTTAAGGAATGTGTTTCAAAATTGAATTTAGGTAGTTGAATTGATTTTACATTCAAACTAAAATTAGCATCTTCCGGCCAATTATTACCTACTTCAGTCAATGCAGTGTTTATATCAAAATATACGTGAAATAAATGTTTAAACTTGGGAGCATAAGCATAATTATTTGGAGTAAAAGTTTTACTTGCATGAGTAGCATCACGTAAGTATTCGCCGCCACCAAAGAATGCCTTTGCGGCATTCCCTGCTTCGGCAGCAACATCTATTCCAAAAATATCTTTGACGGCGCCGCTGACGACATCTTTGCCTTTGCCAAAATTGCCATTTACAAGGCCATCAATACTGAATGCCATTGTTTACCTAAGTTAACTGCCTAAACCAGTGACCGATGTTCCACCAAATGCACGACCAACATTAGTACCAACGCCAGAACTTAATGGAGATTGAATTGCATTATCAAAACGGATAGATAACTGAATAGATACTGGATCATTTGATTTATAATCCATGTTATTGTAGTTTGCTGATTTAATAAAACATCCATACAATTCCCAGGTTTCTAGTACATTAGGAACCAATGTACCATTACCACCGTCTAGAATTTCATAGTTAATCTGGAACTTGTAGTCCTGACCTGAAGCCGCACTTGCTTGCTCAACAAAGTCAAATTGTTTCTGTAGTTGCTGACCAACTAATTTTGAAACATTACCGGCAGCATCATCACGCAAATTAATTTGCGTTTCTTGCCAAGAATGTTTGCCGGCTAGATATACTTTACTGTTGTAAATGTCGATTACTGTTTCTTCAAAAGAAACGTTGGGACGTTGTATATCCATAACTTGTTTGGTTAACTCTTGAGTTGCACCACCTGTACCAAAGTTTAAAAATAATGCTCTGAATCTAAACTGTAGTTTAGGCATTAACAAACCCTGAGAACTAGGTGTGTTGTCTGATCCGACAGTCATGTTGAACAATGAATTTGAGGCTGTTGCCATATTACTATCTCCTATATATTATTTATCTTAAATAACTCCCCCTGAGGGGAGTGTATTTATTGAGCTCCAATAGCCCCGGTGTTCATAACACGAACCGGTATGTAAATGAATTCTGCTGCCTTAACTGGCTCAATTGCAATATCAATCCACAATTCATTTCTATCAATTCTAGATGGAGTATTATTACTTGCATCACATACAACTAGATAGTCATACAATCCGCGCTTTCCAACTAAGTCAATAAACAATGACTGAACAACACCGGTAAGTTGATTACGTGTAAGAGCATCGTTTGGTTCGAATACGAATGGACGAGCCGCAACTTGCAGTCTTTCACGAATATAACAAACTAAACGTGATACATTGATGCGATCCAATGCTGATTGTGAATCAAATGAGTTCTTATTACCATAATTCAATAGACCAACACCAGTAAAGAATGCTAATGGATTAATTTGATTCAAATATAACACATCACGAATACTCATACGATTCTTAACTACTTGGAATTCACCAGTAGTAGCATCTAAGTATCCAATATTTGTAGCGTTGTCAATTGTACCACGGCGTGTACCTGCTGGAGCTAACCAAGGATAACCCAATGTATCGTTTCTTAGTAACGTGCGTAACATCATATGACTTGCAGGAACAACTGCGGCTGTACCTGTTGTATCTGATGTAATACCGCTTGGGTAGAACACACCTAAATACGTATCACGGGTAACCCAACCATCTTCACCTGACTCGGTTGCTAATGCTTCATTAGTCGCCCAATTTGTAATATTAGTAGCTTGATCTGGTAATCTTAATGGAGTATCACCTACAATGTAAGCAGTATTATTGCGGTCATTGTTTAACGTTACCATATTAGGTTGTAGTTCTGGATAACCAGGAGCTGCTATCAAGTTAAAGAAATTATCTTCTTCACGTATAGTTTGATTTGTATCAATTACCGATTTCATCGCTGACACAATCATATGACGCTGTGCGTGACGACCTAAGTAAGCCGAACCATCTGACTTCAATCCGCTAGCACTAACCCAAGCATAACTTACTTGAGGTAAATTAGCATTGTTTGTCGGTGCGCCTGAATTATAGTTACCGGCATTAGGATAATTTTTGTTTGTAAAATAATTAGTCTTGAATTCTTTAATATTGTATCCTGAACGGCGTGTATTGAATAATAACATACCCTGTGGAGATAAAGCTGGATTTGGTGCATCTAAATCTAAGTGATTACTAGTTAATAAAGTAGTTATAGATGGAATAGGATCATCTACTGGATTCACAGCACCCGAATGACTCCATCTTGCATCAGCAAACAAAATACCATTACTACTAGTTTGGTCATTTTTATCAATCAAAACCCATTGATCTACACTACTAACTGCTTCCCAACGATATAACATTGGATAGTTTTCTAAATCAGCAGAATCAAGCCATAGATCACCATAAACCAATACAGTTCCATCACTTTGCGTTATTGGTGCTGATGCACTAACAATAGGGCCCGTAGAATCAGTATTATTTGTTCCTGAGTTAGCTGGATGACCAGAACTATCATAGTTTACATTTCTATATCCCTTCCATACTCCACCTTGGTTGACCATGATATCAACTTGACTTGGTGTGCTAAAGTACCAATATCTACCGTTTGCAGGTAATTCTACAGGAGCACCTTCATTTGCAGTATACTCAATTTCTTCCCAATTTGAAATTTGGGTATAATACTTTCTATCTGCAAATTGAGTTGTTGTTGATATTCTAACTGATTCCAAAGATCCTGCATTAACTTTAGTGACATTTAATTTCAAATCATTAACACCGTTAGAACCACTAAGATAACCACCACTGACTTTTAAAACATTACCCACTGCGTAACCGGAACCACCACTAACAGTGTTTATTATATATTTTCCTACACTATCCACAGACACGGAAATTGATCCACCTGTGCCGGATGTTGTTACTGCTTCAGGTGTAACAGATACAGTAAATGTATGTATCGGTCCATATTTAATACCTACCCCATCAAATCCTAAATCAGCATACAATACATCTGAGCGTTGGAGTGTTATAGGGTCAATATCTGATATAAAAATTTCACCACCTAATGTATGAGTAATTTGAATAGTTCCATCAGTTGTTAATGTAGCAGTTGTATAGGGAATTTGAGCATTTTGCCAATCTGTAACAAATGAAGCCGCGGTTGTTCCTGTATTCTCGAATATTATTTTGGTTGCGGGTAAATCTATACTAGACAATCTTTCACCAGGAATACTCACATATACAGTAAAACTATTGCCTGTAGTAATTGTAGGGTTAGCTATTGTTGTAGTAGTAACTGTAGGCCCCGTAGCCAGTCTATTAAATAATTTTACTGGTGCAGTACTTTGACTACCGCCAGCACCAGGACTAGCATATCTTGCAAAAATTGTATTTTGGGGAATAGCCTTTCCACCAGTACTATCTAATGCAGCGGTTGCGTTAATTTCGCTACCATATGCTGAAACAAATTGTGAAGTCCAACTAGCAGTTGCTACGCTATATTTTGAGAGTGATAGTGATAATCCATTCCCGGCGCTGCTTGTTTTAATCCAAACAGATCCAGTAGCACGGGGTTTTGCCTGACTTGAAGTCCATAATGGCATTTGAGCACTGGTACCATAATGACATGTAACACCATAATAAGAACCTGCAGTAATTCCCAATTGAGTAAGCAAGGAACCGTCAGTGGAATGATTAGCTAATGTGACAATATTTCCATCAACTACATAGATATTCAATTTATTATCAATTACGTCAGCGTTAAATTGAATGTCGTTTAAATTATTAAGATAAGTTGCAATATCGTTCACATCATCACCGGCGGCTACAATAATATTGGTTGTTGATGCCATTCCGCTTGCCTCTGAGGTTAATGTTACATCAAAACTATATCCAGTAGTTAATGTTGGATTAGAGATAGTAGAACTTACTGATGGATTACTTGAAGCCAATGAATCACTATTTAATGCCATCCATGTATTATCCATCATTTTATAGAAATAGGTACTATCCCCGGCAGGCTCACCAGCGTGATGCATTGCAACAATTGCATATTCTCCCACGTTACCAATGGTATCTAATGGATGTCGTGCATCAGTTAATTGATCGGTACTTGTAAGAACATATGGAATTTGATTAACAAACTTACCAGACGTAGCATTAAATTCATAAATGCCCCATGTACTATTAGTTGTATCTAACCAATATGCACCATCTACCGCTTCACCTGATGGTCTAGAAACTGATCCTACAAATTCTGATAAATCGATATCTGCTCTTAAAATATAGCAACGATTTGTTGTGCCCAATAATGAATAGGCTGCTAATAAACCATATTCGTTTAATTCATATCCATGAATCGGTGTACCATTTGTTGTCTTATAGAAGAATGGATTACCAAACAAAGTAGTTAAATCACGTTGACTTGTTACTTGATATAATTTACCTGCATTTGCTTTTGTTGTTCCTACAGCTACTGCTGTGCCTGCGGCGTTTGCTTTATTTTGTGCTGATGCAACAATTAGCAACGGAACTGAATTTGTGGCTGCTGGTAAATATTGACTTTGGTCGATGATATTTACTTCTACGCCTGGTGATACTAGTGCCATGTTATTTTCCTTTATGTTATGATTATGAGGGTTAACGCCCTAACGTACTAATATTTAGTGTAAATGGTAAAAAAGTACCAATAAGCGTGCCTTCGAAGGTTACAATGATAAATATAGTATGAGACCAATATGCAACACATGCGGTAAGAATAATACTGCTGTAAATTATAAACGTGATGGCATAACACACTATCGTAGTATGTGTGATGAATGTGGTCGTAAGAAAAATAAACTTAAACCAAGAGAACCTAGTTGGAAAAAGTCAGGGTACAAGAAAAAAGCCACATGTGATTTATGTGGCTTTAAGAGTTCATATCCTAGTCAGACTACTGTGTTTCATATAGATGGTAAACTAGAACACACTGAGTTTACTAACCTACGTACAATCTGTTTAAACTGTGTTGAAGTGGTAAAAAGAAAAGAAGTTAACTGGCGTCGGGGCGATTTAGAAGTTGACTAAGTGTAGCATGTAAATCATCAATAGATCCGTTATTGTCAATATAATGGTCGTATTCTAATCCCACACTAGAGTATTCACTGGCATGAATCTTAGCTTTGTCTAACTTAGCTTTGCTCAAAGCCCAAAGACTATTCCCGTCAGGTCCCTTATTATATGCTTTTGCCGCATCGTACCATTCGGGTTCAGGACCTCGATTTGATCTTAAAGTAATACCATTTGCATTTTTGATAGCATCTACTTCATTACGGAATCTACAATCAGTAATGACGATATCATCTTTTGTTTGTCGTAGTTTGTTCTCTACACTTGCTACCCATATATCGTCATGGAAGTTAGCACGACAAACTTCAGTACCCCATTGTTGTAGAACCCAGCG
>JGI24768J34885_10000250_pt1 | contig 15706 bp, 15 predicted proteins | sample LakOntMetagenome_FD_34885 | JGI IMG/M metagenome (IMG submission 34885) | reverse complement strand
CCATGCACGCCACACTGGCGAGCACATCAAAGCAGAACAAATCATTGACAAGATGCGATCAGGAGATGTAGAGGCCAAGAGAAGCTTCGACAGATATATCAATCGCTTAGCGCGTGCACTTGCCAGTGTGATGAATGTGCTGGACCCTGATTGCATTGTTCTGGGTGGCGGAATGAGCAATATCGATGAAATTTATCAGGCACTGCCAATTGAAATCATTCGCTACACATTCACCAAGCCTATTGCAACGCCAGTTTTAAAAGCGATGCACGGGGACTCTTCTGGGGTGCGTGGTGCAGCATGGTTAACAAAACAAACTTGAATATGTCTTCTAAGCTACCAGCCATCACACTTCTTGATTCCATTGCCCTGATCGATTCATCCAACGCTGGCACTATCGTTGTCACAGGCTCACATGGTGGACGCTCTGCCGCAGGGTTTGTGGTCGATGTCAGTGAAAAGCCATTAGCGGTCTTTTTTAATGACGCCGGAGGCGGCAAAGACAATGCGGGCAAAGTTGGCCTTGACATGCTGCAAGCCATCGGAGTAGCGGCTGCATGTTACTCACATATGTCCGCGCGTATCGGGGATGCACAAGATGGCTTAGACCACGGAATATTGACGGATATGAATGACTTGGCAAAGCAGGTAGGGATTAAAAAAGATATGCAGGTTTTACAGGCCGTTGATTGCTTTATATTGCAAATTACTGATAGTTAGCTTTTACAAAATATTTAACGATTTGGCGGCGCAATAGAAGCGCCTTGAATCTTATGGCGCTCCAAGGCATGCTGAACAAATCCGCTCGCCTTCATATCTTCGACAAAAGTTCGNAGAAATTTCTCGGCATCGGTACCCCGTTTTTTGGGAACACCCACAGCTTGAGAAATCACCATAAAGCTACCCGGCAACAAACGCAGATCAGGAAAACGTTTGGCATCTAACTCGAGTTGCTGCTTGACGCCTGCAGCCACATCATGCTTTTCAGCTAAAAACATATCCACCACCGTGGGCGAAGTGGGACTTCGCACTAACTTGGCTTGTTTTATCTCTCTAGTAAGAAATAAATCATAGGCACTGCCTTTGCCTACGACTATCGAGTGCTCAGTTCGGTCTACTTCTTCATTGCGTTGCAAAGGAGAATTTTTATGTACCAAATAACTGCCTTCTATCAANACATAAGGNGCCGTGAAAGCGATGGCATCTGCGCGCATAGGATCGACCGCAAAAAAGCCTATGTCGACTTCTTCAGTCGATAGAGCTTCGACAGATTTACCCGCTGCATCAAAAACCACATATTCCACCGGCACGCCTAAGCGCTTAGCAAGTTCAGCTGCTAAGTCGACCGACACACCCACTGGCTTTTGGGTAGCAGCAACGAGCTTAGCCAATATGGGGTTTCCGACGTTGATGCCAGCGCGAAGTTTTCCTGTGGGTGCAAAGCTTTGGATCATGGTCTTGTTGCTATTTACTTTCTGACTGCTTTGTAGTGAACGCGTTAGTTTAAAGAACGCATTATGAAATTAGCCTCAAAGCCAATGGAGCATGTAGCGAAAACACCAATGCCTTTAGGCTTAATCGTGTTTTCGCCATAAGGATAACCCTATATCCAAGCAATCAATAAATTATCTTGCTGTAAAAACCAGGAGAAATTTCATATCAAACAGGGTTGCACCCCTTGCCCTTTTGATAAATGCTTGTTACTTTACGCACAGGCTTGCCAACACGGCATAGTCGTTAGACATAGGAGATATAAACCATGTTAAAAAACATCATCAGCGGCTTACTCGTGGCCACTATGGCCATAGCCGGATCGGCCATTGCACAAAGCAAACAAATAAAAATCGGCGTAATTTTTGATATGTCCGGTGCACTTGCCGCTGGCGGCTCGAACGCAAGCTACCTGGGTACCAAATATGCGATTGACATCATCAATGAGCGTGGTGGTGTTGAGGGCTACAAGATTGTTCCCATCTATGTAGATGCACAAAGTAAAACCGAAGTTGCCATCAATGAGACTGAGCGCCTTGTCAATCAAGAGAAGGTCGATGTCGTCATGGGCGTTTTCTCATCTGCGCAGTGCGTTCCTATGGCGCAACGATTGGACCAAGCCAAGAAATTCATGTGGGCTAATGTTTGCGTTTCATCTGCAGTTTTTAAAGATAAGAATTTGAAATATATTTTTAGAGGGCAAGTCCATTCTGACCAAATGGGTGAGGCTTCCTGCAAATTCTTGGCAGAAAACTCAAAATCAAAATTCGGTAAAGAGATTGGTGATTTGAAGGTTGCAATCATTTATGAAGACGGCCCCTACGGAGCTGGCGTAGCCATGGGCAACGAGGTGAATTGCAAGCAATTAGGCATGCAAATCACTTTGAAAGAAGGATACGCAGCAACTGCACCAGATTTGTCTGCACTTGTAACCAAACTTCGCCGCGCGCGACCTGATGCAATTCTTCATACAGGCTACAACCCCGACATCACCTTATTCTTAAGACAATCAAAAGAGCAAGGCTTGAAGTGGGGTGCGCTTATTGGTCACGGTGCTGGGTATGGTCAATTTGACAAACTATTTGCAACATTCAAAGAAGATGCAAATTACATCTACAACGTTGACCCTGTAGCCGCACAATTGATCGACCCCAAAGCTCTAAAACCAGGTTTAGGCGCTGTAACGTCGGAAATGATCAAGCGTTATAAAGCAGAAATCAAAGCGGATGAAATCCCTCCCCATGTTTCAATGGGCTTCAACCAAACTTGGATTTTCTTGACTGACGTTCTGCCTCGCGCAATTAAAAAGTATGGTGGCATTGACTCGGAAGCGCTAAGAAAGTCTGCGCTTGATACTGACATCCCAGAAGGAGGAACAATTCAAGGCTATGGAGTTAAGTTTGTTCCACCTGGTCAGTCTATGTCTGGTCAGAACGAGAGATCTACACCTGTTGTCCATCAGTACATCAACAACGACACCTTTGTTGTGTGGCCCAACGCCATTAAATCTAAAGATGCTGTTTTGCCCTTGCCAAAGGGCCATTCCTACGCCAACTGATGTTGGTCGTTGAAGATCTAACTAAGAAGTTTGGTGGTTTCACCGCCGTGAATGGCATCTCTTTTGAGGTCAAACGGGGTGAAATCGTTGGACTGATTGGTCCTAATGGGTCTGGGAAAAGCACCACATTCAATGTACTTGCGGGACTTTTCGCGCCAACATCTGGTACGGTGTCTTTTGATGGTCAATCCGTGGGAGGTTTGCCTCCCTATCAAATTTGTCAGCGTGGATTAGCCAGAACTTTTCAAATTCCACGTCCCTTTCGCAAATTATCTATTCTTGAAAATGCAACTCTGGCGGCCTATTACGGCGCAAGCCAACCTATCACGCGCGGCGAAGCCCTCAGACGCGCAGAAGATGCGCTCACGCTGATTGACTTGTCGCGCGATCCTTCTACCAAGGTGGATGGGCTGGGTGCTGCTGGGTTGAAGAAACTAGAAATGGCAAGAGCACTTGCAACACAACCCACATTACTGCTTGCAGATGAAAGCTTAGGCGGCTTGGACGAAGCGGAGATGGAACAAGCCGCACAAATGCTCAAACGTATTCGCGATGAACGTGGCATTACTATCGTATGGGTAGAACACATCATGGGTGTTCTGATGAAAGTCATAGACCGCTGTCTAGTACTTGACCATGGGGAATTAATTGCACAAGGAACTCCATCTGAAGTAGCGCACAACCCACGCGTTGTAGAGGTTTATCTTGGCACCGACGCACTTAGTTTGCAACAACAAGTGGGGCGAGAAGCCTCTACTGACATAACTTGATGCTTGAGTTAAAAAATATCAACGCTGGATACGGCACGTTTCAAGCTTTGTTTGATGTCTCTTTGAGCATACAAGCCGGGGAAGCAGTTGCTGTCATTGGTCCTAATGGCGCTGGAAAAACCACACTACTGCGCGTTATTTCGCGGTTAATTGAAGCATCTGCAGGCGACATGTATATGGAGGGAAGCTCCTATCGCGATTTACCCTCTCATGAAGTGGTTGGCCTCGGCATTGCGCAAGTCCCAGAAGGGCGTAGGCTTTTTCCCCGCCTTAGCGTGGAAGACAACTTAAAAATGGGCGCATACACACCAGCAGCCAGAGCCAAACGCTACGAAAAACTTGACTATGTTTACTCATTATTTCCAAAAATGGCAGAAAGGCGCCATCAATTAGCGGGGACTATGTCTGGTGGTGAGCAGCAAATGTGCGCAATTGGCAGGGCACTCATGAGTGGCCCTAAATTACTGCTACTCGACGAGCCNTCNGCTGGTCTAGCGCCATTGATTGTTCAGTCTATTTTNGANCTCATGCGACGTATCCGCAATGAGGGATACACCGTTTTGATCGTTGAGCAAAATATTCAGCAAGTCTTGAAAGTGGTTGATCGCGGCTACCTCATCGAGACTGGAAAAATTCGAGCAAGTGGGACAGCATCGGCGCTATTAAACAGCGATGAAGTTCAAAAAGCTTATCTTGGAGTGTGATGGAATTCTTTGACATATTTCTCGTCGAGGCCATACTCAACGGCATCTTGCTTGGGGGTCTGCTCGCCCTACTTTCTTTAGGCCTCAATCTGATCTTTGGTGTGATCGATGTGGTGTGGATTTCCTATGCTGAGTTAATGATGATTGGTATGTACAGTATTTACTGGACACACACGATGCTTGGTTGGCCCTTGTACTTGGCATTTCCTTTTGGCATTGCTGGAGTTGCCCTTCTGGGTGCAGCAATGCATTGGTTCATCATTCGNCCNGTTCTTGCCGCCGAACCCATCAACCAGTTGCTTGTAACAGGCGGCGTTTTATTTTTTTTACAAGCNGTCGCGACAGTCATTTTTGGTGTCGACTTCAGAAATATTGGCGTTCGTATGCCTAGTTTTTTGGTGGGTGATATCAGCCTGTCAATGGCTCGTTTAATCGCTTTTTCAGTCGCTATGGTTGCTATTGCGGCAACCTACCTCTTTCTCAATAAAACCTATGCTGGCACCGCTATTCGAGCGATCAGCCAAGACCGAGGCATCATGCCTTTGATGGGTGTTGACCCTGGTCGAATCTATCTACTAACTTCTGCAGTTGGCGGCGCCTTAGCAGGCTTGGCTGCCTGCTTACTTGTTTTGCAGTACGACATCCACCCAGCCATTGGTTTAACGTTCGGCCCNATCACATTTTTGGTGTGCGTGATGGGTGGTTTGGGTAATCTTGTGGGCGGTTTTGTCGCTGCCTTTATCTTTGCGCAATTCATCTCAGTAGGCGGTTATGTCATTGCAATTGAGTGGGGCTATGTGCTGGCATTTGTTTTTTTCATCGCCATGATGTTTATACGTCCTGAAGGCATCTTGACGCAAAGGCGGTAATCAGTATGTCGCAATCAACATCGAACAATGTATTTCGATTATTTCTTGCATTGCTGTTGGCTGCCCCATGGTTGGGTTTGGGCCCCTATCCAATGCACCTCATCATCATGTCCTTGTTGCTNGGTTTTATCTATACCAGCTGGGCTTTGATGGGCCGGCTTGGNTTGGTCAGTTTAGGGCACGGTGCTTTTTTAGGCATTGGCGCTTATTCAGTCGTTTTATTGTGGAACCAATATGGGCTATCACCTTTCATTGGAACTTTTGTTGCCGTTGCAGTCACAGTCGTGGTAGCCATTGTCATTGGCTACCCTTGCTTTCGCTTCAAAATTGTGGGGCATTATTTTGCATTAGTTACTCTTGCTCTTGCAGAAGTAGTTCGTTTAGTGATCGTTGCAGAACGTGATATCACAGGCGGATCCTTGGGACTCACTCCTAAGCCAGGTATCGCAGAAGGATCAACCTACTCCATATGGGCTATGCAGTCATCCACGCGCATAGTTTGGTTTTATTTGATACTGGCTTGCTGGCTTTTTGCTTTATGGGTATGGCGCCGTGTTGACCGAAGCATGCAACGCGATGCGCTACAAGCCATCAGCGAGGAAGAAGACGCAGCAGCGTCGATTGGTATCAATGTGACACGCACCAAATTGCAGATCACCGTGTTATCCGCTGTAATGACTTGTTTGGGCGGTGTTTTATATGCGCAATACCAACTCTATATCAACCCCGAGACTGTATCTGGCGTAGGCATTTCACTTCAAATAGTTTTTGGCGTGATAGCTGGCGGTATGTTTGTCATGCTCGGCCCTACTTTTGGTGCTGTATTTCTTNTGGCCTTACAAGAAATTCTTCGTATCCTCATTGGTAACCAAATACACGGGCTCGATCTTTTGATCTATGGNGCTTTGCTGATATTTTTCATCATCAAGATGCCCAACGGCATCTTGGGAACTTTACTCAAACGTCGCGAATAGCTGCTCAAGAGCGCCTGTCTCGCAGGCATCTATTTTTTATTTTGCAGCCTAGATTACTGCTGTAGTATTTGGGATGCTTACTAAAAGCATGAGTCGGTATTTATAAATTAATGTCCATCCTTAAGAGGTNCTGCCATGTCCATTCCATCCACCATGCATTTTGTTGACCACGGAAAAGGTGGCGGCCCAGACATTCTTGTTCCTAGCGAATGCGCAGTGCCAAGCCCTCAGCATGGCGAAGTGTTGGTGCGTGTTGCCTATGCTGGGGTCAATCGACCTGATTGCTTACAACGCAGCGGCCGTTATCCACCTCCTCCGAGTGCATCTCCTATCGTTGGCTTAGAAGTCTCAGGTGAAGTTGTTGCCTTGGGCGAAGGTGTCACGCAATGGAAATTAGGCGACAAGTTATGCGCGCTCACCAATGGTGGCGCATATGCGCAATACGTCACAGTTCCTGAAGGACAGGCCTTGCCTATCCCCAAGGGTTATTCCATGCTGCAGGCTGCAGCCTTGCCTGAAAACTTTTTCACCGTTTGGACTAATGTGTTTCAGCGTGGCAAACTTCAGAAAGGTGAAACCTTTATGGTGCATGGCGGCTCATCGGGCATTGGCTTAACAGCCATTCAACTCGCCCATGCATTTGGTGCCAAAGTGTTTTGTACAGTCGGCAATGAAGAAAAAGCCAAGGCCTGTCGCGACGTTGGTGCAGATGTCGCCATCAACTACAACACGCAAGACTTTGTTGAAGTTGTGATGGAGCACACCAATAAACAAGGTGTTAATATCTTGCTAGACATGGTGGGTGGCAGCTACATTCAGCGCAACTTGCAATCGCTGGCACTTGATGGCCGCTTGGTACAAATAGCCTTTTTGCAACCGTCGAAAGTAGAGGTAGATTGGGTGTCTCTGATGGCTAAACGTTTAACTTTTACTGGCTCTACCTTGCGTCCACGCACTGCTGCTGATAAAGCGCAAATGGCAAAAGAGCTTAAGCAACATGTGTGGCCGCTTCTTGAGGCCGGCACTGTCAAGCCAGTTATTCACCAAGTGTTTGAATTAGCGCAAGCGAATCTTGCGCATGCATTGATGGAGTCTTCAGTGCATATTGGCAAGATTATGTTGAAAGTGGGTGGTTAATTGGGCTTTTTAGATATGCATCATGATGGTTTGCGATTTAGCTCCGCCAAGCGTGGAGACCATAACGAAGTCGATGATTTTGTTCAAGGCAAGGGGCAATACACCAGTGATATTGATTTATCAGAACAGCTATATGCGTGTTTTGTTAGAAGCCCTCACGCCTCAGCCGTTATTAGAAAAATAGACTCCAAAGTCGCACTTGCTATTCCAGGCGTCAAACTGGTTCTGACTGGTGAGGACCTTGCCAAAGCTGGGGTCGGTCAAATCATGCCAATGGCTATTTTTAATGGCATCGATGGCAAGCCTATGACTCAAGCAGGCATCCCTGTTCTTGCATACCCACAGGTGCGCTATGTGGGAGAGGCTGTGGCTCTGGTAGTGGCAGATGATGCTGCTACTGCCCAACTCGCGTCAGAACAGTTAGAAATTTCTTGGGATGAGCTGCCATCAGTTATCGAACCGTTGCAAGCCATTGCAAGTTCTACAGTACACGTGCACAAAAATTGCCCATCCAATATTGCGCTAGATTGGGAAGACGGTGATAAATCTGCATCAGATGCAGCATTCAAGAAAGCGAATTACATAGAAACTGTTGAACTTGCAGATCCACCTATGACTGCTTGCTCTTTAGAACCCAAAGCCGCTATAGCCAATTGGGATTCATCCAGCCAACGATTCACCTTAATAGCGAGTACGCAAGGTGTCATGTTGGTACGAAAAATATTAGCCGAGCAAGTATTTAAGTTGCCGCCAGAAAAACTTCGCGTTATCACACCCCACGTTGGTGGTGGCTTTGGCGTCAAGGTACAAACCTACGCCGAATATGCCGCAATTTTGTTTGCTAGTCGCGAACTCAATAAGCCGGTGAAATGGACAGCTTCTCGGCTTGAATGTTTTTTAACCGATACGCATAGCCGTAACTCAACCTTACGTGCCCGCATGGCCTTTGATGATCAAGGACTTATCCTTGGCCTTCAAGCTGATGTCATCGTTGGCATAGGTGCTTACACCTCGACATACGTCGGAATTGTCGCAACAAACAACCTCAAGAACTGCCTCTCGAGCGTTTACCGTATTCCCTCTATACAAATGCGTTCACGTTTGGTGTTTACCCATATGATGCCGCTTGGTCCCTATAGGGGCGCCGGACGACCCGAAGCAATCTACATGATTGAGCGATTACTAGACAGAGCAGCTGAATCTTTAAAAATAGACAGGGTCGAATTACGACGCCGAAACCTCATCCCTGCAAATGCTATGCCTTATTCAGCTCCCAACGGCCAGGTGTACGACAGCGGTGAGTTCGAAGCAGTTATGGAAAAAGCTATTGCCTTGTCTGATTGGAATAGTTTTGAATCACGCCGAATCAGTTCTAAACAGCAAGGAAAATTGCGCGGTATTGGAATGTGCTGCTTTCTCGAAGTAGCAGGCGGAATACTAGAAGAACCCGCTGACCTTAGATTCAGTGAAGATGGCATTGTCAGTATCCACATTGGTGCACAAGACATTGGCCAAGGACATTTATCTACCTACCCAGCACTCATCGCAGGGCGCTTAGGGATAGACATTGGAAAGGTTCGACTAGTGGCAGGTGATAGCGATCAAACACCAGGTTTGGTAGCGACAGTTGCATCGCGTTCTACCATGATGGCTGGAAGCGCTTCAGCGCTTGCATGTGACGAAGCCATTCGCCGTGGCAAGTTGATTGCCTCTCACCTTCTAGAGGCGGCCGAATTTGATATCGAATTTAAAAATGGCAGCTTTCGAGTCAAAGGCACCGATAAACACATTGGATTACTAGACTTACCCGCTCGACTTTTGCAATGGAACGATCGACCCTCTGAAATTCCTGAATCTCTCAATAACATTGCAAAATTTGTCTCGCCCACCATGAGTTTTCCTAACGGGTGTCACGTCTGTGAGGTGGAGATTGATCCCGAGACAGGCGCGGTTTCGGTAGTCAGGCACACGGCCGTTGACGATGTAGGTGTCATGCTCAACCCAAAGGTTGTAGAAGGCCAGGTACTGGGTGGTATTGCGCAAGGCCTAGGGCAGGTATTGGGCGAACGGCTTCACTATGACGCACAAGGCCAATTGATAAATGCATCTTTTATGGATTACCCCATACCACGCGCAGATATGCTGCCGCCCATCACGCTTGGTCATCATGAGGTGCCATGTCTGAATAATCCATTAGGGGTCAAAGGTGCAGGCGAGTCTGGCGTAGCTGGGTCTATGCCCTCAGCGATCAATGCTATCTTGCACGCGCTGTCTTATCGAGGCGTTAAAACTCTTGATATGCCTTTTACTTCTAATCGCGTTTGGGCTGCCCTAAGCCAAATCAGCAACTAAGCAGGTTTANTTTTTTTCAAAGGCNGAGAATGCTTCTGCTTACCATGGCATGTATGCCCTTGTTTCCGTCGACCAACTGCGTGACATGAAGNTCGCAAGCTAGGCTGCAGAATACATACGCTTCTTCAGCGGTCCACNGTTTAATTTCTGTCAGCCACTTNATCATGTTGCGAAGTGCTTGCTTAGCCGCGTCATCTAGGTCCACATCCATTCCCATAGCAATGTAGTGGGTTGGAGTGATNGCCCGCGGGAAATTCAACGACTTTTTATGCACTATGACTTGAAAGCGTCCTTTCAAACAAGTTTCTAAGGCCGTCAGGCAAACTTCACCATCTCCCTGCACAGCATGTCCATCACCGACAGACAAGTTGGCACCAGGGACAAACACAGGTAAAAACAAAGAAGTGCCAGGAATAAATTCTTTGTTATCGATATTGCCCCCATACTCNCGCGGCTCTACTGACGAGACAAGTCCATAGGCCGGNGGTGGCGCAACGCCAATAATTCCAAAAAAAGGCCTTAGTGGAATATCTACGCCCCAAGGCAAGCGCGCAACATGGGCTTGTCTATCGATCGGAATAACGCGCCGACTCAGGTTAGGAAAATCTTCAGGCAATGCGCCCTTAAGAGGTCGAATAATGTTCCAACCCCAATCGGTAGTTAACTCAATATCCAAAATACGAATTTCTAAAGTATCCCCAGGTTCGGCACCTGAAACGTGAACAGGGCCGGTCAAGATATGTGGCCCCAGAATTTGAGGCACGGTATCGACTATGAGTCGATGTTCTGGGCGAAAGAGAGTTGGGTCCGCCACCTCAGACATGCCTCCAGAAAATGTATCAATCACTAATTCATCGCCAGACGCAACCTTCAGTACAGCAGGAATAGCAGCATTGAAGTGTCCCCAGTGCACAGTCTGGGGCGTTGGATTCAAGAAGTGGGTTTGGCTCATGCGTGTGCTCCGATATCGTCAAGGGATTTCGCACCTGACACACCTAAATGCTCATCGAGTACATCAGGCCTTGATTTAAGCTCTTCTGGCGTGCCCGAGAAAACAAATCGGCCTGAGGCGATGATGTGCACATGATCTGCAACCGACAGAGCTAGCGCCAAGTTTTGTTCTACCAACAAGATGGCATGTCCAAGGCTACGCATACGTTTCATGATCTCGCCTACATGCAAAACAAATCGTGGAGAAAGTCCTTCAGATGGCTCATCCATGAGCACCAAGTCAGGGTTTGCCACCAAAGCACGACCTATCGCCAGCATTTGCTGCTCTCCTCCGCTGAGTTCGTTGCCGCCATTTTGGAGACGATCACGAAGCTGAGGAAACTCATCGAGAATTTTCTCCCTAGTCCATCTGTTTTCATTTGTATGCGTATCAGCTTTTTTAGTGCGAGAACCCGCCAAGGAACTAGTCGGTAATTGAAGATTTTCCAAAACAGAAAGATTTTTAAAAATACGGCGCCCTTGGGGAACCAGCGCCAAGCCCATCTGAGCAATACGAAAAGGGGCAAGACCAATCAGAGACTGCCCTTTGTATTCAACCGTGCCAAGTCTAGGGGGAGTGAGTCCAAAAATAGAACGGATAAGGGTGGTTTTTCCCATGCCATTGCGACCTAGGATTGCAATGATTTTGCCCTGAGGCACTTCTAGGCTAATACCTTGCAGAACATAGCTGTCCTCGTAGTAGGTGTGCATGTCCCGAATGGAAAGCAGTGTTTCAGACTTGTCCAAAGTACACCTCCCGAACTTGCGGATTGATACGCACCTCTTGCGCACTACCTTCTAAGATCATTTCGCCACGGTGCAAAACTGTCACCCGATCAGCCAATCCCAAAGCAATGTCCATATCGTGCTCAATCATCAACATGGTGATAGAACGAGGAAGCTTTTGGATAATGCCAAACAAGCGCTGTCTTTCTGCTGGTGACAGGCCTGCACAAGGCTCATCCAGTAACAAAATACGTGGTCCGTTGACCAATGCAAGCACCAACTCCAACTGGCGACGCTCGCCATAAGACAGGCTTTTCACTAAGGCATTTTCTTTGTTAGGCAATCCAACCAAATCGAGTTGTTCATTGGCCTTATCTCTTAAACCGTTTAAATTTTTCACGGGCGTCCACAGATTCCATTTTTTCTTTTGTATTCCTAGTACAGCCAATGCTATGTTCTCTAAAACGGTAAGGTCAGCGAAAACACTAGAGATCTGAAAGGTACGCCCAACACCTCTTTGGGTCCGATCTGGTTCAGCAAGATGCGTAATGTCCTCACCAAAACATTTAACAACACCACTAGTAGTGTGCAAAGCGCCGCTGATGCAATGAAACAACGAAGTTTTGCCTGCCCCATTGGGTCCAATGATGACCCGTCTCTCGCCTGGTTCCACTTGCAAACTGACGTTACTAACCGCCTTCAAACCGCCAAAGGTTTTGGTAACAGCGTTAAGTGCAAGNGCAGGAATACTCATGGCGGCCCTTCACTATTTTTACGCTCAACAATGCGTTGCAGTTGTCCAATCACACCACCCGGCGCCCAAATTACCACTGCGATAAAGACCAATCCCATGATGGCAAGGTGCATTTCAAAGAAGGTACTTACCCAATTGCGAAGCCCTAAAACCATCGCGGCTCCTACAAAGGGACCGAGTAATGTGCCGGAGCCTCCAACAATAGCCATCAAAATAGCTTCCACGTTGTTGTGCAGAGAGGCTGTAACCGGATTTACAAATCGGTTGAGATATACATACAGCACGCCCGCTAAGCTAGCCATAAAAGAAGAGATCACAAATGCAAGGTAGAGATGCCTAGCAGGCCTAAAGCCCAAACTATGCATGCGAGGTTCTCCCGATTTAATTCCGCGCAAAGCTAAACCGAATGGAGACTGCACCAGTTTTTGGTAAGCAAATACAACTATCACCACCACAGCAAGTACCAAGTAATAAAACTGATTAGCATTTTCTATTTGGAATGCACCAATACCAGGTGCCGGAACATTGGTTATTCCGCTATCGCCGCCCGTCAACGCCGTCCATCGATAGCCCACGCCCCAGATGATGTATCCCATCGCCAGCGTAACCAAAATAAAATAAACACCTCTAGTACGAACAGACAAGCCGAAGATACAGCCCAACAAAGTTCCAGAAAAAATACCAGCGGACGCAGCCCAAACACATACCCATCCATAGCGCACTTGCAAAATAGCAGTGGCATAAGCTGCTACCGCAAAAAAAGCCGCATGACAAAGTGAGAAGAGTCCGGCGTTACCAAGCAATAAATCCGCAGACAACGCTAGCATGCCAAAAATAAGTACTTGCGTTATTAAGGTAACCCAATACGTGCTTGCCAACTGTGGCAGTATCAACGCAATGACCAGCAAAAAGAAAGCAATACGACTTGTTTTTTTCATGTCATATTCGCTGTGCCAAACAGCCCGCGCGGTCTAAAAAGTAACAATACAGCCATCGGACCAAAGAGGACGAAGTAAGACATTTCCGGTACAAGCCATCGACCATAAGCGTCAAGCAGTCCAACAATAAGGGCACCAATCATGGCACCTTCCAAACTTCCAAGCCCTCCGACGATAACGACTACCAGTGCAAATACCAAAATCTCCCACTCGGCTCCAGGATAAACCGTGAGGAAAGCACCTCCCAGTACCCCTGAAAATCCAGCTAGAAAAGAGGCAAGCGCAGAAACGATAACAAACAGGCGATCGACATGTATGCCCGTCGCACTAACCATCTCACGGTCGTCTACACCTGCACGGATAGCAGCGCCTATCTGAGTTTTCCGGTAGAGAAGCCACAGTAATAAGGCTACTACTACTCCAATTGCAGTCAAGAAAAATCTAAATATTGGATAAACGATACCCCCTGGGAGTTCGACCACTCCACGCAACCAGATAGGAACAGGAAGCTTGAGAGCATCCCCACCCCAAATCTTCAACGTAACGTCGCCAACGACATAGGCCAACCCTACTGTGATGAGAACTTGCGATAGATGGTTATCGCCAGCACGCTTAATCAATACTTTGTCAGCTATAAAACCAAGTAATGCAGCAGCAACACCGCCAGCAATCAAAGCAAAACCGAAATTACCTGTCGCCTTAGCAACTGAAAGGCCGATATAGCCACCTAGCAGGTAATAGGCTCCATGGGCCATATTCACAATCCGCATCAAGCCAAATGTCAATGTAAAGCCACTTGCCAGCAGAAAGAGTAAGGCCGCATAGGAGATGCCATTGAAGGTCTGAAGAATAAAACTATTCATAGGCATTCATAAAAAAACTTTCCACCATATAGGTGGAAAGCATATTTATATTTACTGCACGTAAATAATTAGGGCTTGTAAGGGCCGCGCTTAAGAAAGTCCTCAGGCTTATCTGTCCAGAACTGCGATACGTTGGTATATGTTTTCACAGGAATGTTCATCAGCACATCACCCAAGATAGGGTGCTTGACTTTTTGCAAGCGTGTGATGTAGACATTTTGAATCGGATTGTCATAGGCATCTAACTTTAAGGGGCCTCTTGGCGCCTTGACTTGCACCGTGCGCATAGCTTTTAAAAATGCGGCGCGGTCTTCGACATTGCCATTGATCGAATCAATGGCTGCTTTGGTCCACAAACCTGATGTGTATGCAGATTCAGCAAACCAAGAAGGCACCTTCTTATATTTGCGCGCATATTCATCCACAAATGCTTTGTTTTCTGGTGTGTCAATACCAGCCACGTAATGCACTGAATTCGAAATCAAACCCACTGCACGGTCATCAATCTGCGGAATAGCATCTTCGTGTAACCAATACCCACCATGGAGTTTGAATTTCTTGTCGTACCCGAAGTTGTACCAAGCCTCAAAGAAACGAATACGTGCCACACCAGCTAAGGCAACTACCACTGCATCACTATCCGCAGGAATAGCGGCCAATGAAGCACCGTAGTCAGTTGTTGCCAGAGGGGCCCAAATAACTTTGTTAACCGCACCGCCCAGCTCTTTGTAGGTGCGGATCATGCCGCCCGCAACTTCATGGCCCCATGTGTAGTCAGAACCAATAAAAGTAGCCTTACGGGCGCCTAATTCTTTATAAAGATAGTCGCCAAAAGGATGGCTGATCTGACTCGCAGATACAGCGGTACGGATCACGGTAGGTGTGCGATCCCATTTGGTATTGGTGTCAGCGCCCGCAGGGTCAAGAACCAAAGGAATACCCGTTTCTTTGCTCACCTGGGCTACAGCAGGACCTTCGTGGCCGCACAAAGGCCCTAGAAGAAAATTAACTTTTTCTTGAAGAGCGAGTCTTCGCGCTTGGGTGAGAGCTTGGTCTGGGTTGCAGGTAGTGTCAGCAATAACCAACTCAACTTTGCGGCCACCTGCTGTGTAATTATTTTTTTCCCAAAACATTTTCATGCCATCAATCATCTCGGCACCAGGCCCTGCCAATGGTCCGGTCGAGGGCGCGAGCACACCAATACGAATAGGCCCCTTGGTTTGTGCAAAAGCACTTCCCACAGATGTTGTAGCAACCAGTATCAGAGCAGTAGTAGCTCTTTGCATCCAATTAAATTTCATGGCAAACATAATTTCAGTCCTTTTGATAATTCATATTTTTGAAATAAGCACCGTTCTACGTACTAATTGGCTTCATGCTTACCCAACCATTCTGCAAGGGGATCATTTTTTTATACCTAGGGCATTCCCTAGAAATGCTCTTTTGTAAGAAATAGTGTTCTTCTTTTTGGAGAATATGACGTCGTATTCTTCTATAGCAAGAATTTAATTAAAGGTCATTTGGTGGACTAGGAGGGATATGGGGCAATCATCCCAGCCAGGCACAGTCATAGATTTTTT
>JGI24768J34885_10000244_pt1 | contig 15871 bp, 13 predicted proteins | sample LakOntMetagenome_FD_34885 | JGI IMG/M metagenome (IMG submission 34885) | reverse complement strand
ATGTTTGTACTTTCAATTGCTTTCTCAAGATCCTCCGCATGATTCTCGTATTGCTTCAAGCTCTTTATTAGATTGAGTCGGAAAGCATTTACATTTGTCGTAATAATAATTCCCGTCTCTCTAACCATGGCCAACCATTCTGGGTTCTTTGCGATTTGGCTAATGGCTTCTTCGCAAAGAGTCACGAGGAACACGATTATTGAACCCATGTCCCCCTTTTTCTTTCCCTTTTTCACAATTTTCTCATTCGCCCAAAGTTTTTGGTCGTCTGTCATGGTGTGTATTGTTGCGCCTCCTTCGTATGTTTTCTTTTCCTTGTTCTCTTTTCCGATCAAGCGAATTGTGAGTGAAGGATTAAAGAAACTGCTCGCGCTCCCGATCCCTTGCTTGCCTTTCCCAAGCCCCGTGCTCGTAGTCCGCCCCTTTCCAGCTCCTTTCCCGGTTGGCTTCTTCTTTATCACGATGTTGGGTAGCTTTTCCAATGCATCTCCAAANAGAATCTCCTCTGCCATCTCAATACGCAAGTTTGAGATCTTGTCCTTGCGCTTCTTTTCATCAGTTTGGTANGTCGNCTTCTTCTTCAANAGCTCTTCCACTTGATCCCAGTATTCTTGGACCGAGTCGTAGCCNGGAAGATGCTCCACACAAAGTCCATAGATCTGGCAAACAGGTTTCATGATTTGATTAGTTATGTAAAAGCGGTAGTCTGGNACGAGGTTCTTTTCCCGAATGAAGTCCGGGTGTTCGATGCGATCACCTTGTAGCTGAATCTCTGTTCCCGTGGAAGGGACAAAGTAGATATAGGGAATTCGATCGTTCACTTGTGGCTTGTTTCCCGGATCACGAAGAGCCATGCGGTCCGCCAACACCCGGTGAGCAATCTTCAAGGGATCCTTGTAATGCCCTCCAAGTGTCTTTGTGATGATGAGATCCTCAAGAGGGATACTTCCGGACACGATGTCCGTGAGATATTTCTTCAAAAATTCAACTGAGGCACTCAAACTATATTGGTTTAGCAAGCAGTCAATCAATCCACCATAAATCTTTTTAACAATGGGTGCATTGTCGCGCCTTTTCAAGACGATTCCCATAGACTTTTGTTTTGGCTTCTTTGTCGCGTCGTCCTCGTACAGATTTCCAACATACCGCTTCTTGGAAAATATGATAAAGGGGAACAAAGTCTTTTCGTATTCCAAGCATTGGGGCGCGGGTAAGAAGGGTTTGATGGCTTTCGAACCAATCTGTCCTGCTTTGATCGCGTAAGGTAGCGCTTCTTTGCCCTTCACAATGAAGCCATGCTCATCCTTACAAGGGAACTTACAGAAAATAGAGTCCGTATCGCCATATATGACCTCTGCTTGGTAGTTGTCCTCCATGAATGCTTTGGCTTGCATTATTCGCTCTCGTCCGGTGGCCGTTGTGCATGCAGCAATCTCTTTTAGGTAAATTGGGCTAGTACGGCTCCCAATCTGCCCGTAAAGCGAGTTGGCTGTCACTTTATAGGCAACTTGCAGAGCATCAAGAACAGCAACTTCGAAGGGATTGTAAGATGGCGAACGGACATCAAGGTCATCTTCGGACACCGTTGTTTCCTTGCCTGTCTCAATATCGGAGACAATGTACCCATTGGGCCCAAACGAAATGAGGCCTGTGTGTTGCGAGCCCTCTTTCGTCGTAAGCGTTTCATAATCAATCTTCTTACGAGTATTCTTGCGTTGCTTTAGGAGCTCCATCAGAATGGAAGGAATCACACCCTTTTTGTTGTCTGGAAGCTGAGCAAACACAACTTCTTTTTTACCTGACACGACCTTCTTGTCACCAATTCCAGTGTATTCATCATATGTTACCGTCACATAGGTCACCCCTGAGTCTGCGAGATTTCCGTACTTTTCGGGATTTAGCAGGATTCGATCGTGGGACAGATCGCGCTCAATCATCGAAGATGGGTAAAGAGATGCGAAATCAAACACTGTGATTGGGTCTTCGAGGTAGATACCAACCTTTGGAGGAAGCACAATCGCCCCCTCATAACCAACTTCGTTGTCTATTGTCTCTTCATTAAACGACCGCAATACGGGAATGAGCATCCGCAACGACCGGCAAAACTTTGCCACAAGTGAGAAGATCTTGACTCCTTGACCACGCATGAACAGATAGCTCAGGGGCACGGAGCACACATTGCCCATGCCAACATTGTTCTCCAACACCTTGAGCTTGTGGAAAAGGCGGTTAACAAGCGCACAATCCTGAATACAGTACTTGGCAATCTCGCATCGGTCCGCACTAGTTCCTTTGAACTTCTCGAAGATCTCATTGGGCTTGAGGTCGTTCTTCCGGTCCCCAAGGAACAGCTCTGCCACCGCATCAAGCTTGTACGAATCGAGCTTTTGGTCGCGTTGAAGTACTTTGTACATGTCGATGCTCACCAAACCATCGAGATCAATGAACCTCATCACATTCATCCCAAGGGCTGATGATGCAAGCTGTTGCTCCGCGAGCCAAGTTCGCCGGGTACAGAGCCGACCAAGACCGATGGATAGATCGTCTACACAATCAACTTCCTCGGCCCGTTTCCAAATGTAGTCCATATCAAACCCAAAGATGTTGTACCCAATCAAGATATCCGGCTCAAGGCGGGCGATGAAGTCCTTCCATGCCAAGATCACATCTTCTTCTGTTTCATAGCTCTCAACAATTACACCATCTATGGGATCGCACGAGTTCAATGTAACAATGTGCTTGTAGATGATTTCGTCGGATCCGTACCGATGCACCGTGGTACCAATTTGGATCAGGGGATCGCCCTTGAGCTCAGGAAGGCCCTTGTCCATGATGGCTTTGATCTCGAGTTCCACGAGCGACTTCACAGCCGGCTTCGCCCCTGCTTCACCGTCGTCTTCGGCATCCGCATCAATCTTTTCCTCGTCGATGGGATCATCTACCTCATTCGGCACCTTGCGAAGCCATAATGTGAGTTTTGGTACGATGGCTTCTACCAGCTGATGAAGTCGTCCTGGATTCTGGAGTTTCTTCGTGAACACTTGATGAACCGTGACTATTGGTGTTCCATACTCTTTTGACTCGTGAAATGCATCCATGATCATGCTATAGATTGCCTCGTCTGTTGGCATACCATTTACCTTTGTGAAGGCCACCATATCTTGAGCGAGCTTCAAGTACTTTTTCTTTGGCACAGGAAAGTCGCCATGACTACTTGTACATTCAATATCAAAGGATGCGATCAGAAGTGGGGCAATTTGATCCCGCTTCATCATATGTACATCCGTGAACTCCACCTTGGCATTGATTTGGCACCTTGACATGGGCATCTCATCACCATCTTCTTCAATTACCGTGTATGTCCCTGCGTTCAATCGAACCCACCCACAAGGGTTCACCTTTCTCTCGTGCATGAATCGAAGCAACGGGTTAATGTTGCTTTCGTACAACTTGTAGCCTTGCTTTACAAGCTCGCGCATGTAGTACCATTTCAGGCAGTTGAACAGTGCAAGGGATTTTACTTTGATTTTTACGAAAGGGAATTCCTCGCCGTTGTTGAATCCCCAAAAGTCCTTTCGCATGATTTTTTTGACATACACGAGATGGCTCTTTAGCTTGCGAGGAATCACATCTCGGCGAGAGGACACGCCTTTGAAAGTACTCATGTATTTCCCATTCATCAAGTGCTCCTTGTGCTCTAGTATCTTTTTGTGAATGTGACTATCGGACTTTCCCTCCAATCCTTCTCAGGGAGTCGGACATAGAAGCTTGGCTCGAACTTTTCAACGGCCACACACACGGAATGCCCTTCGTTCGTAGCCCCAAACATAAGGACCTCGTAAGAGGGAGGCTCGTCCGGGTAATCAACACCATACCGGTCTTTGTACTCTTTCATTTTAGGCAACACGATCATCTTCTTGAACAAACCAATCGATGACTTGAAACTCAAGGTTCTTATCGCCATCCCACGATGACTCAAGGATCGGGCGAGGAAGCTCAAGCTCCATGGCAAAACGGATCGGGAAAGACGGCTTGAAATGGGAGTCGCGCTTTGTACTACTTATCTCTATCAGCTAGACATTTAAGTGCCAGCTGTCCGGCTCTTGTTATTGCTTTTTCAAGTTTAATGTCTATCATTTTTTGTTTCTTTTCAGACAAGTAGAGGGTGGTGATGTCATCATATGGTACGACCACATTTGTGGTGTTGTTGCTTGTCCTGTGTTACCTAATTTATGATACATACTGGAATAAAGAGGTTGAATGGGTCACATCAACGGTTGATGGGCGACCCTACCTCGTACAAACCATGCCTGACAAGCAAGATGCTGCGGATCTCATGGCCAACATTCGTAAACGGTTAGAGACCCTCGTCGATCACTATGCTAAAACGGAGCCTTCCGATGAACGAGTTGAAAAAATTATAAAGAACTTTCGTCCAAATGAAATAAGTGAAGGAAACGATGATGCCAAGTACACGAGCTATGCCATCAACAAGGGTGAGAAGATTGTCTTTTGCCTACGTTCAAGGGACGAGAAGAAAGAGTTAGTTGACTTGAATACCATGACGTTTGTAGCCCTTCATGAACTCGCGCACATTGCCACAGAATCCGTTGGACACACTGATGAGTTTTGGACCAACTTCAAGTGGATACTAGGTGAAGCAATTAACATTGGCATTTACCAAGACCGGGACTACAAAAAGTCGCCGCAGCCCTACTGTGGCATTACGATTTCCGACAATCCCCTTCATGACTAGACACCCCATGGCTACACCCCCGTGCTCCCAAATCCCCCCGTGTTCCTCTTAGTGTCGGTAAGTTCCAGAAAGTCAACCTCCTCAAGGATTGGAAGTTCGATTTTCTCAAAGATTACTTGACCAATCCGATCGCCAACTTGAATCTCAAAGTTTTCCGGGCCGTGGTTGAAAAGAATCACCTTAATGGAATCCCGATAGTCGGAATCAACAACACCCGCACCCACTTGAATTCCTTTTTTGTATGCCAAGCCCGAACGAGGAGCGACGCGCGCGTAAACGGTATTGGGAAACTCGAGAACGATTCCGGTGTCAACGGCCATCCATGACCCTGAAGGTACGAGTTTCCATTCACACGCTGCCAAATCGTATCCAGCTGCGCCTTCTGAGCCCCTAGTCGGAGTTTGGGCTTTTGGATGGATCTTTGAAAACCGATAAGAAGGTAGCATAATCATTTGCTTCTAATGAGATTGGTGTGTTGCTTTATGTCATTTTTTGAAAAAGAAAAGTAGCTTAAGAAAGTAGTGTTCAAAAACACTAATGGACGATACCTTTCTTAATGATACGTGGTGTCTCTATTTCCATGATCCTGACAACGATGATTGGGGAGATGACAGCTATCACGCAATATGTACGATGAGTACATCCGAGGATTTTGTGAATGTTCATCAACTCCTTCAAGACGGTTGGTCGAAAGGCATGTTCTTCATAATGCGGGAACACATTCGCCCCCAATGGGAAGACGAGAACAACCGCTACGGAGGGTGCTTCTCTTTTAAAATTATGAAGCATGAGGTATCGAGCTATTGGTTTGAACTTGGTTCTAAAGTTTTGGGTGAAACCATGACAAGCGAGTCGCATCGTCACAAGTGGGATAAGATTTGCGGAATGTCAATTTCGCCAAAGCGAAGCTTCTGTATCCTACGTCTTTGGGTATCTCAACAAGACTATAATGATCCGGCGCAATACAATTTCAATGCGCCACCATATACAAAAATAATGTTTCGTCCATACTCAGATAACAAGGACTTTAACTGTCTTGCTGAGCAAGGCACAACTTGATCTCGCCTAATGAGGCGACTTGATATCTTAGTATGAGCGGGAAGTTGTTGTTGAGGTATATTTCAACGACATTGTGTAGGTTAGTGCACTTTGTGAACATGACGAGGTACTTCAAGTTGAACACACCTTGAATGATCTCGTGTGGTTTAGCTGACTTCTTTACAATGCTCAAGTTTTGGTTGTTCTCAATACCGAGGATGGTCTCTTGAATGCAAAACTCACCCTTACAGTTGAAGCACAACTGGTTTTCNACNTTGCGGATCTCGATGAAATCNGCGAGGTTGTGCATGTCNCGGATGATTTTCTGGAAATCCACGGACGGCATCGTGATGATGGTCTGGAATTCCGGAGGGGGGATCTTAATATTAACAACGTTGATGTCGAGCATGCTCAACTTGTAGTTAGTCCGGACGTTCTTCTCGGGGTTCTCAATACGAATTCCGAGGCGGTTCGGGTCATTGCGCTCCACAAAAAGGGTCAATACGTCCTTATTTCCAATTGTTTTTATGAGAACATGTAATTTCAATATGTTAATACCAACATAAAGCTTCTTCTCGCAAAAGTAATTCTCAAACTTGTCCGCATCTAGCTTTAGATGCACCAATACCACACGGGTGTTGTCAAGAGCCACGATCTTCATACCTGTTTCGTCAAACTCTAGGTTGACATCCATGAGGATCTCTTTTAGCGCATCAACGACCTGCTTGAATGTAGACGATTGCACGGTCTTAATTTCGAGCAAGTATGGGGAATTCGTTGTGGAGGGCATTGACGAGAGCGATGGAGAAGGTGACATCGTTGGGGATTGTAAGGGTGAAGATGAAAAGGTTGCGTCCATTGGTGGTGTTATACATAAATCAGATTGAACCGCCGTTTAAGTACTTTTGGGTGCAGCCGCCGGGGTAGGAAGTGTGCGAATTATCGTACCATCCGGCTGAATGGTGGGCTTGATATGGGAAGTAGCGCGGTGCATTTCAAGCTCATATGCAGCCACTATTTCACGACGCTCCTCCCATTCCGTCTTGGGTTTTGGCTCCTCCTTTTGAATGTTTAAAAGTCTACAAATGGCATCTGTTACATTACCCTTACACACCTGAAGAGCTAATATGGCTTCATCTCGCGTTCCACTCCCCACTTGGTCTAGAATGAGGTCGATGGTATCTTTTCTCTTGGACATCCTATTCTATTCTCCGAAAAAGCTAAGTTTTAAGCCACTGTCAAAAGGAAAATGTGAAGAATGTGTAAGAGAACTGTCATTATGAAGACATTTGTATGGAGCGCATATGGTGGCATTGAAGAAGTAGACCTATCTGCGCTCATGGAGGCATACGATACCGATAAAANGAAGCCAGAGCAAGCCATTGAACAATTTGATAATGGCAAAAGAACTGTGTCAAGCCGATCCCAATTCATGCAAGCTCCTTCGACGAATCTGATCAAGACGCGTGACCGTAAGGCGCGCGAGCCACTATTTAAATTCCAAACGTTGTCACATAAAAAGTACGAGCTCAACATAGCCATTCAAGCAAAAACCGTNTACAAGTACAAAATCCCTGTGCTCTGTAAGTACTATGTTGCAGTGGATCGTACATCCAACGTCTACGATACTAAAATTACGTCGAGTTCGAGCGCGAGTGGTCCCATAGCAGACGCAACGAGTGTAGTGTGGGGGAGTGACATCAACCTCGTTGTTGATACCAAAGCCACACATATCAAAATTAATGTCAAATTTAGGGTGACAGGAGCCGTCAACATCAGTGTTTTCCACGGAATCAGCACGGATGACCCGGAAGCCGAGCTCTACTGTCTCGATGGCTCGTTTGCTGTCCTAACGGAAGTATGAAAACTCTTTCTTTGCCATCAATAATGGACAGACCACGCAAACTCCGGGTGTGGCACACAGAAGAAGAGGAATATTTACAGAGCTTAGCAAAGCACTGCGAGGTTCTTTCAATCCATTATAATGAGATCTATAATGACTACAAACAAAAGGAAGTGAAGTTTAAAATTCCCGTCATTGTTACCGGAAGCTTCGTAGGAATGCTTTCATTTGGGTCTTCGCAGTTCTCGGAGCTTCAAACGAAGCTCATCTCAATTGGTGTTGGATGTACATCCATTCTTATTTCCATCATAAGTTCGATTGAGGCGTATCTTCAAATAGGGCAAATCATGAGCGGAAGTCTTTTGGCCGCCACAACATTCAAAAAGATCAAAGAAAAAATAGACGTGGAACTCGCGTTGCCCGTCGAAGATAGGAATCAAAGTGGTGTCTTAATGGCACGGCAATGTAATGCCGAGTACGTTGATATGATTGAAATTGCCCCGTCGGTGGATTTTAAGAAAATATTGTCGCATCCACCCCCATTCATAGTGTCACCCATAGTATCAATCCGTTAGTGAGTTTAAGGCGTATAGAGCTTTGCTATTTCATACGCTATATACTCGTACGGGTGCTCGTCCGAATGTTGGCCTATAACATCGCTAATATTGTTGGATTACTAGACCGGTAACACAAATACATGTCCTTGCTATCCTTGGGGTTCTTATATACCCATTCATCTACGTCGGGGTTCGAGCGAACATCGCACATAAGCTCACTTCGTTTTTTGGATCTAGTGAAGCCTAGTCCTTTCACCATGTGGTTTGTTAAAAATACTTGAGAATTTGACCCATCTTCGTTCGCAAGACTACTTTGCTCCTTCGTGAACTTTCTTTGATATATGTGTACTTTTTCGTGAATGAGGGTTCTAACCAAAGCTTCCTCAGAACCTTTTATCAAAGAATCGTGTACAAATATTACATCCTCGCGCGTATGTGGCATTCCATCTTCAATTGTGTCACCAATCAAGGCGAGCTTCCATAGAATCGCGGCGGCCTTAGTTCCGTCAAAGAATGCAACGGGTTTCTTACTGAAATCTTTGAAGAATTTGTCAGCTTGAACACATGCCTTTTGAAGAGTGGCCTTCTGGTCCCCATTAAATTCTTGGGCAGCGTAATAGCCTCGAAGTCGATACTCTTCTTTACACGCCGATTTACGCGCGACGAGATCCGATGTGGACATACTTTGAACATATTTATCATTATCGTGGAGTAAGAAGTGTGCTGTGTCAGTTTGTGATACGAATTGTACATTGTCCTTTGCGCCACCGCCTGCGACATCGCGTTCTCCCTCAAATGGTTCTAATGGTGTGGTTGATACTAATGGCTTGGTTGTGTGGTCGTTGGGTGCAACGGATCGCATCAGCGACGACACCAGAATCATAGTGAGGAGAAATGCTACGTATATTTTAAAGAATAAAATAAGCGCTTGCCTCCATGATGATATTTTGAAGCTCATATCTTACTCGGCACCTTAAAATCTATAGATACATTGTTTTTTTGATGTAATCGCCCATGTCATCGTTTTGGGTTTTGAGAACGAAATTGTCAACATGTTCCCGCCCTATCGTAATAGGAAAGCTTATGACCTCTGTAAAAGGAGATGTTGGGATGTATCTTGCCATATTCAGCCAACTTACGATGCTATCAAGGCCTCGGCGAAGATTCCTAACTCCCTTCTCAGCTGGCACTCTTTCTATTATATATTTGAAAACATCTTGATCAATCATAACGTCCGTCAAGAGCATATTGTATTGCTTCAGAATATCAGGCATGAGGTAGTTTGTTGCAATTTTGATCTTTTCGTCACGTTCATACCCGTTGACATGAATTACAGTCATCCGGTCCTTCAGAACGGGGTTGATCTTTGATTCGTCATTGAAACTAAACACCATGATGGCCTTCGATAAATCGAGTTCAATTTCTCCAAAGAAACGATCCGTGAATTTGTCATTTTGCGAAGCATCGGTCAAGTGTGTGAGAATTGATGCAATCTCCTCGCCTTTTGGTGTGTCCGAAACTTTATCAAGCTCATCAAAGAANATAATGGGATTCATTACATTCGCCTTCATAAGTACTTCGGATATGCGACCATACGTAGAGCCTTCGTACGTGAAACCGTGACCCTCAAGNAAGGCTGCATCNGATGCNCCACCNAGAGGAATGAACCCAAAGGGAATACCAAGTGCTTTGCTGACACCTTCTTTGAGAAGCGTAGTTTTACCAATCCCCATGGGACCTTGAATCCCAATACANTGTCCTTTTGCCGCCGGATTTGATATCCATTGCGCGAGTATACGAACAATGTGTTCTTTGGCTTCTTTGTGGCCGTATACAACTTCATCCAATGAAGAGCGGGTTGATGACAACAACTGGGATATGGTAGCCGGCGATGCTACGTTTTCAATAGAAAGGGTATGATATTTTCCCAATGGCATTCGGCTAATGGAATCTATCCAAAGCTGGTATTTGTGGTAGTCACCCGATCCATCATTCATTTCGACGAATTGGTCCATACGTGATAATATGTGTAGTTTTGTTGCTTTTTCGATAGGGGCAGATAACACCTGAAACCGAAATGGTGTTTGTATTTCGGCATCGTTTGTAAGATCTTTGTATTTTTGAAATAGTTGTTCTTGTTCGGCATCCGAAATACTCAAGAAGTAGTTCTTTTCTCGCGGACTAAATCGTCGCATGTGATCCTTGTACTTCTTTATTGGCTTTGTACCCGGTGGGGCCGTATGAGGATTCTCTTTTGCGTACTTTTTGGCTGCCTTGAGAACCCGAAGTGTTGATTTCGATACGTCCGATTCGCACCTATAGTTATAGCCCGCACCAGCTGCCCCGCTTTCTCCTTCGTCGCTTTCCGATTCGGATTCAGATTCTGTGTCGGTTTCATAATCGCCTTCGCTCTCATCCTCGCTCTCTTCTTCATCGTCTTCGCTCGCTCTCATAGTCGCTCTCATCCTCGCTTTCACTCACCATGCCATCCGACGTATCTTCTTGAGATCGCATAGGGTCATAGTCGCTATCGCTTTCATCCGACTGATCGTCATCTTCCTCAAATACACACCGCCTTTTCATAGACCTTGGGCGGAGTTGATAAGGACATACATGTGTTGTCATAACGATAGTTATTGTTATAAGAGTTTCAAAGTTACAAGAGTTACAATCTTACCTCATTTTTTATCCTTCCAGATTGCCATAAGAATTAGCTTAAAAAATTGATGACAAATACAAGTTGACACATGAAACATAGTCTGGAACGCATTTAAAAATCTCAAACATATATCAGATATACTCGAGCAAGGGCCACATATAGAGTATCAAGGTCATGTCGATCTACAAAGAACTCTCTTATGATCAACACATTGACGTGGTACGCGGAATCCAGTTTGGCGTGCTGGGACCGGAGGAGATTGAAAGGCGATCCGTTGTTGAGGTGAAGAAAACAGATACGTATAGTGGCAATGACCCTGTTGTTGATGGCCTATTTGATCCGCGCATGGGTGTTCTCGAGCATAGCAGAGTGTGTGCAACTTGTGAGCAGAAAAACAATTTCTGCCCGGGTCACTTTGGTCACATCAAGCTCGCCCGGCCGGTCTACCATGCCATGTTCTTCGATCATGTGAAGCGCCTCCTAAAGTGTGTGTGCTACCGATGCTCTCGCATTCTTGTATCCCATGACAGTGCTCATGCCGACATTCGCGAAGCAGTCAAAAAGGCACAGTCCATCAAAAATCTAGAAAAACGTAATAGCGCGATGTTCAAACTATGTTCNAACAACAATAAGTTGAAGAAGTGCGGTGACGGTAATCCCGGCGGGTGCCATGCCCGCCAGCCGAGCAAATACTTCAAAGAGAATGCGCTCAAGATTATGGCGGAATGGAAAGAGGTTGGTATGCCTCCCGAGCGAAAGGAGTTCACTCCTGAAGAGGTANTAAGCGTGTTTCAACGTATTAGCGAGGCCGATATGGAGATGCTTGGCTACAATCCAAAATGGAACCGCCCTGAATGGATGATCTGTACCGTCCTTCCTGTGCCACCACCCTCTGTGCGACCTTCAATCATTGAGGAGAACGGCCAGCGTAGGGAGGATGATCTCACTCATAAACTGTGTGATATCATCAAGACCAACAACCAATTGACACAGCGCATTGAACGAGGCAATGCTACGGAGGAGCAACTTCGTCTCACGACGATGGTGCTACAGTATCACGTGGCAACCTTTATTGATAACCAAATTCCCGGTATTCCGCCGGCGCAACAACGCAATGGTCGTCGTCTAAAATCGGTGTGCGACCGTCTCAAAAAGAAGGAAGGTCGTATTCGTGGAAACCTCAACGGTAAGCGTGTGGATCAATCGGCCCGCTCGGTCATCACGCCCGACCCGTACATTAGCCTCGATGAACTTGGTGTTCCTATCAAAATTGCCATGAATCTCACGTTTCCTGAAACAGTCAACGTGTACAACATTGAGCATTTGAAGAAGCTTGTTCAAAACGGCCCTGACGTATGGCCAGGTGCCAAGTACGTGCGAAAGGCTAGCAATGGAAACACGTTTTCGCTCCGACTATCCGTTGAAAAGCGAAACGAGCTCTCCGCAGAGCTAAAAACGGGCGACATTGTCGATCGCCATTTGCGCGACGGCGACTATGTTCTATTCAACCGACAGCCATCTCTTCATAAAATGAGTATGATGTGCCATCGCGTGAAAGTTATGCCGTACCAAACGTTTCGTTTGAATGTACTAGTAACTTCGCCATACAACGCTGATTTTGATGGAGATAAATCCTACCAGGATGGTCTTGTCTCCAACAGGTAGCTGCTTAGTGGGTTGTGGTTTTAACCCTCTAAGGAAAACAGTGGAATGACCACCAGATATGGTAAGGTAATGTGTGCCTTCCATATCTGTATATAACTACCTAGTGGGTGTTGCGATAATCGCACCACCTGCAAGATACTCAAATTGCGGGAAACCCCTTAGAGCCTGATTGTACCGCCTGCTATTCGAAAGAATTGTTTGGCACTACGCGTAATGGCGTAGGTATGCTCGGTGAATGAGAGTTCAAATATTATATAAAGATGAAGCTATATAGATTGTAGATAACATGGACTTCGATGCCACGGGAAATAAAATTCTCGACGACATGGAAGGTGTGTTTGGTGAAGTTTATAAGATAACAAATTCGTTATCAGGAAAGTCCTATGTAGGTCAAGTGCGAAGTCATCGTCTTAATCATTTCCGGTACCGTCCATTCGGTTCGCAAGGTCGCTTTAAAGACCACATCAGCGAGGCCATGTGTAATACAAAAAAATGCCAATGCTCATTTCTGAACTCATCAATTCGGAAAAATGGGGCGGAGTATTTTTCTGTAGAGACATTGGAACGTTGTTGTCTTGAAGACATTGACGGATGTGAAAGAAAATGGATTGCTACTGAGAACACATTATATCCGAATGGTTACAACCTTACTCGAGGAGGTAAGACGTTGGAATCTATAGGATATGTGTGTGAAGGACCAGAGCGCACTTATGAAAAGAAGGGACGACGAACTTACCAAACCGTGGAAACAAAACAGAAGATATCTCAAAGATTGAAGGATGCCTTCAGTGACCCATTAATGAGAAAGGCACAATCACAACGTACCATTGAACAACACTTCAAAAGCAAACTTGAGCGATTGAAGAACGTGAATATGGATCGAAATAAAATCGATACATATGTACACACTTACAATGGTTCAAAGTACGTTGGGTACCGTGTGCTAATTGATGGTAAACGAGCTGACTTCATGATTCCGAGACAAACATCTTCCGAATTAAACCTACAATCTACAAAAGCAAGAGCTATCATGTTTATAAATGAACTTATCATGTACCAAGAGCGTGGTAAAAACTAATCAGGATTGGGCAATCCGCAGCCAAGCTCCCTACCCTCGTTATGGTAGAGGCGGGAGAAGGTTCAGAGACTAAATGGGTGTCGGTTACCAATGACGGCCTAGCCAGCTTGAGGTAGCTTAAGATATAGTCCGGCTGCATGTGAAAGCATGCAGGTTTCACGGAGATGAATACACATTGCCCCCAGAGCATTCAGACCATGAGCGAGCTCATGGATTTCGCATCAGTCCCATACCACATCATCACACCAAAAGATGCTGCACCAATCATTGAGATCGTTCAAGATACAATGCTCGGAGCTTACCGCATCACAAAAGATCACATTCGCATCAACGACAAAACAATGGCCAACCTCCAAATGGTAAATAGCTATTTCAACGGCTCCCTTCCGGAACCGGATGACAAAGATGCCAACATGTACACCGGCCGCCAAGCGTACTCAATCGTCCTTCCTCCATCCTTGTTCCTGAAAGTCAAGAACAAGAAAGGCGACATGGTCACGATCGAGGATAGCGTAATCACAGGAGGCGCAATCGACAAACAAGCATTCACAAAGACATCAAAGGGTATCATCCCCATCCTCTTCCACGACTATGGACCATTCGAAGTCCGGCGCTTCATGGACAACACTCAGCGACTCATTTGTAGGTGGCTCGTTACATCCGGGTTTCAGTGTTGGTATTTCTGACCTTGTCATCCCGCAATCGATCACCGATGACATCAAGAAGAAGATCCACGACAAGAAAACGGACGCTTACAAGAAGATTGAGGATGTGCGGAAAGGCGACCTCACGAACAACTCCATGATGAACAACCACGATCATATGGAGAGCGAGATCAAGAACATTCTAAACGACCTCAACAGCTTGGTGAGTAAGCTCGTTACAGAGGCACTTGATGATAACGATAACCGCATGGTGAACATGATCAAGTCCGGATCGAAGGGCAAAGACCAAAATGTAGCACAAATGATTGCAAACGTAGGCCANCAAAANGTGGATGGCAAGCGTGTCGCNTATGGGTTCACCGATCGNACGCTTCCNCATTACTCCAAGTACGACGACGGACCTGATGCCCGTGGCTTCGTTGAGAACTCATTCATCTCAGGGCTCACACCCCAAGAAGTTTTCTTCCATGCCATGGGCGGCCGTGAGGGGCTGATCGACACTGCAGTAAAATCCGTAACAGGTGAGACACCAATCATTATCATGGAGGACAATGTACCAAAGTATGTAAAAATTGGTGATTGGATTGATGACCACCTCGAGAAATCACATAACGATGTTCAACATTTCGAGGAGCGTCAAATGGAGCTTCTTCTTCTAAACAAGTCTAAAGTATTTATCCCTACGACTGATGAAGATGGTACAGTGACATGGGGTGAAGTAACACATGTCACACGCCATGACCCCGGCACAGAGCTTTATCAAATAAAGACATCCGGAGGTAAAAGCGTAATCGTAACGGAGTCAAAATCTCTTCTTATCTGGCACGAGGAGCTCGGCAAGTTCAAAGAAGTATTGACTCCAGAGATTAAAGTTGGTGATTTCGTCCCTGTCACAGCAACACTTTGTGTGCCCCCAACTATAATTACTGCAATCGAGATGTCCGAATACTTCCCAAAAAACAAATATATCCATGGAACTGAGTTTAACAATGCCAAAGCCTGTGTACGCATTGCGATGGAGAAAAGGGCTAAAATCCCAGCTGGATGGTGGAATGAACAAAATGGACAGAGTTTTACACTTCCATACCCTTCCAAGGCTCGACTCACACGTGCAATCGGTCGTTCAAATACATCTAACATCAAAGACGGTTGTATCTACCCATTTCATGCAACACGAGAGCATTCACACATTCCAAACTCATTTAAATTAGACCATGAAAACGGTGTATTCATTGGACTATATCTGGCAGAGGGATGTGTGTGCGACAAATCGGGCACCGTGAGTATTACAAACGTTGATGTCACCGTAAAAGCATTCGTTAAAAAGTGGTTTAATNAGTATGAAATTNNAAATTGCGAAGAAACACGCATAAATAAGGCAGGGGGGACATCATCGAGCGTTATAGGGTACTCTTCATTGCTCGCAAGATTCCTTGATAGCTTCGTTGGTCATGGTTCACACCATAAATATGTACCCGATGTTGCATTCGTGGCCCCAGAGGAGTTCATAGTGGGGATTCTAAACGGATACTTTTCAGGTGATGGAACAGTGAGTAATAACTCGGTTGAGGCCGGGTCCGCGTCAGCCCGACTAACAGAAGGAATTTCAA
>JGI24768J34885_10000242_pt1 | contig 15948 bp, 17 predicted proteins | sample LakOntMetagenome_FD_34885 | JGI IMG/M metagenome (IMG submission 34885) | reverse complement strand
CTCCTGTAGCGGAGGTTCGACGGGTGATCTGCGCACCAGATGGCACCGTGATTTATTTGGGCGAGCTTACCTATCGCGGCGACTACATTCGCATGGACATGGATCTGTTGTCTTGAAATGAAAACTTCATGCGGAAAAGTGGTGGCGCAGACGGTAGACACTCAAGCCAAGATGCGTTTTCGGCGCGGCAATCGGGTGCTACCGCGAACTACCAGTTCGAACGGCAGCAGAGACTTGGCGGCGATGATTTCGCCGGAAATAGCGGACAACATGTACTGGGCCGCAATGCGGCCAAGATCCTGAGTAGGCAGGCTTACCGTTGTGAGACCTGGATTGATCGCCTCGGAGATTTCGAGGTTATCGATCCCGCAAATCGAAAGATCACTCGGGACGTCCAGGCCCATGCGCTCAGCTTCTAGCATTGCGCCTACTGCCAACAGGTCATTGCCACAAAAAATTGCTGTGGGTTTGTGCCTTAAACGCATCAGTTGACGCAACCCTAATCTTCCGCCCTCCAGGCTGAAAGCCTGCTCCGTGATGAAGTTGGCCGGTAATGACAGACCAGCCTGAGTGAGTGATTTGCGCACACCATCAATACGGCTGCGTGCTCGATCGTTGTGTGCGGTCAAACCAGAGATCACCCCAATGTACCTATGCCCTAATTCCAATAAATGAGATGCAGCCATTTGAGCCGCACCCTCGTTATCAAACCCAAGAGAAGGCAAGCGTGGATCACATGACCAAGTCAGCAAGGTTGGCTTGCGCCAGGCACTTAAAGCCTTCCAAAGGCGGGGGGCATGGTCAGTTCCAACCAAGACTAAAGCATCTACGCCGCGTTGTTGCAAGGCACGAACTAATTCAAACTCGGTCACAGGATCGTATTCATGGCTGGCCACCAACAACTGGTAGCCAGCTTGTGCAAGCGTCGTCTGCATAGCCTGTGTACTACGCGCAAAAATAGCATGATCAAGTGTGGGTATGACGCAGCCAACGGTGTGCGTTCGTCCAGACGCTAAAGCGCGGGCAGCAGCATCAGGCTGGTAATCAAGTTGTGTAACGGCCGCCATCACTTGTTCTCGCGTTTGGTTACGAACCAAATCGGGCCTGCTGAGTACGCGTGAAACGGTCGCTGTAGAAAAGCCAGCTAAACGCGCAACTTCCTCAATGGTGATACGTTGTTTCATGGCTTTGAGCATGCCACAAGAAATCAGCAAGGCCAATAAAAATGTAAGCGCTTTCTTAGTAAAAATTTAGTGGTTTCCCCTAATTTAAGATGATATTCGGGTTTATCTGGTTGACAGACGTAGGCTTTGAAATCAAAGTTATGCAAGCGCTTACATTTAAGAAATTCTTTTCTAAAGATCATTTATAGGAAGCTTGGTGGCATTGACCCAACGCAGAAATTACCGCCGTAGTTTGGTCGGGATCTCAACGATCCTGCTACTGCTGCTCTTTTGGTACCTTGCCACCACGCTGACCGGATGGGTCAATCCATCACGCTTTCCGCGCCCAGATGAAGTGCTTAGTGCATTCACATTCATACAGACCGAAGGCTACGGCAACGGTAAGTTACACCAGCATGTGCTGCACAGTTTGAAACTCGTTGCAATGGGGTTTGCTGTCGCTGTTAGCGTTGGTGTACCACTTGGTTTGCTGATGGGTTACTCGCGACGTGCTGAAGCACTCATCAACCCTGCATTTTTGCTCCTACGTCCTATCCCTCCTTTGGCTTGGATACCGTTGGCCATTGTTTGGCTGGGCCTAGAAGATGGCTCCAAGATTCTGGTTATTTTTGTTGCTGCCTTTGTGCCATCAGTCATCAACAGTTACACCGGTGTTCGCAACATAGACACCCCGGTGATGGAGGCGGCCAGCATGCTGGGCATCAAAGGCTGGCGCATGGTTGCTGAAGTGCTGGTACCGGGTGCCATGCCGATGATTTTTACAGGCCTTAGGCTTTCATTGCAAGCAAGTTGGACAACGCTGGTCGCGGCTGAACTAATTGGTGCACTCTATGGTCTTGGAAGTATCCTGAACCAAGCCGCTCAAGACATTTTCCCCGCCATGATTCTTTTAGCAATGGTTTTTGTAGGCATTTGCGGAGCCTCCACTACATGGTTGCTGGGCGTTCTAGAAAACCAAGCTATGCCTTGGCGCAGCGAAAGAGTGGCTACATGAAAACAGCACTCAGTCGACATCACTTTTGGAGTCTGACAATAACTGGCACGATTGGATTTTTTGCTTTTTGGTATTTGGCACGGGCACTTCACTTTTCTCCACCCCAATTTTTGCCAATGCCACATGAGGTCTTGTTCAAACTGATCGACCTCATGGACAAACCGTTTGCTGGCGCCACCCTGCCTGAACATATGGCAGCCAGCTTAAAGCGATTTGGTATGGGTTTTGGATTGGCGGTGCTAGTGGGCGTTCCTTTGGGCTTGTCCATGGGGTGGTTTCGACTATTGGACGATGTCATCACACCCGTCTTCGATGGGATTCGATTCATTGCGCCTGTCGCCTGGGTACCCTTTGCAGCGCTGTGGTTTGGCACAGGTATCGGTGGCCCCACGTTGATCATATTTGCAGGAGCTTTTCCTCCTTGCTTGATTAATGCTTATCGCGGTGCGCGCAACGTTGAGGTCCGATTCTTAGAGGCTGCCAGCATGCTGGGGGTGGGTAGTTTTAAAACAATCACAGAAGTACTTTTCCCCGCAGCAGTGCCATCCATTATTGCTGGCCTGCGCATTGGTGCGGGACTGGGATGGCTGTCGCTAGTCGGGGCTGAACTCATAGTGGCAAGCAGTGGCATGGGTAACTTGATTGTGCGTGCACAAAGCGCCTTGGCCACTGACACCGTGATGGTGGGAATGATCGCCATCGGTGCAATTGGGGTGGTGATCGACATACTGATTCGACGCTTGGAAAAGCTCCTGCTTAGACATAGAAATGCTTGAGAAGTCTTTTTTACAGAAATAACGCACATGGCCACTATCAACTTTAGCGATGTCAGCCGCGTTTTTGAGCGCGATGGCAAGGACTTTCTTATCCTTGACAACATCAACCTAACAGTGCGAGACGAAGAGTTCGTGGCCATAGTTGGTCCATCGGGTTGCGGAAAAACAACCTGTATGCGCATGGCTGCGGGCCTGGAATTCCCTAGTACTGGCAGCGTGAAGGTCAACGATATTGAGGTGACCGGGCCAGGTCCAGACCGCGCGGTTGTGTTTCAGCAATTCGCTTTATTTCCCTGGAAAACTGTTCATGACAATATCGACTTTGGTCTTCGTGGTAAGGGCATTGACAAAGAAGAAAGAGAAAGTCTGATCGCCCATTACATTGCTTTGATGAATCTCAAAGGTTACGAAAGCGCTTACCCGCATCAATTGTCAGGCGGCATGCAACAACGCGTTGCAATTGCAAGAGCCTATGCGCTGAACCCTCAAGTGCTGCTCATGGATGAGCCTTTTGGTGCGCTTGATGCGCAGACCAGAGTTGTTATGCAAGAGGAACTGGTCAAGCTAGCTCGCAAAAACCCACGCACCGTCCTCTTTATTACCCACGCGGTTGAAGAAGCAGTCTATCTGGCAGATCGCGTCATAGTTATGACCAGTCGGCCAGGAAAAATCAAAGAAATTCTTGATGTGAAGTCCGTACGTGAAGCCGAAAAGTGGGACCAACACAGCAAGATTGAAGACGTGATGGATCAAGAAAGCTTTGTCCATTTACGAACCCGAATCTGGAAGTCTTTGCGTGAAGAGCACGCGGGCACAGATATTTGAACCATAACCCAAAAGGAGATATAGACATGAAGCAATTAACCGCAGCCGCTGCACTTGGCATCAGCCTCGTATTTGGTTTAGCTAGTACCGCTCAAGCGCAGGCACTGACGCCTATCAAAATCAGTTACCAGCCGTCTCTTTACTGGGCCTTGCCTTTTCATATTGCCACTGAAAAAGGCTGGTGGAAAGATGTAGGCTTGGTACCCGAGTTCTCAACCTTTCCTGCTGGTGTTCCGCAAATTGCTGCTTCTGCAGCTGGTTCGTGGGATGTGGGTGGAACGGGCTCGGTACCTGCTGTGCTGGGACATGTGCGTTTTGGCATCAAAACTATCGGTATCACCAATGACGAATCTGCTGCCAATGGCCTAGTAGGAAGCAGCAAAGCCGCTGCTGATTTCGCCAAAGACCCCGCAGGAACTCTGCGCGGCAAGACCATAACTTTGACTCAAAACTCAACAGCTGACTTCGCTGTACAGGCTTGCTTGAAAAAGTACGGCCTCAAAAAAGCCGATGTAGTCATGAAAAACATGGGGCAAGCCGAAATCATTTCTGCACTGTCCTCCAACAACTCAGACTTGGCTGGCATGTGGGCTCCAAACACCTACACAGTAGAAGAGAAGGCGGGGGCAAAAATGCTCTGCAGCGGAAAGGATAGTGGGGCCATCGTGCCTGGTGCTTTGATTGCCCGTGGTGATTACGCCAAGCAAAACCCACAGAACGTTGCTAAATTCCTCGCAGTCTATCTACGCGCCTGGAGCTGGATGAGCGCGAACCGTCCAGAGGCTATCCGCATGATGAAAGACTTTTATGCCAAAGGTGGCGTCAGCATCAGCGATACGGCCATGAACAAAGAGTTTGAAACTCGCCCCACTTTCACGCTGGCGCAACAACTCAAAAGCATGGAACGCACTGGAGGTAACGCAAACTCGACGATGGATGGCTGGTTCACTGAGCTCTCTGGTTTCATGCGAGAAACTGGTGCTGTTCAACAAGTCCCTGCTGTGGCTGATTTCGTGACCGATGAGTACATGAAACTAGTTCAGGCAGACGTCAAGTTGCGTGAGATGGCCAATTCAACGCGGTAATTCGTTCTACTGGGACGCTATGTTTCTTACATAGGTCCCAGTTCATGAATGGTTTCCATTGGCTTTTACTTTCGGTGAAGCGCTTAACAAACTTTTTGCCTTGATTTAAACGAAACACCCAAACCAGGAGATAAACGTGGCCATCACGTATTTGAAAAAAGCGGACAAAACACCTGAAACCGAAACAGCCACAGCTCAAAAAGTTGTCAACACCATGCTGGCAGAGATCCGGCAAAACGGTGAAGCCGCCGTGCGCAAGTACGCTAACGATTTGGACCAATGGACGGGTGAAGTGATCGTCACCCAAGCACAAATCGAAGCGAATGCGCGTGAGGTGCCAGACGAGGTCAAGGCCGACATCGATTTCGCCATCAAACAGGTTTTTGATTTTGCACAAGCACAGCGGCGCTCCCTGTCTGAGTTTCAAGTCGAACTACACCCTGGTGTCACAGCAGGCCAACGCGTGCTTGCGGTCAACGTAGCCGGTTGCTATGCACCGGCAGGACGTTACGCTCACATTGCAAGTGCTTACATGGGGGTAGCAACTGCTAAGGCAGCAGGTGTGAAAACCATCATCGCCTGTTCGGGGCCCTTCCGCGGTGGTCCGATGCACCCGTATCTTCTTTACGCCTTCAACAAGGCTGGCGCCGACATCATCATGACCTTGGGAGGGGTACAAGCCATTGGCACTATGGCCTATGGCTTGTTTACCGGTAAACCTGCGGATGTGATCGTGGGACCAGGAAATAAATTTGTAGCAGAAGCCAAAAGAACCTTGTTCGGCAAAGTGGGCATCGACGTTTTTGCAGGCCCCTCCGAGATCGGCATCATTGCCGACGAGACCGCAGACCCTACCATTGTTGCCAGTGATCTTGTAGGACAAGCAGAGCATGGCCATGAATCGCCAGCGTGGCTTTTCACAACCAGCCGAAGCTTGGCAGAAGAGGTGATGAAGGAAGTCCCCAAATTGATTGGCTTACTGCCCCCCACAGCGCGTGATGCTGCCGGCGCTGCATGGCGCGACTATGGTGAAGTAATGTTGTGTGACAGCCGTGATGAGGTGGTAGAAATTTCCGACCGCTATGCCAGTGAGCATTTGGAAGTTCATGCGAAAGACTTAGATTGGTGGCTTAAGTCGCTGACATGCTACGGCTCTTTGTTTTTGGGAGAGGAAACCACTGTTGCCTACGGCGACAAAGCCAGCGGTCCCAACCATGTTTTGCCCACCAAAGGTGCAGCCCGTTATTCAGGTGGTTTATCGGTTCATAAGTTTATGAAAACCGTTACCTGGCAAAGAATGTCGCGCGAAGCTGCACGCGATATTGGTTTGGTAACAGCGCGAATTTCAAGGCTGGAAGGTATGGAGGCCCATGCTCGAACTGCTGATGATCGATTAGCTAAATATTTTCCAAANCAACAATTTNAGCTGGGTGAACAGGTGAAGGTGTGAGNATGAAACACCANCTCAATAAATTAACCATCTCANTCATGAGAGGCACTATATGAGTGCTTTGCCTGTTTCCTTTGACCTTAATAGTCGAACTGCTTTGGTCACTGGCGGTAGCTCTGGATTAGGCGAAGCCATGGCGCAAGCCCTGGGCATGGCTGGCGCCAAGCTTGTATTGATGGCTCGCAGAAAGGATTTACTCCAACAATCGGCAAGCAAGCTTAAAGCGATGGGTATTTCAGTCCAGACGCTTGTATGCGATCTATCCTCTCCAGACGGTGCTCAGGAAGGTGCACAGCAAGCATTGAACATGGGGCCCATTGACATCCTCGTCAATGCTGCTGGCGTCAATTTGCGTGAACCATATGAAGATGTTTCTGCAGCCAGTTGGATGACGCAAATAAACATCCACTTGAGCGCTCCTTTTTTTCTAACGCAGGGCCTTGCACCAACCATGAAGAAACGCGGATGGGGCCGTATCCTCAACATCGCCAGTCTGCAAAGTCACCGCGCATTTGCCAATAGCGCGCCTTATGGGGCAGGTAAAGGTGGAATCGTTCAGCTGACCCGGGCCATGGCGCTCGAGTGGGGACCCTATGGAATCACGTGTAATGCCATCGGACCTGGATTTTTTCCAACAGCTTTAACAGCGCCTGTCTTTAATAACCCCGAGTTGGTTGCTCGGCATGCCGCCCAAACCTGTTTAGGTCGCAACGGCGAGCTCACAGACATTCATGGATTGACTGTCTTTTTGGCCAGCGATGCATCGGCTTATCTGACAGGGCAAACCATCATGCTTGATGGTGGGTACACAGCAAAATGAAACCAGTCGACACTCATCCGGCCATGCTCGGATCGTTGCTTCCCCCGAGCGGTGTGACGCCGCTGAATTTCAGCCCTGGGCCGACATCACTTGCGGCTGAAGTACAGACAAGCATCAAGGCCTTGTTCGACGCGGAACGCATGTGCTCGATGTACCTCTCACATCGGTCGCCTGAGTTTTTAGACATTCTTGCCAGCGTGGTACAAAGCTGCCGCATCGCGATGGACATTCCTGAACAGTATGAAATTCTTTTCATGCATGGTGGAGGGCACGGCAGTTTGCGGCAGTTCCGCTGAACCTTTGCCCCAAGGGTGATGAAAAAGCAACTTACTTGGTCAACGGCACCTGGTCCAAACGCGCCTTGTCCGACGCCTCAAAATACTGTCGCCCTATCGTTGTTTCATCCGAGAACAAAGATGGCACGTTTACCAATAACCCATCCTTTGAGCATTTGGATCCTCAATCCAAGTACGTGTATCTTTGCTCGAATGAAACGGTGAACGGTATTGAGTTGCATAAGCTTCCTAAGCTGGGCATCAAAGCACCTTTGGTGATTGATGCATCGTCAGACTTTTCCACCAAGCCCATTGACTGGGTAGGCTGCAACGTGGGAGTTCTGTATGCATGTGCATCCAAAAACATCGGTCACCCCGGTGTCACACTGTGTGTAATTCGACGGGACTTGCTGGGCACGCCCAGTAAACTTTGCCCAAGCGTACTCTGCTACACCACCAATGCCCGTGAAGGCAATTTGTGGAACACCATCGCCACTTTCAACGTTGAGGTTATCAACATCTATATGCAATGGATGATCGCGCAGGGTGGCGTTTATGAAATGGAACGCCGGGCTATTGCAAAGTCGGACATGTTGTACAACTTAATCGACAAGTCGGAGGGTTTTTATTCCACCCCCATCGCAGATCCCTCAATCCGCAGCCGTATGAATATACCCTTTGATATCGACGGTGGCGACGAGGAATCCACTCGGAACTTTTTGATCCAAGGTTGGGAGAGGGGAATCGTCGGCTTAAGAACGCTGACCCCATTTGGGTTTGGTAAGTACTTGAGGGCCAGTTTGTACAACGGCGTCAGCATGCATCAAACGGAGGTATTGGGCGCCTTCATGGCAGATTTTTTGAAGACCAGTCGCGCCAAACATTCGGCAGCGTAACGTCAATCATTCTTCAGCTGCCTGCGCCAAACTATTCACTTCACCCCCTAACTCGGAACATATCCCATGAAAGCACTCGTTTACACCAACCCACTTGAAGTCCAAATCCAGGACCGCCCTGAACCAGATTTGGTTGCGGGTGAAGTCGTTTTGCGCATTGATGCAGTGGGCATTTGTGGTTCAGATATGCATGCTTATCACGGACATGATCCGCGTCGAAAACCAGGTTTGGTTTTAGGGCACGAGTTTTGTGGAACTGTGATTGAAAGTGCCTCACCTTTATATAACAAGGGTACCCGCGTAACCGGTAATCCACTTATTACTTGTGGTGTGTGCGAATATTGTGTTCAAGGAAGAAATAACTTATGTTCGCATCGAACTATGGTTGGCATGACACGGCCGGGAGCCTTTGCCGATCAGATGTCTATTCCCGCCGCTTCTTTAATTGACATACCGCAAGACATGTCTCCTTTGCATGCAGCTTTGACTGAGCCAGCTGCCACTGCACTCCATGCAATCAATCTCTCAATGAAAGTTCTAGCACGACCATTGCAGGAATGTCGGATACTGATTTTGGGTGGTGGTGCTATTGGTATGCTTTCAGCTCTGTTACTTAAAAATTATGGTTGCGTAGATTTGACAGTAGCTGAGGTTAACCCTCTGCGTCGTGGTCAATTAGAAGATCACGTAAAGGTTAAAACTTACAACCCGAAAGAAACAAAACCAAAAGAAGACAACTATGACTATGTCATCGATGCAGTTGGTTCAAAAATTACGCGTATCACTGCCATTGAATCAGTAAAAGCTGGAGGGGTGATCATGCACATTGGTTTGCAAGATTGGGCCAGCGAGATTGATATGCGCCGAATAACTCTCGCTGAGATAACACTTTTAGGCACTTACACGTACACAACAGCAGATTTGCGTGCAACTGTTTCAGCGATATACCGCGGTGCTTTTGGAGATTTAAGTTGGGTTGACGTTCGTCCGTTAACTAGTGGGGAGCAAGCATTTAAGGATTTAGACCAAGGCAAAACTGCTTCAGCTAAAGTTATCTTATGCCCTTAAAGCAAATTGAAAGCAATAAAAATATACATAAAGCATGCTATGAAAAGAGTCTCAGTTACAAGCATAACAACGGGTTGCCATCCTAGCTTTAGCAAATCTTCAAAACTAGTTTTTATTCCTGCGGCAACAATGGCTATAACGAGTAATGATCGAGATGTTTCAGTTGCAAAATTGGAAAGATAAGTTGGAATGATACCCATTGAAGATAGCAATACAAAGACAACAAAAAATACCAAAAATGTTGGTACCAAAGGTTGCTGTTTTTCAGGCAAGTTAGTATTTTTTTGATTGCGGGAAACAATAACAATTAAAACAACTATGGGCATTAGCAATATGACCCGAAAAAGCTTGACTATGGTTGCAGTGTCGCCAGCCTCTGGCCCAAGCAACATGCCTGCAGCTACCACTTGAGCTACATCATGTATCGTGGCTCCAATGAAGATCCCAGAGACTTGCGCGTTCAATTTCATTAAGTCCAAAGCAAAGGGATATATAACCATTGCGATGGTTGATAAAACAGTTACGCCAACTACAACCAATAAAGTAAATCGTTCGTTTTCTTTAGTTTGAGGTAGCACGCTAGCGATTGCCATAGCGGCAGATGCTCCACAAATAGCAACTGAACCACCAGAGATTAATCCCTCTGAAGACGCTCTACCATAGAAGCGCGCTAAAAATAATCCTATAGCTATGGTGAGTCCCATTGCAGCGACTACAACGATCGCAGTTGACCAGCCTAAATCGCTCACCTGTACAAAAGTTATTCGTGCACCTAAAAGTGCAACTCCACACCGTAATAGTGTTCGTGCACAAAAATCTACTCCTTTCTTTATTTGTCCGTGAGACATCAAAAAATGAAAAGACAATCCAATGAATAAAGCATAAAGCAACTGTGGACCAGAATAGTGTTCAGATATAAAAGTAGCTGCTAAGCTAATTACCAAGCACACCATAATTCCTGGCAAATACAAAATACAAATACTTAGAAAATTACTTACCATTTTTCAATTTCTTTTTGATAAAAAGCTTACGTAATCGTAGTGTTGCGTATTTATAGTGGAGATACGATATTCAACAGGCTTATCTCCAAAAGTTAGCGCTATGCGGTGTACTTCAATAACTGGTAATCCAGAGGCGACCCCAAGAATTCTCGCAATGTCGCGGTTGGTTAGTGTTGCGCGAGCGCGTTCTTGAGCGTGTAAAACAGAAATACCAAAATCTCGTTGATATAAGTCATAAATCGTACTTTGTCTCTCAAGGAATTTCTTTTCCGACAGCCCTTTAAAAAGCANAGCAGACACGCACAACTGATCAAAGATAACCGGTTGCCCGCTTAATTTCAAACGGTTATTGATTTTGAAAACCGAGTCCCCGAGTCTAATTCCTAATGCAACCGCCTCTCCCTCAGTTGCAGTCCCCTTATCAAATGATATGCATTCAACATCTGGGTATTCATGCTCATGAGGGAAGTTTATAAATCGTTTCTCCACATGAAAAAACTGAAATAAAAAACGATCACTGTTATGTGTTGCTACAAATGTCCCTTTCCCTTGTCTACGTATTAGTACATTTTCAACTACCAGTTCATCTACAGCTTTTCTTAATGTCCCAATACTTACTTGTAATCCGTTCGCTATTACAGTCTCGCTGGGTAGGCAATCACCTGGAGCGTATCTGCCGCTCTCGATTAACTTTATTAAAGCTTGTTTAGTTTGTCTAAACAATGGTGTTCCAAGTGAGTCAGCTACTGGGGTTAACTCTAATTTACTGGATGCTTTTAGATTTTTCATAGAAAGTTTTTTTAGTATACATTGCCATCATCTATGTCATGTAGATGACTTGGTTGACAATACTTTTAGCCCTATTAAACTCAATGATGTTTTATATATTTCATTGGAGCATTCATGATTCATTGTGTCCTGCACGACCCTAATGACAGCGTAGCTGTTGTTGTTACGGAAAACATCAAAGCTGGTCAGCAACTAACCGCCTTAATTCTTGATGAGAACCGCACNATTCAAATTCCTTGTGTTGCTGATATTCCTCTTGGACATAAAGTGGCCTTAAAGGATATGGCAATTGGCGACACCGTCATCAAGTATGGAGTAGATATTGGCAAAGTTGTTATATCCATTAAAACTGGTGAGCACGCCCATGTGCACAACATAAAAACAAAGCGCTGGTAACGAATATTAATTTTTTAATTCAGGGAAAATATGTCATTTCTAAATAAAAACTCAACCTTTTTGGGCTACAGACGAGAGAATGGACGCGTTGGTGTTCGCAACCACGTCATCATTCTTCCCCTTGATGATTTATCAAATTCTGCCGCTGAGGCTGTCGCTCACAATATCAAAGGAACGATGGCAATTCCTCATCCGTATGGAAGGTTGCAATTTGGTGCTGATCTAGACTTGCATTTTGCGACGTTGATTGGAACAGGGTGTAACCCCAACGTGGCTGCTGTAGTCGTTATTGGTATCGAGGACAGTTGGACTAAAAAAGTTGTAGAGGGCATCGCTAAGACTGGCAAGCCTGTTGTTGGCTTTGGTATTGAGGGGCATGGCGATCATGAAACCATCATGAAGGCCTCCAAAATTGCTAAGCAGTACATACAGCATGCAACATCTCTAGCGCGAGTTGAATGTCCTATCTCTGATCTTTGGGTATCCACGAAATGTGGTGAATCTGACACTACTTCTGGTTGTGGATCAAATCCTACCTGCGGCAATGCCTTTGACACACTGCACGGTCTTGGCACTACATTGGTTTTTGGAGAAACATCAGAAATTACTGGCGGTGAAAATATTGTTGCAGCACGTTGTGCAAATGACAAAGTTCGCGATCAATTCATGGCAATGTTCAACCGCTACCAAGACATGATTCAGCGTAATAAGACAACCGATCTTTCTGAGTCACAGCCTACCAAGGGCAATATTGCCGGCGGCTTGACTACGATCGAAGAAAAAGCTTTGGGTAATATCCAAAAAATTGGTAAAAAATGTACGGTTGACGGTGTGCTCGACAAAGCTGAAATGCCAACCCATCCAGGTTTGTGGTTTATGGATTCTTCATCTGCAGCGGCTGAAATGGTGACTTTATGTGCTGCTGCAGGATTTGTTGTGCATTTTTTCCCCACTGGTCAGGGCAATGTGATTGGAAATGCAATTGTTCCTGTGATTAAAGTTTGTGCTAACCCAAGGACTGTTAGAACTATGAGTGAGCATATTGATGTCGATTGTTCTGGGCTTTTGCAAAGAGAGCGAACAATGGATGAAACAGGCGATCAGCTTCTTGAGGTAATGATGGCAACTATCAATGGACGGTTCACAGCTGCAGAAGCACTCGGGCATCGTGAATTTGTTTTAACTAGATTATTTGAATCAGCATAAAAATGGCGCGTATTGTCATCACGGAGTTCATGGATGAGGGCGCCGTGATGCAACTCTCTAAGGTACATGATGTTCACTATGACCCAACTCTAGTAGACGATACACATCGTTTAACTAGTGCATTGGCTCAGGCCGATGCACTGATTGTGCGAAATAGGACACAGGTAAGGGGTGAGTTGATCTCGGCGATGTTGCAGTGCCGTGTTGTAGGTAGATTAGGTGTCGGGTTAGACAACATTGATGTGCCGAAATGTACTTTGCAGGGCATTACAGTCATACCAGCTACAGGCGCTAATGCACTTTCAGTCGCAGAGTACGTTATTTCGACTGCAATGCTTTTGTTGCGTGGTGCCTATCACTCCAGTCATTTAGTAGCGCAAGGTAAATGGCCTCGAAACTCCTTGTCGGCCGGCCGTGAGATTTGCGGAAAAAAATTGGGCCTTATTGGTTTTGGTTCTATTGGACAACTTACTGCAAGTCTTGCGTTAAAAGTCGGTATGGATGTAGTTGCTTTTGATAATCTTTTGCCTGCTTCTCATCCTGTTTATAAACAATCTAACGTTCTATTCAAGGATTTTGATGATTTAGTAGCTTCATCAGATGTCATCAGCCTGCATATTCCTTTGCTATCTTCTACCAAAGGTCTTTTTGATGAGAAATGTTTGTCTTTGATGAAACCCGATGCCATACTAATAAATACTTCTCGCGGAGAGATCGTCGATGAAATAGCGCTTGTCAACGCCTTAAGGAATAAAAATTTGGGAGGTGCTTCAATCGATGTTTTTGGAGTGGAGCCGCTTGCTGCTTCCCCACACTTTTTTGATTGTCCTAACTTGATACTGACGCCACATATTGCTGGCGTCACAGCGGAGTCTAATGTCAGAGTAAGTTATTTAATTGCAGAAAAAGTTTTGAAGGCTCTTCAATGAAAATTCATTCAGAAGAACTGATAAAAATAGTTGCAGAGTTTTTGTCTCATTCTGGAGCAAATGTCTTAATGGCTCAAGCTGCCGCAAAAGCCTTAATCTTGGCAGAGTCGCAAGGACTTAGCTCGCATGGCTTGTCTCGGGTCAATCAATATGCAACCCATCTTCGTAATGGACGCGTGAATGGCCTCGCGAATCCGACTGTTATCAAACGTAAAAGCGGCGCGCTAGTGGTTGACGCGCAAGAGGGATTAGCATTTGGTGCTTGCGAATTAGCTGTGAATCAAGCTGTTTTGGCAGCTAAAGATTTTGGCGTCGCTTTTGCTGGTGTTATTCGTAGCCACCACTGTGGCGTTGTAGTTGATCACTTGCGTGCTGTTGCAAATGCTGGAATGGTAGGCATTGGATTTTCTAATTCACCAGCAGCAATGCCAGCAGCTGGAGGACGTCATCCTATTTTTGGTACTGACCCTATAGCCGCTGTTTTTCCAAGGCGTGATGGAAAAACACCTTTGATGATTGACTTAAGTTTGAGTGAAGTTGCGCGGGGCAAACTTATGGTCGCAGCTAAAGAGGGTAAATCGATTCCGCTTGGTTGGGCGCTCGACGGTGAGGGGCTTCCTACTACGGACCCTAAGGCTGGGTTGACTGGGTCCATGTTGCCTTTTGGAAGCGCAGCAAATTCCTCTCCCAAAGGGGCCATGCTTGCATTGATGGTTGAGCTTTTAGTGACTGCTGTCATTGGCGCTAATTTTGGTTTTGAGGCTTCTAGTTTTTTCATTGATGAAGGTAATCGTCCTGGACTAGGTCAAGCTTTCCTCGTCATTGATCCAGGCGCTTTGGCTGGACGTGATAATTTTCTAGACCGAGTTGAGGAACTGATAGCGGAAATGCTAAAAGATGAATCAGTTAGGTTACCCGGCGCTAGGCGAGAAGCCCTCAGATTAAAAATGATGAGCGATGGATTTGAAGTTTCAGATGAAATGGTTTCATCTTGGAAGAACTTTTAAGCTGTTTTTTTAACTCTACTAGGAGATTACGCTATGGATCGCAGAAAATTTGTTGCATCTACAAGCCTTGCAACTGTCGCCACATTCTTATCTAAAAATGTCTTTGCCCAAGAGTATCCAAAGAATGGAGCGACTATTCGTTATGTTGTTCCCTTTCCGCCGGGCGGACTTACTGACATGATGGCTAGGCTGGTTGGACAGCAATTAGGGGTTCGATGGGGTGTCAACGTAGTGATTGAAAATAAACCCGGGGGAGGAGGGCAAATAGGTGCGGCTGAAGTTTCGCGTGCAAGTGGCGATGGACAAACATTACTTGCTGTAACCTTGGCTCACGCTGCCAACGTTACGCTTTATAGGGGAACTGCCAACTACGACTTTCAGAAAGAACTTCGTCCTGTTGCCTTATTAGCTGGATCACCTATGTTGATAGTTGTGCCAGTAAATAGCTCTATTAAGGATTACAAAGATTTAGTCACTAAAGCTAAAGCGGAAAATCTCAATGCTGGCTCAAGTGGAAACGGAACACCTCCACATCTGATGCTAGCCTTGTTTAATGAACTCAATAGAACACAAGTTCAACATATTCCGTATAAAGGCGGCGCTCCATCAATGACGGACTTAATTGGTAACCAACTAGATGTTATTTTCTCCAACTTGCCTGAAAGTGTTGCGCATGTCAAAAGTGGAAAATTACGCGCCCTAGCAATTGCTAGTTCATCACGCCATCCTTTCATTCCTGAAGTTATGACTACAGCTGAGGCTGGTGCTTCAACTTTAGCAATGGAAAACTGGACGGCAATAATGGCCCCAGCTTCTATGAGCGATGCTAATGTTGCAAAACTAGGAGCCGAAGTCGTAAAAATAATGGCTTCACCTGATATTGATGAGAAAGCTCGAACACAAGGTTTTCGCGTGGATGCACGAGGTCCTCAACAGTTCACGCCTTTTCTAAAAGATGAGATCGAACGATGGGGAAAGATCATTAAATCAGCTGGCATATCAGCTTCTTAAATCGTCTTTATAAGATTTGTCCTACGCCAGCAATAGTGAGTTCAATCCAATCAGCTCATAAGCGTTGGGGTGGATGAACCCACTAACCTGCATCTTCGGCTTTTAAATAGTCCATAACAATTTTGATTGATAGTTTCCCCGGATATACATATGGATCAAAATCTGGATGCTTTTGTTTAATAGCTTGATATAAAAACTTTATGTGAATATATTCCATTGTCCAAGCATCAAAAAAT
>JGI24768J34885_10000241_pt1 | contig 15969 bp, 20 predicted proteins | sample LakOntMetagenome_FD_34885 | JGI IMG/M metagenome (IMG submission 34885) | reverse complement strand
AAAAAATTCAAAAGAATTATAAAGAACGCGAAAGGTTTGTGTCATACGACTGTTTTAGAGGCTAAATATCGTAATAATGAATAGAATGATGAAGTTATTTTTCGGTGGTTTTACGCCAAGTATGACCACAGTGGTCGCACGAATAGAAGTATTTCATATGCACTGGATGATATTTAACATAGAGCACTTGGGGATTGTCCTTGGGGCCATTGCACTCAGAGTTTTCACATACGATTTTAGGGTCTTGCACACGGGGCAGTGTGGGGTCAAACCGTAGGTAGGCATTACGATGTTGTAGATAGAGTAGGTCGTCTTCAGAATACATGGTCTTTGAAATACGCACGGCCTTACCGACATCGGGTGTATCTGTGCTCTGAAACTGACAGTATTTACAGTAACGCACTAGATGTTGGTCACCTTCTGTTTTTAGATAGAGGATGTTTTGGCAGATTTTGCAGAATTCCATGGTATTTCTATTATAGCAGATCTTTTATTTATTTAACTAAGCACATAAAGATATACCTATTCATTTTTTTATGATGCGGTCATTGAATATCTTTTTGATTCACTCGCCAGCGGCGGTTGTTCGTGAAAATAGCATGAATACCACCTGTAAAATATTAGAGACCTTATGCCAACAAGTGGGTTATAAATTTCGCGTCTTTAAGGTCATCTCACATGAAACGAGTGAGCTAAAACATAAGGCCGCTGAATTGGAGAAGACCATCCAATACACCAAAACGGACGACGAAGAGTTTGATCGTTTTCTCCATGTGCTTAATCTGGAGCAGATTTCCAATATTTTAAAACAAAAAGAGGCGCTGAAACAGATTGCAAATATGTGTAAGCTACCGACCATTACAGCCAGCGATCGGTTTATGATAATGGAAGACGATGCATTAATCTTACCAGAGTTCCAAGAGAATATGGGCGCTTTAATCAGCGTATTGGATTCCGATGATTGGGACCTATTGATGCTTTCTCTTTCCCAACCGAATCCGGCGCCCACGCCTGGTAAGAACCCGCTGATAGATGCGCGCCCATTTGGTAAAATTCTATCCGGTAAGGAGGCCTATTTTATTCAACCGACGGCCGCCAAACAGCTCTATGATTCGTTTGAACCCACGATGCGTTTTACATATCGTTACCATCTCTCCTATTGGATCCATACAAATGCTTCTATACGTGTAAAATGCCCGACCCATCGGGTAATGTTGGAAGGCAGTAAGATTGGGTTTATGCCCAGTTGCGCCAGCGATAACAATCTATTAATCTATAATCAAGAGTTTATGGAAATGTTTAAAATGATGATCAATCAAACGCCGTATGATTTTCAAAAGATAAAGACGCATTATAAGATTATTGAACACTTAAAATCACCGGATGCAATGCACCTTTATGGGGTGATTCTGCATCGGGAAGGCAAATTAGAACAGGCNAAAGAGATTTTTCTAGAGGCNATTNATGAAATGCGGGCAAAGGGAGGTCTATTATCTGGGCGCTCGGAGTTACTAAACAATACCATTAACATTCATGGCATTGCCCAGGATGACTTGGCAAAGATACAGCTACAACCGTCAAAGTATGTCAGTGTGGTCTTTTAGCAATCGTAGAAGGACATTCCCGTGGCATGGTTCTGGACAACACCAACAACCGAGTTCTTTCCCCTTGAGTTCTTTAAGTTCATTATATAACGTAGGGTGATTCAGGATAAACGTTTCATAAAGTGCGAGACATTCGTCGCGGCCATATTTTTTTACCGGGAAAGGATTCTGCCATTTGGAGCCTACGGCACCGGGCACATAAAAGCTCATGTTTCTGCCGATATAAACGGCGTCTTCTCGGGCTGCCCATTCTTGAAAATTGGCAATGTTNCGCTTTACAAGGTGTGCTTTCTTAACATTNACAACACTCATTTTGTTTTTGTTTCAATCGTCCTATAGAAATCCTTATCATTTTTTATGATCATGGCTTAAAAATTTGAATCTCTCTTAAGAAATAGAAGAAACGCTACACGATGATTATCCCNATTCGTTGCTTTACATGCGGTAAAACAATCGGTGATAAATACGATTGGTATGATGAGGAGGTTCAGCTGCTTATTAAACAGACCACTGGGGGCGAGGAGGGTGTGGGTAAAGCAGCGAAGAAACCAACGAAGAAAGAGGCGCTGGAGCAAGAGAAGCTGAGTGAATCGCTTAAATACTTTGACGAGGTAAAGACGGGTCCGATTCTAGATAAACTGGGACTTACCCGCTATTGTTGCCGGCGGCATATGTTGGGACATGTGGATATGATGAAGGTAATTTAAGTAAAAAAAATATCTACGGAATGATTAGTTCAGAATGTATGCTCGTTTAGTCTATTGCGTTGTAGCTGCTATTTTATTCTTTCTAATTTCGTCTCCTTGGTTATATACCTTTGTCAATTCCATTCTAGGCAAGGTCTTTACAGTAGCAGTAAAGGGATGCCCCACCATTCCGGGATTATTCCTCCACGGATTTGTCTTCCTGGTCGTTATCTACGTGCTTTCGTATTTCAAGGTTATTCGGGAGGCGTTTATTGGTGAGGATATATCCTTAAGCATTAAATTAGCGTGTGATCCCCGTTGCAGAATAGATGAAACATGCACCCCCAATGGATGTATGCCACGTAGCGGCCAAACAACTGGAGAGCCAGGTATCGTATATATAAATGGTGTCGCCCAACCTTATAGAGGAGGTGGTGCAGCGTGGCAGCAGTCTGGTATGGCCACACCGCCAGCACCTTCTATGACTCCAGGTGTGCCCAGATCCATGCCGCCGCCAGCTGCACCCGTGGCACCCGCACCCGCTGCGCCAATAGCACGCACACCCATATCCGTGGCTTCCGCTACTAGATAGTAGCCGCTACATTTTCCAGCGATGGCCGCAGTGTAGGCAAGATATAAACATGGTCATGGGTTCATCTGCACTACGGGTCTGCATTTCATAGTAAGAGCAGCGGTTCTTCTTACATTTACCACAAGTGTAGCGGTCTGTCATTGCTACCGATTGCGCCTCATAAGCATCTTTCGTATGCAGCAATTCGCGATCAATGATATCCTTCCAAATCTCNGGATACATATTTTCTGGCCGCAGGGTAGCCAGAATATGAGGCATAAACTCCTTATCTTGAAGACGTTTAAGGAGACGTTTATTTTTAATACTGTATTTGGCATTCAAATTGCAGTATAGGCTTTTTGCTTTAGCCATATAAAGTTCCTTAAACATATCGCATGACCAGCTGCATGGGAATTGATTTTCCGTAGCATAGTCAATACAAAAATTGAAGAGCCCAATTTCTAGGTCTTTGGACTGAATTTCAGAGAGCTTGAGTCCCTTGAATAGTTCTCTGGTCTTCTCACGAATCTCGGTCATTGTATGTAGCTATAGAGGAGTGTTATAGACATTATATCATTTTTTACTTAAGTAAAAAAATTGACATATTTATTAGAGATACTATAACTACAATGACTATGAATCTTCAATCCTTTTTCTCTAACGACCAGGCCAATACGGTAGAGCTATATTTTTGCCCGGCGACATTGGATAAGACGGCTCCTGTATTCTCGTGTGGGTGGGAACAATTGCCGAAGCTACCAATGCATTTGTTCCGAACGCATTTGGACCAGGAATTAACCGAGTATTGCCATCGTGACCTGGTCTATTGTTATGACCGTAGCAATGATTCCCAACGGACTTATCAAAAGCACTGGATTTCAGACGATTTTGATGAATGCTGCTATACCCTGGTAACGCATGAGGAGTCACATCCAGCCCATCGTTTTCCCTGCACGACAGAGATAAATGAAAAAAGAGATATTCATCGGATTCAATATAAAATCAATAATCGCATGTTCTTTATGGTAGATAAAGAGTTGGCTTCATGGACAATGTATTTGCGTTATCAACATGCGGCGAATATGGATCTGGATAAGATGTCAGAGGATTGGAATCAAATCGTGAAACAGTTGAAGCGTTCTATCTATCATTCTCAGAAAGGCATTCCTTAGGCATCCATTTCTGGGTATCGGGTTGCTGAATACATTTGAACGGAATAGATGTCGCTACATTCAGATTTCTAAATATACTACGAAGCATTTTACTGAGAACCAGCGATGGGACAGCGGCCACGCCTGCTTTCTGTTGCGAATTTTCTTGTTCATACATATCATAAACGTCTGGTTGGTCTGTCTTACGCAACCAGAACAATTTTTCATTGGCATCATAGTTAGAACGCACTATAGGAATAGATACATTCGTTTGTCTCACCGTTGCGAGTTGCGTGGGAATGGCGACCGATTCTTGAAATTCGGGCATGTCTTTCACTTTGCGGAAGACGTTCTTTACCAGAGCATCGTCAAAATTCATGAGTTTAGGCTTATATTTACTGTTGTGTGGCATGAAATAGATTCCACGATTGGTATAAGGCATATCATTGCTTTGGAGAAGCATCTTCTGGATAGAGACCTGGTCACAATCCCAATACTTTTTCACTTGAAATTGACAGACATCCATGAGGTCGTCGGGTTGATAATGATTTTCCAACATTTCATAAATATATTTCAACCGAATGGGAAGCGCTTGATCTTGAAGGTAACGCCCTTTATAGATCAGAATATCGTTGATCAAGAAGACCCATTGTTGGTTTTTATCTTTGACCATTTCACCTTCAATAAGTGTATTTTGGAAGACTTCTTCGGCGAACTGGCCTTTCGTCAGAATGATACGAGGTTTTTGGTATCCGGGCTGGACTTTTTTATCAATATACATAATTTGTTGCACATCTTCGTATTTGGTAAAATAGACGAAATATGGGTTTCCATTGGAACGCAGACTAGCCCAATGGGGAATGGTCTGGACATATTTAAATTGCTGATCATCCAGTTTAAACCAATGTTTTTGTAGAATACGTAGATGATACTTCTTCTCTAGTTCGTCTAGAATCCAGTCTTTGGCATCTGAACATTTAATATTAAATGCGATGCGGTCACAAAAAGAAATGATTCCAGTATGCATAGCGGCGTATTGCTTCTCCTAGAAGTATCTTCAACTTTTTATTCTTTATTTTGTCATTTTTAAATGGATTAGGGTAGAGATAGCTTCCAGTGTATTGCGAATGGCCATAAATTCATGCGGTTTGGACTCTGGATAGAGTTGGGCATATTCACCAATTGCATCCAGTGTGCTTATAGTAATGGTATCGTTATTCACATTTGTGATAGAAGATGACCAGGTAATTGGTTTATCAAAGTCCGGCTCGTCATCTGCCGTCATATCCACGTCTGGGTATGTAGTAAAACGGTCTCTATCGTGTAGAAAGGTATCCCCATTGGTATCGTAAATGATTTGAATCAAGGTTATATTACGTATAATTATTTTATCACCCGCTTTGATTTCAATGACCCATTTGAAATGGTCATATACGATATGGGTGTTTGGATTGCCGAATGAACAATAGGGTCCATCTTCAAAGGGATACTCGGGCACCAATAGCTCTAGCGGATAGGTTTCAAGGGGTTTGAAAAGAGAGTATATACTGTTCATGAATGGGTAACTCATTTGATAAAGATAAAGATAGGGATATTTTTAAGTCATTAGTCAGTGTAGGTAGGAAACCGAATTCTTGGCATAGCAAATGGGGATGTTCGCGATGGGCAGATCCTTAGACATTTCCCGAGAAGGAGGGCAGCAGCCAATCGGTTTCAGGGGATAATCCATCTTGATTTCATTCGGGATACTGGGGAAATAGGTTTGGAACATACGCTCTTTCTCCGTTACTTCATTGGCCGCAGCCGTCTTGATGGCTTCCTCTTCCTGCGCTTTAAGGTCAGCTGTCTTGATAATGGTCGGGTAATAAATCGGACGAGGACCGGCTTTTACCACCAACATATAAATCACTAGAATTGCCACAATTAGAATTGTAACCGCTACAATATACATCTTCTTTACTATTATGAAATATTTTTACAGCGCAGCTTTAATAGCGGCAATGTTTGCCCCTACAATCTTTTGAAATAGGGTCCCTTTTTTGAAAATTAGAATCGTGGGGAAGGCCGTTATTTCATAGGCCNACATTACTTCATTGACGACCTGTTGGACGGCGACATTTTCGTGATCCCCATTAACTTTTAGCACTGTTACACCGGTCAATTTCTCTAGTTGAGGAGCGAGCATTTTACAGGGGCCACACCAGGATGCATAGAAATCTACCAGAATGGTTTCACCTGAAGAAATATGCGATAGCAATATGGCTTTAATATTGATCTCTGAAATGTCTAGCATTCTATTATATAAAAACTATAAAATCTGTTTAAACCCTTTTTCATAAAGATATATTAAGATGCTTGTATTGGAGGGAATTCTCCTTAGTTTATGTTTTATATGTTGTTACGATACATATGAAAATTGTTATAAGAAAGCCTATATGAAAAGGGTCATGGAAATTGATATAGATAGCATTGCCCCTCTGAACAATACGGATACGGAAGAGCCTTGTCCGATTTGTTTGGAGCCATTAGATACCTTACGCTACAAGAGACGGACTGTATGCGGCCATACCTTTTGTTCAGAGTGTCTGTGTATATGGCTAGAGAAGAAACCCGTCTGTCCATTATGCAATGAGGTATTTTGATTGTTTGAACCATTCTACTGTTTCATGAATCCCTTTATAGAGGTCTGTAAAGTGCATAGAGGCAAACTGAGAGTGTGGGCAAACGGTTTTCTTGTATTGTCCGTCGGCAGCGGTCGTATCAAATACAAGTGCCCCTTCATAATCAAAACATTTAGCTACATAGCATGCCACTTGAGCAATGGTCACTTGCGCTTCTACTGGGGGAGAACATATGTAGCGTCCGGATGTTTCACATTGGTGTGTCGCCCAGAGGATCATCTTGGCCAGATCTCTGCTATGAATAAATTGCCTTATAGGGGTTCCGGTGCCTTTTACCACAAAAGGCATATTGTTTTGTTTGGCCAGATAACACCGATGGATAAGTGCAGGCAACACATGTGCATTCTCTAGATGAAAATTATCGTGTGGACCATATATATTGGTTGGAATCAAACAAATACTTGTAATGCCGTGAGCACTGGTAAGAATGCGACTATGAACATCCAGCATTCTTTTTGCATATGCATAGCCTTCGTTGGAGGAATGGGGTGGGCTAGCATGAAGCACGTCCTCTGTCAGAGGTTCATAGCCATCTGGAAAGATACATGTAGAAAGCATACTGATGACCTTTTTAACCTTATGTATGCGGGAATATTTCAATACAAGTGTATTCATGAGTATATTATCTTCATACATTTCAGCGGGTTGATTCATATTCTTGAATAATCCCCCAACGTTCGCAGCTAAATGAATGACTATCTCTGGATGATAACATTCAAATATAGTGCGCACATCTTCTTCCCATGTAAGATCGCCGGCCTTAGAGGAAAGGAATACCCAATCACTTATATGTTTATTACCTATCTCGCTCTGTAAGGCATTACCGACGAGCCCACTCGCACCAGTGACGAGAACTTTCATTTAAGAATTTAGAAATATTTATGTTTAAATGAGAAAGATAGCCTTTATTACGGGAATCAATGGTCAAGATGGTTCTTATCTGAGTGAATTGCTACTGGAAAAGGAATATTATGTGTATGGTATTATTCGTCGCATGTCGCTTATGAATACAGAACGCATTGACCATCTACTAAACCATCCAAATTTTACACACTTCTATGGAGATGTGACAGATGCGACCAACATGTTTCAGATATTGACTAAAATTTATATGAAGCATATGACGGCAGATATAGAAGTTTATCATTTGGCAGCGCAGAGTCATGTCAAGGTATCCTTTGAATTACCAGAATATACGGCGGAGGTAGATGCGATTGGCACCTTGCGACTATTGGATGTGTGTAAGTCTATCAAAGAAACGTATCAATTGCCGAAAGACAGACTAAAGATATATATTGCTTGCACCTCTGAAATGTTTGGCGGCGTGCTGGAGATTCCACAGAATGAGCNGACACCNTTTAATCCACGTTCGCCCTATGCNATCTCAAAACAGTTTGCTTTTTATATTGGAAAGAATTATCGGGAAGCGTATGATATGTTTATAAGCAACGGTATTCTCTTTAACCACGAAAGCCCGCGGCGCGGATTCAATTTTGTAACGCGTAAAGTGACGCTAGGAATTGGTAAAATTTTAAAAGGAAAGAATGAACATATTCAGATGGGTAATATTGATTCGGTAAGGGATTGGGGGCATGCCAAGGATTTTGTCAGGGCAATGCATCTAATGCTACAGCATAAAGAGCCGGATGATTTTGTTATTGCCACTGGTGAAACGCATTCGGTAAGAGTGTTTATTGAAAAGGCCTTTGCGATAAAAGGGATGTATATTACCTGGTGTGGAGAGAAGGGTTCAGTGGAAGAGACAGGAGTTGATCAGAATGGTATTGTCCGGATTCGGATAAATGAGAAGTATTTTCGCCCCACAGAAGTATCCTATCTTCAGGGAGATGCGACCAAAGCGGAAGCGCTATTGGGATGGAAACCAGAATATTCATTTGAGGCGCTTATTCGCGAAATGGTAGCCACCGATACGGATACACATTTATTACATGAAATATGAGGATAAATAAAAAAATTGAAAATGAAATTAAACGTTATATTAGGAAATCTTACACACAAACGCTAACTCTAACGCTATGGATACCGTTGCTCCCTACGAGATCTACCTGACGGATAGCAACGAGCGCATGGGCGTCTTTAGGAACTATAAGACGGGTGGGACTTACACAGCGCCCTACGAGGGAAAGCTGGTGAATGCGAACAGCTACGACCTGGGCGACATGGTTGAGTTTGAGAGCAACATCTGGGGATGGCAGGAGGGGCAGGTGGTCCGGATTTCTATCTGCCCGACGGTGAAGGACGAATATGAACTGGAGTTTATGCTGGAGGACGGCACCTTGAAGCGCGAGTATGTGGAGGGACAGTTTCTGTAGCCAGCGAGCTACACGATTAACTTCAAAATATAAATAAAAACTTTTAAATTTTATAAGAGATAGATGAAGTGGGTATTTATAACAGCGGCAACGGCAGTAGCAATAGCAATATTTTTAGCTTTTGTGATTGGTCGGCGCGTCCGTCAGGAAACATTTGTGGGTGGGGCGGCTTCCGCTAGCGATCCACCGAAGGAATTCCCCAACCTTTTAACGAAAGAGGAATGCCGTCAGTTGATAGATATAGCTACAAAGAAAGGGTTAGATAGCAGCCCTGTCTGGAAGAATGAAGGGGATGGAGGCAGCTATGCAGATACAGCCTCTCGGAGTAGCCAACAGGTCTGGTTTGGAGATGAAGAAGATGCCCTAGTGAAAAAGGTTTCTAAAATCTCCCAACGCTTAACCGGATTCTCTCTGGACAAACATGAGAAATTACAAGTAGCNCATTATCAGAAAGAAGGCAAATTCAATGAGCACTTTGATGCATGTATAAATGGCAAAGACAGCGCCAACTGTAAGGCGATGAATCACAATGCGGGTCAAAGACGCACCACGCTGATCATATATTTAAACGATGATTTTGAAGGGGGTGAAACTGAGTTTGTGACAACGGGTCAAAAAATAAAGCCGGAGACAGGTAAGGGTTTATTGTTTTGGAATACAGATGACGCCGAAGAAGTGATTCAGTCTTCTAAACATCGCGGCAATCCGGTGCTATCTGGTGAGAAATGGATCTGCACTAAATGGACACATCCACACACCTTTCGTTAATGGGTCGCGGCACCGGCGGCTTTAAATACCTTGACTGCCCGCGCACTGGCTTCTTTGTGGTCAATGACAGGGGCCGGATAGGAAGTAAGGCCTTTATATTTTTCACGCACCACCGGATCAAACCATTTGTGTATATCTTTGGCCGGCACATCCTTTAATTCGGGCACCCAATGCTTGATATAGGTGGCCTCTTTGTCAAATTTATTGGATTGAATGAATGGGTTAAAGGGAGGTCTAAAATAGGGGACCGCATCTGCGCCGGTGGAAGAGGCGAACCCCCAGCCCGCGGTATTGCTATAAATATCGGCATCTACCAGGTGCGTATAATAGTATTTTAATCCCCAGCGCCAGTCAATTAAGAAATACTTACTGAGCACCGAGGCACATAGCATTCGGACGCGATTATGTTGATGCCCGCTGACATTTAATTCCCGCATTCCAGCATCTACTAGGGGATATCCGGTCAGCCCCGCGGCCCATTGATTAAAAAGGTGCTTATCGTAAGACCATGGGATGGCTTTGTCCAGGGCCGCGTGCAAAGCCGTGCCNCTTTGTAGCTCTGGGTGTAGGGCATATATTTTCAAATAAAAATCTCTAAAGACGAGTTCTCGGATGAGCCCATGTTCTTTACCAAAGAGTTTTACGATGGCCCAATACATTTCTCGGATGCTCACGGTGCCAAATTTTAGATGAGCCGACATCCGAGAAGTTTTTGCCAAGGCGGGGAAGTTGCGACCCTCTTCGTAATCTTTCAATTGATTTAGATGTTTTAAGCCTAGCAGACCAAGGGTTCTGCCTCCATGAATAGCGAGNGCAGGNTTCTCTTGGTAAAAGGATGCCATTTTGGACAAGGGGAGCGCATGTTTGAAACTTAGANCCGAGAAGNCCTGTTTTGTAGGTCTAGTTGTAGCTACATCTCTAATCGTATATTCTTTTAATATTCTTTTATAAAATTGGGATAATACCATATAGGGACGCTCACCCTCTAACAATCCATCTTTTAAGGGTAGGAGCCCATAATCTTCTTTTTGTATAAATTGTATGTCTGCCGCCTGCGACGCACACCACTTACGAATGAGTGTATCTCTCTTGGTAGCATAGACGCTATAATCTTGATTGGAATATATGGTCTTAAAAGGGTGTTCTTTGTATATTTGGGATAGCACAGTGGTATGCTCTCCATAAAAGATGTTTAAATGGCTGCCTACTTTCGCTAATTGTTGATTGAGATCTGTCAGGGATTCGCACATAAATTGCACGGATGGGTGAGAGAAATAGGGGTTTTTAACGGGATCAATTTGTTCGGGTGTAAAGATGAACGCGGGAATGATTTTAGCACCCTCTTTAATGGCATGGAGGAGCGTGGTATTATCATTTAATCGTAAATCTCTTTGAAAGAGAAAGACGGCAGTCATCTTTAATTATTATAATTAAATAAAAAATGAGAATTTATATTATAATAAATAATAAACAAGCATGGAGAGTCAAATTCTTCCGCCCCATGTTAAATCGCGTTCTACGAAACTGGCGATCTTTGACTTTGACGGGACATTGGTGCGCCCCAAGGAAAGCCGCCGGTTCCCAAAAGATAAAGAGGATTGGGAGTGGCTGCGCCCGACGGTGCCAATCAAACTCAAAGAGTATGCCAAACAAAAATATCGCATGGTCATTGTGACGGATCAATCCAAGCCTTGGAAGGTGGAGATGATTAAAGATGTCGTCCAGGCGCTTAAACTAAACATTACGGTTGTGATAGGGGTGAAAGATGCACAAAAACCGAATCCGGGTCTCTTTCTAACCCAATTTACGCCAGGTAAAAACATGGATATGGAGGATAGCTTTTATGTGGGAGATGCAGCGGGGCGCGCGGCAGATTGGGCAGACCGTGATATACAGTTTGCGAAAAATGTCGGCCTTAAATTCTATACACCGGAAGAGATATTTGATGAGCCACGTTCGCAGAGGTCGCCCACACCAAAGATCGCTATACCGGACCATAAAGAGGTCATTATTATGATTGGTTATCCGGGCAGTGGTAAATCCACCGTTATAAAAGAGAACTTTGAACCCTATGGATATTATCGCGTAGAGGGTGACGTTTATAAAACCGCAAAAGCCATGATTAAAGAGGCGCGCAAACACCCAGGGCAATCCATTGTATTTGATGCTACCAATGGCACGCGCGAGAGACGTCAAGCATATATTGATTATGCCCGGGAGATAGGTTTTGGGGTCAGATGTGTCTGGGTTACAACGTCCATTGAAGAGGCCATGGCCCGGGTGAATAAACGGGAAAAAGAAACGGGTATAAAAATTCCTGCCATCGCACTATATCTCTATCGTAAGAAGTTTGAGGNGCCGACGGCGGACGAATGTGAGGTGATAAAGGTTTAGAATTAAAGATATGGTGCGATTATTAGTTATACTATGCAGCCGACCCCACCGCCAATGAGAGGATGCCGCCTGGCTTGGTTCATTACAGGGAATATGCTAATTGCTCTATTGTTTTCACCCTATATAGTGTATGAATCGGTTAAACCTATTTTAACTCCATCAGCTCTTGCCAAGAAACTTGTTTAAGGTCAATCTTCTGTAAGACCACCAAATTTTGTTTATCTTTTTGAATAGAATCTTTTAGTATTTTCTTTTGGAAAGCATTAAGTAGTTTATCTTCTTGCTTTAGTTGTAGCGTATCTTTTTTGATGCTTTCGGTATTCGCCACGATACTCTTTTGAATTAACACGATGACGGCCTTTTTACATTTATCCACTTTACATTTGAGTAGTTCTTCCATGGCAGGATTTTTTCGCATCATATCTAAATTAACCGTTTTTTTCGTATTGGCCGATAGTGCTTTTATGAATTCACCATAGCCCTTGTATTCTTTCCGACACATTTTTTGGAGACATTTATTCGCAGTATCGTATGCTTCAACCATTTCTGTTTCTGCTTTGCTCATTTTGAATGCATCGTCCATGGTTCTGTTTCTTGTATAGCCGATAAAAATAAAATCCTTAGCGTATTAAAGGTTTCACTGCATTATAGTATAATGCTCAACGATGCGTTTAGCGTGTTGTTTTCGTATGGACGATAAACCAACGCCTATGGATATTGATTTGCCTGAGCCAGAGGAACCAAAGAAATATAAGAAGAAGACCATCCCGAAGGCAGTGAGAATGGCCGTTTGGAATACGTATATTGGCGAAACCGTTGGTAAGACCTATTGTATGGTATGCAATCAAAATGCGATTACACAGATGAATTTCCATTGTGCGCATGTGGTGGCTGAAGCAATGGGAGGGCAGACAACGGTAGAGAACTTGCGTCCAACGTGTGCGGCGTGCAACCTATCTATGGGAAAAAGAAATTTGAATGAATTTAAGAATTGCCATTTCCAATAATCAATAAACCAATAAAATATTTCCAATAAGATAGTATAAGAGATGCCGCCTAAAAAAACATATCGTCAAGTGGTTCAACCAGACTCTGAATCTGAATATAGCAGTGCTCGCAGTTCCAGCGGCAGTAGCGGAAGCGACATGAGCGAGAGTTCCACTTCGGGTGATAAAACGGTTAATCGGACGGCGCTATGTATTCGTAATGTAGCGAATTTCAGTCGGATAAAGCCTTTCCAGATGCTGGACAAAAAGAACTTTAACCCGAAGCTGCTGGATTACTATATTGACCAGTCTTCGCCTAAATTAGCGGCTCTCTTTGAGAAGATTGCGGCACTGGATGCGNCTGANCTAAANCGCGAAGGCAAAACCTTCAANCACATGATTTTCACAGATAACAAGAGCAGTTCCTATGGTGCCAAGATTATCGCTTCGGCATTTATTGCGAAAGGTTATAACCCGGCGTTCCATGTGCAGGGCTCTGGCTTTACCTTATACCCTGATGAGAAGCTGCTAGAGACGAAAGGCCATAACTTTTCTCTCTTAATGAGCAAAAGCTTATTTGACCGTTCCGTCAATGTAAAGTTCAAGAAATCCGTTCTAGAAATGTATAATGGCCGCCCTGAGAACGTGCAAGGTGAGCTCACACGTTTTATTATTTTAGATCAAGGATTCAAAGAGGGCATTGATCTGTTTGACGTGAAATATGTGCATCTGTTTGAACCGCTCGTGGTGCCGGCCGATCAGAAACAGGCCATTGGTCGTGGCACGCGCTTCTGTGGCCAAAAGGGATTAGAGTTCCACCCCCGTTATGGCTGGCCACTGTATGTCTTCCGTTATGAAGTGAATATTACACCGGATCAACGGAGAGATTTACAGGGTGCGACGAATATGTTTAATCTCTATCTAAAATATGCCAACATTGATATCCGTAAGGTTGTCTTTGCGGCGGAATTAGAAGAAGCCTCTGTAGCGGCTGCGGTAGATAAAGAACTTACCAAGACGGTGCATCAATTTACCATTGAACGCCCACCGGCTGCTTTACGCGCAAGTGCCAGTGGTGGTGTGGTGCTGCGTTCCAACGTGCCTCACCCACCCAAGAAGCTGTTTAACAGTGTATCGGCCATGAACATGCATCTCAGCAAAGGCTTTAAACAATTCGCCTACCCAAAAGTGAAGCTGGAAAATATGTGCAAAGATATGGCTGGTGGTGCGGCACCTCAATTGGTGCAATTTACACCTACCCAGGATTTCATTCGTCATTATTTCCAACCGGAGTCGGCTTATAAGGGCATGCTACTTTGGCATTCCGTGGGCACAGGTAAGACTTGCTCTGCGATTGCCACTGCCAGTACCAGTTTTGAGAAAGAAGGTTACACCATTCTATGGGTGACACGTCATACCCTAAAGAGTGATATCTGGAAGAATATGTTCCAATGGGTTTGCAGCATGACCGTGCAGGAGAGACTAAAGGACGGCACCTTAAAACTGCCTGCCAATCTGAGCAACCCGAAACGCTTTGCCCCTCCTGAGTGGATGGAGCCCATTTCTTACAAACAATTCAGTAATATGTTATTGAAAAAGAATAAGATTTACGATGAAATTGTAAAGCGTAATGGCGCAAAAGACCCTCTGCGTAAAACGCTGGTCATTATAGATGAAGCGCATAAGCTCTATTCGCCCACGGTGGTCGGCAGTGAGAAACCCCGCACGGATATTCTAGAAGAGATGATTCAGAACTCGTATAAGACGAGTGGCAAGGACAGTGTGCGTGTCCTACTCATGACGGCGACCCCTTATACTGAGGATGGTATGGAAATGGTGAATTTACTGAACATCTTGCGTGAAAAAGACCCGCTGCCGAAGACCTTTGAGGCATTTGGCAAGAGATATCTGGACGACCAGGGTAAATTTAAACCGAAAATGTTGAAGGATTTCCAGGACGATATTAGTGGCTATATTAGTTACCTCAATCGTTCTCAAGATGCGCGTAACTTTGCCCACCCTGTGCTGGAAGATGTCTTCGTGGATTTAACCGAGGAAGAGAAAGTTGAGGAAGTGCCGAAAGAGTATGACGAGGAAGGTAATGAGGTAAAGGTAAAGAAGAAGGCTGTAAAAGGCAAGTATGAGAAGTGGATGGCGGAAGTGCGCGAACAGCTAAAGGAGCAAAAGGTGTTCGTAAGGGAAGCAAAGAAAGAATACAAAGACTGTGCCAAGGGAGAGAAGGTGGGAGAACTAAAAGCGAAAATTAAGATTCGGATCAAACAAGAAATGGATGTGCTAAAGGAGGCGGAAGAGAAAGACTTAGAGAATTGTAAGGAGAAGCCTACCAAAGAGCGTAAAGAGTGTCGCGATAAGATCAAGGCGTCCTATAAGGCGAAGGTCCAAGCCCTAAAGGAAAAGAAGGAGCAGCTATACGCAGAATGCAAGCAGCCACCGGAGGACTGTGAGGAAATTGGCGAAGAGCTAGATAAATTAGAGAATGACCTGGTGGTAATTAACGAAGAGAAATTACAGGTCCGCGCGTATATGGATGAGATAAAGGAACGCATGAAGAAATTATCGACCGAAGCCAAAGAGTTGCGTAAGATATACAAGAAGGATAAGGCGGCTATCCAGAGTATGGTCGTAAAGAATAAGCAGACGCTCAAGGGATTCCGTGCGATTAAAGATAAGAAAGTGCGCACGGAGAAGGTCAAAGCCTATAGAGCGGCAGAGCAGAAGGAGATAAAAGAGTTTATTCAAAAGGTAAAAGATATGCGTTCTCGCTTAGCGGGTAT
>JGI24768J34885_10000235_pt1 | contig 16095 bp, 18 predicted proteins | sample LakOntMetagenome_FD_34885 | JGI IMG/M metagenome (IMG submission 34885) | reverse complement strand
CGACGCAACGCTTTAGAGATCTCATCAACTATCGAATCTGTCGGTGGAGAGATGAACGCCTTTACAAGCAAGGAGTACACCTGTTTTTACGCTCGCGTCATCGATACTGATTTACCTATGGCCATCGATGTCATCAGCGATCTCATCACTTCATCAATCGTTTCGGCCCTCGATGTAGATGCTGAACGCAAGGTAGTACTTGAAGAGATTGCTATGCGAGATGATGATCCAAGTGACCTAGTCCATGACCTATACGCCGAGACTTACTACGGCGATACACAGTTAGGGCGACCAATTCTTGGAACAATCGACTCAATTAAGGGTATGAGTCGAAACTCGGTCTTTAACTATTACAAGAAAAGGTATCTGCCGCAGGACTTAGTTGTAGCTGTTGCAGGAAATATCAACCATAAAAAGGTTGTTCAAATGGTTGAGGAAGCGCTCTCACTCGATGGCTTCCTTGATGTGAAAGGTGCGCCACAACTGCGAGCCAACACATCCGTAAGGGTCCGCGGTCAGCAAAGTGTCGGACTTCTTTCACGCAAAACTGAACAGGCGCACATGTTTTATGGCATGGAGGGTGTAACTCGCTCCGATGAACGACGCTTCTCAATGGGCGTTCTTGCATCTGCTTTAGGCGGAGGAATGTCATCACGACTCTTTCAAGAGATTCGTGAAAAGCGCGGACTTGCCTACTNCGTCTATGCATACGCTCAGCAGTTTGCAGGCTCTGGACAGATAGGTTTCTATGCTGGTTGCAATCCAGCCAAAGCGATCGAGGTTGTCGAGATTATTCAAGAGGTTTTAAGTGATGTTGCAACACACGGCATGAGCCATGAAGAGGTCGAGAGAGCTAAGGGCGCAGTCCGTGGATCACTCGTTCTAAGCCAAGAGGACTCAGCCTCACGCATGAGTCGAATCGGCAAGAATGAGATTGTTTATGGCCAGGTTATGAGCTTTGACGATATCTTGAAGGAGATTGCACGCGTAAGTGTTGAAGATGTCCGTGTTATTGCCAGCGAGTTTCTTACTAAAACGCCTACCCTTGCACTTGTAGGTCCATTCAAGAATGAGGCCAAGTTTGAAAAGGTTTTAGCTAAGGGAGGTGCTAAGTGATCAACGTTGCAGTTCTCGGTGCACGCGGACGCATGGGAGCAGAGGTCGTCAAAGCTGTTTCCGGGGCTAAGGATTTAAAGCTTGTGGCAGAGTTAGATCTTGGTGACTCTCTAGATCAGTTGATTTCAAGTAAAGCACAGGTAGTTGTTGATTTCACTACACCTGATTCAGTGATGGCAAACCTTGAGTTTCTTATCTCTCACAGCGTTCACGCGGTAGTTGGTACAACAGGTTTTGACGCTGCTCGTATTAAAAAGGTAGAAGCACTGCTATCTGCCAACCCAACGGTGGGAGTACTTATCGCCCCAAACTTTGCAATCGGGGCTGTGCTGATGATGGAGTTCGCAGAAAAGGCTGCAAAGTACTTTGAGTCGGCAGAGATCATTGAGCTTCACCACCCAGACAAGGTGGATGCACCAAGTGGAACCGCTGCCCGTACAGCAGAGTTGATGACCACAGCGCGCAAGAGCGCGGGATTGTCATCTATGCCAGATGCAACGACTACCTCACTCGATGGCGCACGTGGCGCAACTGTCGGCGAGGTTCCAGTTCACTCTATTCGTCTCCGTGGGTTGATTGCGCATCAAGAGGTTTTACTTGGTGGACCAGGTGAAACTCTTTCCATTCGACATGATTCACTCGACCGTGCAGGATTTATGCCTGGGGTTCTCCTTGGAGTTCGACAGGTTGTTTCACATAAGGGGCTTACATTTGGCCTTGAACACTTTATGTAGAGGGAGAAGAAGATGAGTAAAGATCAAATCACAATGTATGGCGCTGACTGGTGCGGTGACTGCCGTCGCTCAAAGAGACTCCTCGAAGAGCTAGAGGTTGAGTACACACTCATCGATGTCGATGCTGACTTATCTGCGGCAGATAAGGTGATTGAGATAAACGGGGGAGCAAAGTCGATTCCGGTTATTGTCTTTAGCGACGGAACCCACCTCACCGAGCCATCAGATAATGATTTGAAGGCTAAACTTCAATCACTTTCAATTATCTAACCTAAGTGGAAGATCGCTGCAGAGGTTGCAGCAGCGCTAATAACCACGACAGGAAACGGTGCCTTCAAAAGTAGAGCGATAACAGCTACGCCTAACCCGGCCATGCGCTGGTCAATGATTATTGAGGCTTTGTCAGTAAAGCTTTGCACAGCAACTAAGGCACTCAAAAGCGCAATCGGTATGAGGGTATTGATGCGTAATGCAGTTGGATTTGTTAGGTATTTTTCAGGAACCAAGTAACCAGCAAAGCGAATGATGAAGACGAGAGCGCTCGTTATAAGCAGTGAAACCCAGAAGATACTCATCGCCGACCTCGCAATCCAAAAAGTACGGCCAGTACCGCTGTTGAAATAATCGGTACTCCAGCTGCTACATAGGGGGTAAGCAAGAGCGCAAGGAGTGCAGCACAAACCGCTAAAGCACGATCGCGGTTGTTTTGCATGCGAGGCCAGAGCAGTCCGAGAAAGGCTGCCGGTACCGCAGCATCTAATCCCCAAGCAGCAGGGTTACCCATGGCTTGCGCACTTAATGCACCCACAAGAGTAAAGAGGTTCCAGAAGAGATAGACGCCGACGCCGGTTAACCAAAAACCTTGTCGCATCTCGCGCTGACCCAGACGTTCCTGTGAGAGTGCCACACCTGTTGATTCATCGATCGTCACCTGCGCAGCAAGGATCTTCTTAACTCCCTTTGCTTTGATGACAGGAGCCAATCGCAATCCATACAACATATTTCGGATACCTAAGAGTGAAGCTGTTGTCACTGCACTAACAACCGATCCACCTGCCCCGATAACTCCGACGAGAGCAAACTGTGATGCGCCGGAAAAGGTTAGGAGTGAGATAAGACAGCTTTGTAAAACGCTAAAACCCGCAGCCACACTTGCAGCGCCGAAGGCCAACCCATAGGCGCCAACGGTTAGGGAGACGCTCAAAGATTGGGTAGCGGTGGCGCGGTTCACTCTAGACACGGGGACATTGTGCCGTAGATATCCAAAGCCGCCACGCTCGGGCTAGATAAGGTGAGACCATGTCTGAACAAGTGATCTTCCGCGATGATGTAACCGTAGAACTCGTAAAATCTAGTGCAAGCGATGCCGATGTCATCTGGGCTGCGAGGGTTTCTACAGCTGGCGAACAGTCAATGGATGAAATCGGCGAGGACCCTGCACGTTCAGCTGGATTGATTAACTACTTGGCTAGAGAGCGCCATGGCTCTCCTTTTGAGCACACATCTATGACCTTCTTTGTGTCAGCACCAATCTTTGTCTTCCGTGAGTTCATGCGCCATCGCATCGCTTCTTACAATGAAGAAAGTGGACGCTACCGTGAACTCAAGCCGGTTTTTTACGTACCTGCAAAAGAGCGCAACCTTATTCAGGTTGGCAAGACGGGCGCATATACATTTGAACCCGGCACAAAGGAGCAGTACGAACTAACTGTTAAAGCAATGAAAGATGCTTATGTGGTTGCATATGATAATTATCAGAAGATGCTTGAAGCGGGAATCGCCCGTGAAGTAGCTCGCGCAGTTCTACCAGTAGCAACATACTCATCTATGTATGTGACTATGAATGCGCGTGCACTTATGAACTTTTTATCACTGCGCACCTCGCGTGAAGGCTCCCATTTCCCAAGCTACCCACAGCGTGAAATTGAGATGGTTGCAGAGAAAATGGAAGCGGAATTCGCAAAATTGATGCCGCTTACATACGGGGCGTTCGAGAAATCTGGGCGAATCGCACCGTAAAACCGGTAAGGTTACGGGTATGAAAATCGAGGCTCCATTTGGACGCATGCTCACCGCCATGGTGACGCCGTTCAAAGATAATGGAGAGATCGACTGGGCTGGGATTGAGACTCTTGCCGATCACCTAGTTAAAACCGGCCATGATGGAATCGCTGTCAATGGAACAACTGGTGAGGCTCCAACAACTAAATCATCTGAGAAGATTGAGATTATCAAGGTTGTTAAGAAGGTAGTCGGGTCAAAGATAAAGATTCTTTCAGGTGCTGGCGATAATGAAACCGATTACTCAGTTAATCAGGCAAAGCGGGTTGCGGAAGCGGGCGCAGATGGTTTGCTTGTTGTCACTCCGTATTACAACAAACCGCCACAAGCCGGAATCGAAGCGCACTTTAGAGCCGTCGCCGATGCAACCGATCTTCCGATGATGCTCTACGACATTCCAGGACGAACCGGCGTTGAGATCGAATCAGACACCATTGTTCGCCTCTTTGATCATCCCAGAATCGTTGCTCTCAAAGATGCAAAAGGAAACGTTGCTGCGACCTCTTGGGTAATTAAGCGCTGTGGCATCCCCGTTTACTCAGGTGATGACATTCTCAACCTGCCGCTACTGTCAGTCGGAGCCGTTGGCTTTGTTTCAGTCTGTGGTCACACAGTAGGAAGCGATCTTAAAGCGATGCTTAACGCTTGGTTTGCTGGGGACTCCCAAAAAGCTCTTGAGATTCATCAAAAACTACTTCCAGTATTCACCGGAACCTTCCGCACACAGGGTGCAATTTTGACTAAGGCGGCCCTCAATATGATGGGCTTACCTGGCGGGACAACAAGGTTGCCATTAGTTGATGCAACGCCAGCACAGATCAAGCAGTTGCGCGAAGATCTCATTGCTGGTGGCGTTCCACTTAAGTAATGAACCATCCTCATCCTGGCTTAGGTACACCAAGCAAGCTTGCCAAAAACGCTCTGCGAATCGTCGCACTAGGTGGCTTAGCCGAAATCGGTCGCAATATGACCGTCTTTGAGTTAAACGGCAAGCTTCTTATCGTTGACTGTGGCGTTCTATTCCCTGAAGAGAATCAACCAGGCATCGATTTAATCCTCCCCGATTTTTCTTACATTCGAGATCGTTTAGATGATGTTGTTGGTTTGGTTTTAACGCACGGACATGAGGATCACATCGGNGCAACCCCTTACCTATTGCGCGAACGTGGTGATATTGCACTGTACGGATCTGCGTTAACCCTTGCATTAGTAAGTGCCAAGCTCAAGGAGCATCGAATCTCACCTCTGACACGTGAAGTTAAAGAGGGCATGCGCGAAGATATCGGACCATTTGAAGTTGAGTTTGTTGCTGTTAACCACTCGATTCCAGATGCTCTTGCCGTAGCTATCCATACCCCGGCCGGAACTGTTTTACACACCGGTGACTTTAAGATGGATCAACTACCACTTGATGGACGAATTACAGATCTTCGCACCTTTGCACGTCTTGGTGATGAAGGCGTAGATATCTTTCTCGTTGATTCAACCAACGCCGATGTGCCAGGTTTTACGCCTTCAGAGCGCGAGATCATGCCTGCGCTCAATCGTGTTATTTCATCGACTAAGCGCCGCGTTATCGTGGCTTCCTTTTCATCACATGTACACCGCGTCCAACAGGTAATCGATACGGCTGCGCTTAACAATCGTAAGGTCTGCTTTATAGGCAGATCCATGGTTCGAAATATGAAGATTGCCGCAGATATGGGGTATCTCGAAATTCCAGCGGGAATAGTCATCGATTCAAAAGAGTTAGAGGATTATGGAGATCGCGTGGTGCTTATTTGCACAGGATCTCAAGGAGAGCCGATGGCCGCGCTTTCGCGGATGGCTAATGGAGATCATCAGATTCGAGTCGGCGAGGGCGATACTGTAATTCTTGCTTCATCATTAATCCCCGGAAATGAAAACTCAGTCTTTAGGGTTATCAACGAACTAACACGTTTTGGTGCCAAAGTTGTTCATAAAGCTAACGCAATGGTCCACGTATCTGGACATGCAGCGGCAGGGGAGCTTCTGTACTGCTTTAACATCGTTAAACCTAAGTACGCATTCCCAGTGCACGGCGAGTGGCGCCACTTAAAGGCTAACGCGGAGCTTGCGATTCAAGCAGGAGTTCCTCGCGAAAACACCTTTGTGATTGAAAATGGAATTGTTGTCGATTTGATAGATCATCACGCTGAAGTTGTGGGAGCTGTTCCCTGTGGTTATGTATACGTTGATGGTCAGAGTATCGGCGATATTACAGAGGCATCCCTAAAGGATCGTCGCATACTTGGAGAAGAAGGATTTATCTCTGTCGTTGTTGTCATCGAATCCCAAACTGGAAAGATCGTTGCAGGTCCTGATATTCACGCCCGAGGATTTAATGAGGATGAAGCTCTCTTTGATGAGGTTAAAGGTCAGATTGAAAAAGCGTTGGCTCACGCCGTCAAGGATGGAACCAACGGGACCCATCAACTCGCACAAGTTGTGCGTCGCACAATTGGAAATTGGGTTGGGCAGAAACACCGACGCCGTCCAATGATTGTTCCCGTAGTTATTGAGGTCTGACCGGTAAGATTAAAGGTGTGGCAAAGAAGAGACGCACATCGAGCAAGTCCTCGCGTACCTCTTTTATCGCCGTCCTAACCAGAGCCATCTCAACCATCTGGCGATCGATAGCAAAAGCCCTCGGTTCAGTGGTGAGATTCTTAGCCCGAGGAGCCCGAGACTTAGATCCTGCGCATCATCGCGATGGAGCGGCCTTCCTTGTGTTGCTCCTGGCTTTAGCTGCCTTTGCAGGTACCTGGTTCAAGGCCGATAACTTCGTTGGTCGTAACCTTTATGCAATCTTCTATGGTGCCTTTGGACGAATAGGTTTCTTTTCACCGCTAGTTCTTCTCTACTTCGCAATGAGATTGTTTAGAGTTCCAGATGACAAAAAGGCTACCGCTCGAATTATTGTAGGAACATTCACACTCTTGCTCAGTTCAACGGGGCTTGCTCATCTACTGAACGGCTCGCTAGGTGCCACTAATCCGACAGGGGCTAGCGCGATGCGTCACGGCGGAGGGTTCCTCGGTTATGCGATCGCAATGCCACTTGAAGCGCTTATGACTTCGATGCTTGCTTACCCTGTTCTTGTTGTACTTTTCATCTTTGGTCTTCTCGTAGTAACAGCAACCCCCGTCTCTTCACTTGCAACCCGCTTTAAGGTTGTTTCGATCTGGTTATGGTCAAAGCGACCAGAACGCAACGAAGAAGAGTTTGAGATTTCAGATACTCCTCCCTTTGAAAGCCCTGTAGTTGCGTGGAACGCTCACGATGACGAAGGAGATGAAGAAGAGGATGAGATTGATGAAGAAGGCTTTGATGAAGAGTTCACCGTTGAACTTCCACGTCCAGTAACGAGCCTGGCAAGTGTTGCAGCCAAACGTCCAGAACAGCTTCTGCTCACTGGTGACTCAAAATACGAACTTCCCCCGCAGGACATCCTAAAAGCCGGTCCTGCCGCCAAAGCGAAAAGCAAGGTAAATGACGGGGTCGTAGCTTCGCTGACTGAGGTCTTCTTGCAGTTTGATATCGATGCAACAGTTACTGGCTTTATGCGGGGACCAACTGTTACGCGGTATGAGGTTGAGCTAGGAAACGCGGTTAAGGTAGAGCGCATTACAGCTTTGGCAAAGAATATCTCTTACGCGGTAGCAAGTAGTGATGTTCGAATCCTTTCACCAATCCCTGGAAAATCAGCTGTAGGTATAGAGATTCCAAACGCCGATCGTGAGATTGTCGCTCTTGGCGATGTCATCCGTTCAAGTGTTGCAGGCCAAGATCACCACCCAATGCTCGTGGCTCTTGGTAAAGATGTAGAAGGAAATTATGTGTGCGCAAACCTTGCAAAGATGCCACACCTACTTGTAGCAGGAGCAACCGGTGCAGGTAAGTCATCGATGATAAACGCGATGATTACATCGATATTGATGCGTGCAACCCCAGATGATGTTCGACTTGTACTCATTGATCCAAAACGAGTAGAGCTAACAGCATATGAAGGTATTCCACACCTAATTACACCGATTATTACCAACCCGAAGAAAGCCGCGGATGCACTCACATGGGTTGTTCGTGAGATGGATCTTCGCTACGAAGATTTATCAACATTCGGCTTTAGACATATAGATGATTTCAACAAGGCGGTCCGTGCTGGAAAGGTTGTTGCTCCTCCTGGAAGTGATCGCGTTGTTGAGCCTTACCCTTACCTTCTCGTAATCATTGATGAGTTGGCGGATTTAATGATGGTTGCAGCACGTGAGGTTGAAGAGTCTGTTGTTCGAATCACTCAGCTCGCGCGCTCTGCCGGAATTCACCTTGTTCTAGCTACTCAACGTCCAAGCGTCGATGTTGTGACAGGTCTTATTAAGGCAAATGTTCCATCGCGACTCTCCTTTGCAACGAGCTCTTTAGCTGATAGCCGAGTGATTTTAGATAGTCCGGGTGCGGAGAAGTTAGTTGGTCAAGGTGATGGATTGTTCATTCCAATGGGTGCTAGCCGTGCCATTCGAATACAAGGTGCATACGTTTCAGAGCGAGAGATCGAAGCTGTTACAACTCATGTAAAGAAACAGCTCTCTCCACGTTATCGAGAAGATGTCACCGTTGCCCCACAATCTTCAAAGATGATTGATAAAGAGGTCGGAGATGATTTGGAGCTTCTCTGCCAAGCCATTGAGTTAGTTGTTGGCACGCAGTTTGGTTCAACCTCAATGTTGCAAAGAAAACTTCGAGTGGGATTTGCAAAGGCAGGACGGTTGATGGATCTGATGGAGTCTCGTGGAATCGTCGGCCCATCCGAGGGCTCGAAGGCCCGCACCGTGATGGTCAAAGCGGATGAGTTAGATAGCGTTCTAGCCACCTTACGGGAATACTAAAGAGGCTAAGAGGCTTTCTCCCCTACCCATCTCACCCATCAGGGGTCATTTTTTATTGTTCTTACCCACCTATCACCCTTACGCTTGTAACTTCAACGGGGAAGATAAGGTCACATGTCACTAGGTCAACGTATTCAAGATGCACGCCTTGCGGCGGGGGTATCTGTTGACGACCTTGCAAGCTTGTTAAGTGTTCGTCCCGGACTGTTGCGCGATATTGAAAACAACAACTTCACTACCTGCGGTGGCGACACTTACGCCCGGGGGCATTTAAGAAGTATCGCTTCTCGAATTGGTGCAGACGCAGAAGAACTCATCGAGATGTACAACTTAGAACACTCCGTTGAACATCGAGCTATTCACGATCTACTTGCTGAAAACAATGTCACAAGAGCGCCAGTAGAAAGAAGGAACGTCTCACTTAAAACTTTGGCCATAATCTCTATAAGCGCCCTTGCTTTGGCTGGTGTGGCTCAGATTGTTATCACGAACTCAAAGACAACGGTTGTGGCTCCAAAGCCAAAGCCTTCAGCGAGCTCGACTCTAACTCCATCAGCGTCAGCAACACCGACACCATCTTCTCCAGCCTCTGAAGTTATTGCGTCAAAAGGAAAACTGACCTTGGTCATTTCCGCAACAAGGGGCAACTCCAATATCGATGTTGTTGTTGAAGGCAAACACCTATTTAAGGGTCCACTCTTTCAAGGAGATGTAAAGAGTTTTGAAGCCAAGGCATCTGTAAGCGTTTACTTGAGTAATGCTGGAGACCTTGATTTAACCGTCAACGGTGAGAAGTTAGCTCCACTTGGGGCAAGAAACCAAGAAGTACGCAAGACTTTTCGATCTGGGGAGTAGTTTTTCGAGTCATCAGTAACCTTTACTCACTCCACGCTGTAACATCTGAACAATGAGTCGCACAGTTGCAATCGTCACTATGGGCTGTGCGCGCAATGAGGTTGACTCCGAAGAGCTTGCTGGTCGTTTAGCCGCCGATGGTTGGACCCTTGTTGAGGATGTAGAAGCCGCCGAGGTCGCAGTAGTAAATACATGTGGATTTATTGAGTCTGCTAAAAAAGACTCGATCGATGCTTTGCTTGAGGCCAACTCACTTAAGGGTCACGGAAAGACTAAAGCGGTAGTTGCCGTTGGCTGCATGGCCGAGCGGTATGGCCAGGAGTTGGCAAAGGCGCTACCTGAAGCCGATGGAATTTTAGGTTTTGATGATTACCTCGATATCTCCTCACGACTGCAGTCAATTGTTTCGGGTAATGCTCACACACCGCATGTACCTCGAGATCGACGCGCACTTTTGCCAATTGCACCAGCTGACCGCCCAGCTGCGCGCAATGAAAGCTTTGCATCAAGTGTTGGAGCCGGAGGATCGCTCTTTAGAAAGCGGTTAGGTAACGCTCCTTGGGCGCCGCTCAAAATCGCTTCAGGGTGTGATCGTCGCTGCTCATTCTGTGCCATCCCATACTTTCGTGGAAGCTTCATCTCAAGAAATCCAGATGAAATCCTGGAGGAGGGGAAGTGGTTGGCAGATCACGGCGTGAGCGAGCTCTTTCTCGTCAGTGAAAACACAACCTCTTACGGAAAAGATCTGGGAGATTTGAAGTTGATGGAGAAGATACTTCCAAGCTTCTCCGCCATTGCAGGGATTGAAAGGGTTCGCCTTTCATACCTGCAGCCCGCCGAGATGCGTCCCACTCTTTTGCAGGCGATGATTGAAACCGAGAAAGTCGCACCCTACTTTGATCTCTCCTTCCAACATTCGAGCCCTTCAGTTCTACGTGCAATGCGCAGATTCGGTGATTCAGAGAGGTTCCTGCATCTGATCAGCCAGATACGCGCACTATCTCCGGAGGCTGGAATTCGATCAAACTTCATTGTCGGTTTTCCGGGTGAGACTCAAGAAGATTTCGATAACCTTTCAGAGTTCATAACTTCTGCAAAGCTCGATGCGGTTGGTGTTTTTGGGTACTCAGATGAGGACAACACAGAGGCTCTTAATCTCGCGGAAAAGGTATCCGATGAGGTTATCCGCGAAAGAGTTGAGGCTCTGTCATCGCTTGCAGATGAGATGGTTTCGATCCGTGCCACGGGACGAATCGGTGAGCAGGTGAGGGTTTTGATTGAGGATCAGGAGCTTCAAGAGGGCAGAGCGGCGCACCAAGGCCCTGAAGTCGATGGCACAACCTCCTTTATTGGTACCGAGTTTAAGGTCGGCGAATATATTGATGCTGTGGTGATCGACAGTATGGGCGCAGACTTGGTAGCACGACCTTTATGAGGCTTCCAAACTTTGTAACTCCGAACTCGGTAACCATCGCCCGAATAATTCTGATTCCATTTGGTGTCTACGCGCTCTTTATTAATGGTGGCAATGACTACAACTGGCAGATAATCTCGTGGTGGATCTTCTTTGTATTGGGTTTAACTGATATTTTAGATGGAAAGCTTGCCAGAAGTAGCAATCAAGTAACCGAGCTTGGAAAGTTTCTAGACCCTGTGGCCGATAAGTTACTAATCGGAAGCGCGATGATTTCACTATCAATTCTTGGAAGATTTCCGTGGTGGATTACTGTTGTAATTCTGGCGCGTGAAATTGGAATTACCATCTTTAGGCTCTCAGTAGCAAAGAACGGTGTAATTCCGGCAAATAGAGGAGGAAAGGTAAAGGCGTTCTTCCAGAACTTTGGCGTGGGATTCTTTATGCTTCCGCTATCTCCATCGCTGTACTGGTTTAGAGATGGATTCATGGGAATCGCAATTCTCTTGACCGTAGTGACAGGCGTTTACTACATTCAATCCGCACTTTCTAGAAAGAGCTAAGGCGAAGGGTTTTGTTAAAGATGAGCGTTTCACCTGAAATCATCGAACTCATCTCTGCGCTGCATCAATCTTTGCGTGATCACAATGAGAGCCTGAGCACGGCTGAGTCACTAACTGCGGGTGGATTAAGCAACGCATTAACAATTGTTCCGGGAGCTTCCGATGTATTTCTTGGGGGAGTCACCGCCTACGTTCCCGCTGTAAAGGTTTCTAAACTCGGAGTGAGTGCCAAACTCATTGAAGAAAAGAGCGTCGTTAGCGAAGAGGTAGCTCTAGAGATGGCGCGCGGTGCTATCAAGATGTTTGGGTCAACATGGGCGATAGCCACAACTGGAGTCGCCGGCCCAGGACCATCTGATGGGGTACCGGCCGGAACTGTTTGGGTGGCCTTTGCCGGCCCTATCGAGAGCACCCTTGAACTCTCCTTGGCTGGTGAGCGTGAGGTTGTGCGAAACGCCACTATAGCCAGCGCAATCGCTACCTTTGCAAGTATTCTTAGACAACGTTCAGGCAAGTAAATCGATGTGTAGAGAAGGGATCTGTTATGGCGTTACTACGTGAAGCCGTTGGTCAGACCCTTCGTCACGCCCGCACGACTCAGTCGCGCACACTTCGGGATGTAGCGCGAGCAGCGCGGGTATCTCTTGGATACCTCTCAGAGGTAGAGCGCGGACAGAAAGAGGCATCATCAGAGCTTCTCAACTCGATCTGCGAAGCGTTAGGACTTACTCTTTCATCGGTCATCACCGATGTCTCGCTTGAAATTAGAGCGCAAGAGAGTGCGAAGCTGTCCGTTGTCGACGCAGCCTAAGTACGCTACCCAGGGCGCAGTGCACCGCCGTACCGAGAGCGCAATACTCCAGGGCACAAAAGAGCTCATCGCCAAGTTTGGTCTTTCAAATATCTCCATGATTGAAATCGCAGATCACTCTCAGGTTTCTCGAGCAACTTTGTATAACCACTTCAAGGATAAAAGTGCGGTGCTAGATTCGTTATTAAAGAGCGAGGTTGACCGTCTTATTCAGATTATCACCGAAGCAAAAACTCCTGTCGATGCTCTGGAACTCTTATCAAAGGAGATCTCAAGCGATAGCGCCTTGAACACGATGCGAGTACATGATGGTGTGACGCTTAACTCGCTGATGGTGCACGCAGAGCATCCGTTGTACCTCCAACTTGCAAGAGCGGTACATGAGCGCACAAACTCAGAGGCCGGCACAGGGCTTGCAATGCACTGGCTACTGGGGCAGATAGCCCAACCAATCTCAGAAAAAGCCTCACGCGAACAAGCCGAACTTCTCGTTGATCGCACCCTACTTTAAGCGTTAAGTTTCAAGTCATGCGCCTATCTGATCTACGCGAGCGAATCAACCTATCCTTTGGTGAGCAGTGGGCACCCTCTTTTTGTAAAGATATTGCAATCTCAGAGCTTGGCAGTAGAAGCGTCGATGAAGCGCTCAAAGATGGCTATGAAGCCGATGAGGTATGGAAAGCTCTTTGCAAGTCTCACCCAAAGGAGACAGAGAAGTACCGTTAAAGAGTTCTATAAGTCTTCAGATGGCTCTTTCGCAATGACCTCAAGTACCCAGGGACGAAAGTCATCGTTCTTAATGAGCGCACATGAGTACTTCTTATTGACGATATCTCGAACATCGCGAGGGGTTTTTGGAATAGTTGAGTTGGTCAGAATTAAGCGAACTACCTCACCTCGTGTCTTCTTGGACATATGAGTGATGACCTTCTTCGCCCCGTTGACGTTTTGGAACACACGAACCTCTACGGTGTTTTCATAGGGAGCCTCCCAGACGCCTTGGTAGGTAGAGGATCTGCAGTCGACTATCAACTCTGAAGAACGGCTATCTAGTTCAGGCACAACCTTTTGGGCGATCTTCTTGTTATCGATCTTTGCCTTGTAGCTCTTAATCTTTTCGGTCGGTCCTATGGCTCCGTACTTGGCTGAGATAATCTTGATCGACTTCTCGCCCTTGGCTTTTGCCGACTTGCTCAGAGTGGCCCAGTCCAGAGCCTCATAGAGAACCCCCTCGTAGACAGCCATAGCGGGGGCGGCGACGGGGGTCGCGGCCTTGCGCTCGCTAGGAGGCAGGAGAATCAACATGGGGGACAGTATGGCCGCGACACACCGAAAAATCTGTCACCCCCCTTTGCTACTTTTCGAACAGATGTTCGGATAGAGTTATCCCTGCACAACCAGAGCGGTTCCACCATCCGCCCACAGCCTCTCTACAAGGCTCGTTGGCCGTCGGTGAAGCTCCGTACCTTCTGGGCCGCCTACCAACGTAGATCCGCATGGATAGACGTTTAAATCGAAAGGAAGATGAAGTGGCTGCTGAAAAAGCTAATAAGTCAGATGAAAAAGTAACAAACGATCGCCAAAAAGCCCTCGATACCGCCCTTGCTCAGATTGAACGTCAGTTTGGTAAGGGCTCAGTCATGAAGATGTCAGAGCGACAGAATCAAATCGTTGAGGTTATTCCGACCGGCTCTATCGCACTCGATATCGCTCTCGGTATTGGCGGAATCCCACGTGGTCGCATCGTAGAAATCTACGGACCAGAGTCCTCAGGTAAGACAACCCTTACTCTTCACGCAATCGCTAACGCCCAAAAGGCCGGAGGCATCTGCGCCTTTATCGATGCAGAGCATGCATTTGATTCAGAGTATGCAAAGAAGCTCGGCGTCGATATCGATGCGCTTCTCGTTTCACAGCCAGACACCGGTGAGCAAGCACTTGAGATCATGGATATGTTGATCCGCTCCGGCGCTCTCGATCTCGTTGTCGTCGACTCAGTTGCTGCCCTTGTTCCACGTGCAGAGATTGAGGGCGAGATGGGTGACTCACACATGGGTCTACAGGCTCGCCTTATGTCGCAGGCGCTTCGAAAGATTACAGGTGCACTTCACCAATCAAAGACAACAGCGATCTTTATCAACCAGCTTCGCGACAAGATCGGTGTCTTCTTTGGCTCACCTGAAACAACAACCGGTGGAAAGGCGCTTAAGTTCTACGCCTCAGTGCGGTTAGATATTCGACGCATTGAAACCCTGAAGGATGGAACCGAGTCGGTTGGTAACCGTACCCGCGTCAAGGTCGTTAAAAATAAGATGGCTCCACCATTTAAGCAGGCAGAGTTTGACATTATCTACGGCACAGGAATCTCACGTGAAGGCTCACTTATCGACCTCGGTGTTGAGATCGGAATCGTCAAGAAGTCCGGTGCTTGGTACACCTACGAGGCGGATCAACTCGGCCAAGGTAAAGAGAACTCACGTGCATTCCTAATCGATAACCCAGATCTTGCAAATGAGATCGAGGCGAAGATTCGCGCACACTTCGTGCCAATTGAGGTAGATGCCGAACTCGTTGCAGCTATCGATGAGGCCACAGCTGAGGTTGATTTCTAATTAGCCTCGACTTCGTCAAGGTTGAAAGAGGCGAAGGCTCCGACCCTTACTCAGTTGCTCACACCATCGCGTTAAACGCCTTGGTTACAAGGGCAAAGAGTAAGGGGGAGCTTCTCGCTCACCTTAAGACCCGTGGCATAGAGGAGGATGTTGCTGCGGCGACTATCTTCCGCCTTCAAGAGGCTGGCCTCGTTAACGATACTGAGTTTGCCCGTGCATGGGCTAACTCCAGGCACTCGCACAAGAAGCTTTCGAAGCGCAGCATCGCTGGTGAGCTTCGCCAAAAGGGTGTTGTTCAAGAGTCGATCGATCAAGCACTCGATGAGATAGATGATGAGTCGGAGTACCGCGCAGCCTTTGATTTAGCCTTTAAAAAGTACAACACCATGTCCCGCCTTGATCCCGAGGTACAGGTAAGGCGAATCCAATCGCTTCTCAGTAGAAAGGGTTTTGCCTTTTCAACTATCGGTAGGGTTCTTAAGGAGTTGGATTTAATCCAAGGGTATTAAGGCTTACTTACCCTGCTTCAAGTGATCGGTTAACCTCTGTGCTGTTGCAACTACAGCTGCGGCGTGGATACGCCCTGGTTGACGTCCTAAGCGCTCGATAGGACCGCTAATACTTACAGCAGCAATGACCTTGCCATTTGGACTTCGTACGGGAGCTGAAACCGAAGCAACACCGGCCTCACGTTCTCCAATTGACTGCGCCCATCCACGACGACGATCGGCGGCTAAGTGCGCTGCGGTAAAGCGAGCGTTCTTCACACCACGATGAATCTTCTCTGAGTCCTCCCACGCCATCAGGATTTGNGCNGCAGAGCCNGCCTGCATCGTTAGCGATGCACCAACTGGAACTGAGTCGCGCAGACCTGATAGACGCTCNGCTACTGCAACGCAGATTCGAAGATCTCCTTGNCGNCGGTAGAGCTGGGCGCTCTCACCAGTTGCATCGCGAAGCGCTGCGAGGGCTGGAGCTGCCGCTGCAAGGAGGCGATCCTCGCCAGCTGCGGCCGCAAGCTC
>JGI24768J34885_10000231_pt1 | contig 16204 bp, 20 predicted proteins | sample LakOntMetagenome_FD_34885 | JGI IMG/M metagenome (IMG submission 34885) | reverse complement strand
GGTAATGAGCATGTTACTCAGCATTAGAATGTTGACCGTACTAAGCGATTGGGACCCAGCAGTGTATGATTTGCTGAGAAANGGCGAAGAAACCATCATGCCNATGCCCATCTTTATGAACTAGCCAAAAGCATAAATATCATTATGATTAATCAAGACATTATTGCACAAGACTTATTCTACAAGATCCGTAGTCGTTTCCCTAAAATGGAAATGGGAGATCAAGATGGCCAAGCTACATTTGAAGCAGCCAAGGGTAGATTCTTTGACTTTGACGCAATTTTTAACGAAACCAATTTAGGTTCAGTTAGTATTAGTATTAACGAACCAGGTAGTTTGAAACTGTACTTTAATAGAAACATTCTAGAAGATGCAGATGATTTAACTTCCAAAACATGGTTTAACTTTCTTAAAGAAATGCGAAAGTTTTCCATGAAAAGATTAATGAGCTTTGATACAAGAGATATCAGCAAATCAAATTTAGATAAAAGAGATTATGGCTATTTGGCCAACAAAGGACCTGTTATGAGTGAATCAATGATGAAGGGAACTAGTAGAACTAGTTACAGACCGCTGGAAGCATTACAAAGAAGCAGACTAATTATCCGCCACAGCAAGCCAGTAGATGAGAGCATTCCTGGTGCTAGAAGTAGAAACTTAGAAAGTTTGTTTATTGAAAATGCTGCCGGAGAAAGATTCAAATATCCATTTAAACATTTAGCAGGTGCAAAGGCAATGCAACGTCACGTTGCAAACGAAGGCTATCCACACGACGCAATTGGTCAACGTATTGTTAAGATGAGTGAAGATATGGCTAAACTTGCCAACTTCAAACACTACGTTTATCGTGAAGATTTGATGAACAGCGAAACAAACCACATAGTGGGCCGCGCAAATGAAAAACTACAGCATTTAAAAGAATTAATGAATCGTCTAAGTCTACAACATCACTACGAAGCTTTTAAAGCCAAGTGTGAAGGNGATCGTAGNATTGGNGGCGATCAAAATCTAATTGACGATTTCACACTAGAAGATTACAAAGAAAAATTCACTGTAAAGAGTTTTAAAGAAGATATTGCTGAAGTATTTCCGTTGCTATACAGCATCATGCAAGAAGACAATGAACTTGATTTAGAAGAAGTTGCTAAAACAGATGACACAACAAAAGATTTAGATTTGGAAAGCGTAGTTGCAGAAAGTCCAGAGACACAATTTCATGCTTGGGCGACTACACTAATTGAAACACGCATGACTCCAGATGAAATTTCTAGACTACAAGGATTACTAAGTGAGCACTTCCCAGTCGGACTTAACGGCGAAAATGTCAGTGCAACATTGGAAGAATTAGGACTCGAAGTTCCAGAAGATACAAAAATGGCGTTAGCACAGTTGGCTGAAGCAAGTGGCCCAGATGCTGATGCAAAAGGCTTAGTGATTGAATTTTTAAGCAAGTATCAACCAGAAGTGTACAGTGCAATGAACTTAACTGATGCACAAACTCTAGCAGAAGGCACTGGTTCAATAGCTATTAATGGAAAAGAAGTTGACGTTAACAGTTTAGAAGTAGACGGTGTTGATACACGAGATTATCCAGATTTTGCTGATGCNTATTTTAGTGCAGGATCATTTGAAGACGGTAGCGAAATGACTGATCAAGATTTNGAGCAACTTCGTGATATGCATAGTGACTTGCTTCACGAGTTAGCATATGATAGTTTACATGAGAATGGCGAGCAACCAGCAGAAGTTCCAACAACAGAAAACAACGGAGATCAAACTCCAGAAGAGCGCAAGGCAGCAAACGAATATGCAATGGGTGTTGCCCGTGCTATTAAGAGTGGCGAAGTNCAACCACAAGACGTTGAACAAGANTTTTTCCACACATTGCCTATGATGGGCGTTAGTGATGAAAAAGTTATGGCAATGTGGGATCGTATGACTAGTAGTGATAGCGAAGCTCCTAGAGCAAAGCGTACTATGAGTGACAGAGATATTGATGCTGAACTTAAAGGTATGAAGGCAGGTGGTGATGATGAAGATGCAAACTTCCTAGCAAATCTACGTAGCAAAGCCAAGAGTGGTAGTATTGGTCAAGACACAACAGGTTACGGTTCTGAAGTTGATGAAGCAGAAGAATTAGAACGTGATAGTGAAGATCGTGTAGTTGAGAAACCACAAGGTGGTGAGATGAAGAAAATTGCAGAATTTATCATGGGCTTCTATGATCGTAAGACTGGCAATTTCCCACTAGGTGAAACTGGTGTTAAAATCAAAGTGTCAAAAGAGTTTGGTGACAAGGCAGGCGACCTAGCAGAACGTTTAATTCAAAAGTTAGCGGCACAAGGTCAACGTGATCAAATGTTTGAAGACATTCAAATTTTAAGCGGACAGAAAAAAGCAACTACGATAATTTCTGAAAGTAAAGTCAAGCACACTACAATTTTAGATGCTGATTTTNCCGACATTATGAAACTTGCAGGTCTGAAAAAATAAATCAAAAATAATGCAAGATAAGTCTTGCAATGATAAATAAAAGCGTATACAATAACATGTATGCGCTTTTTGTTTTGTGCAGTGGCACATTACAATAATACAGCACATTAAGGCACATAAATCAAAGGAGATATCATTATGGCTTCATTAGCAGAAATTAGAGCAAAGTTACAAGAACAAAATACACGCCAAACAGGCGGTANTCAAACAGGTGGCGACAACGCCATTTTCCCNCACTGGAACATCGCAGAAGGACAAGAAGTCACTCTACGTTTTCTTCCAGACGCAGATCCAAAAAACACATTTTTCTGGGCAGAACGTGCCATGATCAAACTTCCATTTGCTGGAGTTAAAGGTCAAACTGACTCACGTCCAGTTACTGTACAAGTACCTTGTATGGAAATGTGGGGNGAGACTTGCCCAATCTTGACTGAGGTACGTCCTTGGTTTAAAGACAAGTCACTAGAAGATATGGGTCGTAAGTATTGGAAAAAGAAGTCTTATGTGTTCCAAGGCTTCGTAGTAGATCCAGGTAAATTTAAAGAAGACCGTACACCAGAGAATCCAATTCGTCGATTCATTATTGGTCCACAAATCTTTAACATCATTAAAGGTGCATTGATGGATAATGAGATTGAAGAATTGCCAACAGACTATGTTCGTGGTCTAGACTTCAAAATCGTTAAAACAACTAAAGGCGGTTACGCTGATTACTCCACAAGTAAGTGGGGACGTCGTGAACGTGCTTTGAGTGCAGACGAACAGACAGCAGTTACATCACGTGACTTGTTTAGTCTTAAAGACTTCTTGCCAAAGAAGCCAGGTGACGTTGAATTGAAAGTTATCAAAGAGATGTTTGAAGCATCCGTTGATGGCGAAGCATTTGACATGGACCGTTGGGGACAGTACTTCAAGCCAGCAGGTATGACAGGTAGTGGCGGCGCACGTACTAACGATGCAGAAGCAGACGTTGGTGCAGTTGATGTTGCTCCTAAAGTCACAGCCACTGCTCCGGTAGCAGAAGCGGCTCCTTGGGAAGAGAAAGCCAGTGCACCAGCACAGGCAGCACCAGCAAGTGGTGGTAGCGAACGTGCGCAAGATATCCTTGCGGCAATTCGCGCTCGTCAAAGCAAATCAGAATAATTTAGGAGGGTTTACGAATGGGCAAGGCATTTGATGTCTCGAAGTTTCGTAAAACCCTCACTAAGTCTATTGACGGCTTGGGTGTTGGTTTTAACGATCCTACAGACTGGATTAGTACAGGTAACTACGCATTAAACTACCTGATCAGCAGTGACTTTAACAAGGGCATTCCTCTTGGTAAAGTAACAGTATTTGCTGGTGAAAGCGGAGCAGGCAAATCTTACATTTGTTCTGGCAACATTATCAAACANGCACAAGAGCAAGGAATTTTTGTTGTCNTAGTTGACAGTGAAAANGCACTTGACGAAAAGTGGCTAACTGATCTTGGTGTAGACACAAGTGAAGAAAAACTTCTNAAACTTAACATGGCNATGATTGACGACGTTGCTCGTACTATCAGTGAGTTNATGAAAGAGTACAANACAATGCCAGACGACTCTCGTCCAAAAGTATTGTTTGTTATTGACTCGTTAGGTATGTTGCTAACACCAACAGACGTTAATCAGTTTGAAGCAGGTGAGATGAAAGGTGATATGGGTCGTAAACCTAAAGCACTTACATCGCTTGTTCGTAACTGTGTAAACATGTTTGGTAGTTATAACGTAGGTATGGTTTGTACTAACCACACATACGCTTCACAGGACATGTTTGATCCTGATGATAAAATTAGTGGCGGTCAAGGTTTCGTTTATGCATCAAGTATCGTTGTTGCAATGAAGAAGCTCAAACTTAAAACAGACGCTGATGGTAATAAGACTACAACTGTAAACGGTATCCGTGCGGCTTGTAAGATTATGAAAACACGTTATGCTAAACCGTTTGAAACTCTACAAGTTGAGATTCCATATGAAACAGGTATGAANCCAACAAGTGGTCTAGTNGATTTGTTTGAAGCAAANGGGTTACTAAAGAAAGAAGGCAATAGTCTTGTTTANGTAACTCCAGAAGGCGAAATTATCAAACAGTTCCGCAAGGCTTGGCAAAACAACGAAAAAGACGGTCTTGATATTATTATGGCTAATTACAGTACTTCATTGGCAAAAGCTGTGCCAGCTGAAGTAACTGAAGAGGAAACTGAGTAATCATGGAAGAACATCTAATCATTGAAATTTGGGACTTGTTCAAGGAATATATTCCTGGTAAGAACATGGATATTGCGGCTAATCATTTTGTTGACTTCTTAGTTGACAAAGATGTTAGTACCTCAGTACTAGAAGGCTTACAAGGTCTAGACAACCATTTGGATGAAGCTATCAAAGCACTACTCCGAGAAGAGGAAGGCTTTGATGAAGAAGAAGACGAATTGGATTTTGAGGACGACGAATAATTATGTGGTATAACAAGGTAAGTAAGGATCTTGCAGAACTTCCTGCTTGCCTTGAGTACTACTATAATGAGTTGGCTCAAGCACAGCAGGAATGTAAGATTTACGGCAACGTGGAAAAGATTTCTGCTCAACTGCCTGGAATTGTTGAGCAGAGATTTAACCAACTTCAAGAGATTGAAGCTATACTAGAGTATCTCAATATTGAATTGAGAAGGCTTAGAAGTAAAACATTTAGAAAATATTTAGAAAATTATCAACGAGCTTTGAGTAGCAGAGATGTGGAGAAGTATGTTGATGGCGAAGCTGACGTAGTCGATTTCGAAAAACTTATCAATGAGTTTGCATTGATTCGAAATAAGTGGTTAGGTATTATTAAAGGTTTGGACATTAAACAATGGCAAATGAGTAATATTATCAAGTTACGAACCGCTGGAATGGAAGATATCTCTATCTAACATATTTGACTTTAGCTTCACTATCAAGTATAATAATACTATGAGATATATTGAAGACTTGGTCATTCATTTTGCAACTGGACAAATAAGAGTCGGTAACTTTGACGACAGAATTTCTCGTAGTCTNGGTGACCAATGTTTAGAAGGTAAAGCATTCACACCCAAACAAGCAGACATTGCNTTACGGTTGCTCAAAAAGTACAGGGCACAATTTCAAAAATTTGGCATTAATGATATCGAAGAGATCATTGCCAATCCCATATACAAATACACATTGCGTATTATTGATCAACAAAAGGCTGTTCTAATAGATCATAAGGAAAAGCGTTTTGTTTTAAAATTTCCTTACAACCAACAGTTGGTAACAACCCTACGTGGTCTCAATCAAAAGAACAAACTAACAAAAGCAGACTGGGATCCAGATAATAAACACTGGACTCTAGATCTTAATGAACTCAGTTTAGAATTTATTATTGACAACTTGTTAGGTAATCAATTTGAAATTAGTGAGGAATTGGAACAGCACGTTAACACTTATCAAGCTATAAGAGAAAACTTTGAAGAGTATGTTCCTACATTAATTAAATTTGACAACACATACTTCTTTAGAAATATTAAAACTGACTTCACGTCAACTGACTTGTTGACTGCACTAGTTGAGAGTGCAAAGTTGGGAGTTCATGTATTTGATGACGAAGTTAATAAAGATGTTGCTGAGTATGTTAAGCATAATCGTTTGGCAAAAATATATACTCACAATGACTATCAAAAGTTTTTTATTGACAAATCAAAATATGCACGACAAGATGTATTAAAACTTGTTTATGATATGAACGTGGACACTGCTATTTTTCTAGATGAAAATACATCAGCAGAGTCATTACAAAAGTGGGTCAATGATTTAGAAGCAGTTGGTGTAGATTTAAAAGATGTTGGCGTATTTTTTAGACGCAAAAATGACAGCGGCGGAATTGAATTCAACACAGCTATCAAAAATCTTGGACTGAACAAAGACGGAGATAGTAAACCTAAATGGGTATTCTTAAGCAGTAAGTATCCAAAGAGTTTACTCAAACATGCTCATACTGTTGATGTTTGCTTATTTGAAAACAGATATGTAAACTCACATTATAGTATTATTAATACTGTTAAAAATTCAATTTTTACGTTACAATATAATGAACACAAAATAGCAGGGGAAGATATTGTCGACTTGTAAAATTATTTTAAAAGACGAAGTCAATGTAAAGATTGAGGGTCTTGATTTAGAAACACGTAAAAAATTAGTAAGTAAATTCAAATATGAACTTCCTTATGCACGTCACATGCCTGCATTCAAATTGGGAAGATGGGATGGCACAGTAAGTTTCTTTGGCTTGGGCGGCACAACATATCTAAGTATGCTAGATCGTGTGTTGCCTATTATTGAACAAGACAAATACGAAATTGAATTAATAGACTTACGTAAGCCAATTGCCTTACAATTTGAAAAAGTAACTGAAACATATTGGTCAGACTTGGGCAAGACTTGGCCCAAAGGTCACGTACATGAAGGCAAACCAATNATGTTGCGTGACTATCAACCTGATGCAATCAATAAGTTTTTAGAGAATCCACAAAGTTTACAAGAACTAGCAACAGGNGCCGGCAAAACTATTATGACTGCTACTATGAGTCATATGTGTGAGAAATACGGACGTACAATTGTCATTGTTCCTAACAAAGGTCTTGTAGAACAAACAGAAGAAGATTATATTAACGTTGGCTTAGATGTTGGTGTATACTATGGTGATCGTAAAGATTTAGATAAGACACATACTATTTGTACTTGGCAATCACTCAACATTCTTGAAAAGAAAGGTAAAGACATTGAGGCAGTAATGACCTTAATGGAATTTATTGAAGGTGTTGTTTGCGTCATTGTTGACGAAGTACACATGGCTAAAGCAGATGTACTAAAGAATTTATTGACAGGTGCATTTGCACATTGTCCAATACGTTGGGGACTTACTGGAACAGTCCCAAAAGCACAATACGAATTAGAAGGTATTGTTGCTAGTTTAGGCCCGGTCGTAGGCGGTATTGCGGCACATGAGTTACAAGAAGCAGGACACTTAGCTAACTGCCATGTCAATGTGATACAAACACAAGAATGGAAAGAGTTTGGCGGTTATGCAGAAGAATTAAAATATTTGGTAACTGATGAAGATAGAATCAAACATGTGTCTACACTAATTGCGGCTATTGCTGAGACTGGCAATACACTTGTGTTAGTGGATAGAATTGAATGTGGTAGACAACTTACAGAAAATCTTCCAGGCAGCGTGTTTGTTAATGGCACAGTCAAAACAACTGCAAGGAAAGAAGAGTATGATGAAGTACGTACAAGTACTAATAAAATTATTATGGCGACTTATGGTGTGGCCGCTGTGGGGCTTAATATTCCTAGGATCTTTAATTTGGTTCTTATTGAACCCGGAAAGAGCTTTGTCCGCGTTATCCAATCTATTGGACGTGGTATTAGAAAAGCCGAAGACAAAGACTTCGTCCAAATCTGGGACATGACTGCCAGCACAAAATATGCCAAGAGGCATTTAACAGAACGTAAAAAATTCTATAAAGAAGCAAAATATCCGTTTACAATAGACAAGGTGAAATATCAATAATGCAAATTTTAACATTGAAAGATGAGACATTCTATTTGAATGATCTCCCAGAAGAAGTAGATGAGGACTGTAGATTCGCAGTACTAGATAACAGTGATAATCAAAATCCAGATTACTTTTTTCAACCACTTATATTTTTAGAATCGTTTACTTGCCCTGCCGCAGTATTACAAGTTGGCCCGTGGCAAATACAAATGCCATTGGATTGGTGTATGGTGGTGGGCGATCCAGAAAGTACAGGAGACATGGAAGTATTGCCATTGACCAGTTTAAATGATCGTGGCTTCAGTGCGTACACATTCAATCCTCTAAGCAGTTTCAAACCAGAATTCTTCCCAGTAGACATTGTTAATGTTTACCAAGATGTAAAATGGTATTTTCCAAAAATGAGATTAGGACAACTGTTAGCAACTCCTTTACATGGTGGTGAGAAACCAGTGTGTGCTTATTTTGTTAAAGAAGTTTCACGTCAGAGCGAGTTAGTTGATTATTCTAAGTGTTGGTAAGGAATTATTATGGGACAACTTACACCAGGCGCACAACTAATATACGAGCGTGATAATAATGTCGTATATGCTAGAGAGGTTGGATCTGATCCAAGTACTAGGCAAGTACATGGTTGGGATTACGATAAGAATAATCCAAACTTTGATCCTAGGACTGGCGATGGTAAACCACTACACGAACACATAATGGATAGCAAACTTTGGGGCGAAATTAGGCGAGAAGCTCGAACAAATGAAGCCTTGAGTAATGCACTGAAACAATGTATACTAATATATAATTTGAGTAAAGATCATGGCACTTGATATTAAAAGAGAACTAGGAGCAGTGGACAGTCGTAATAAAGACTTCTACTCTAATCTAGATGAAAAAGAACAAAAAGAGTTTAGTCCCTACATACTAATGAGATATGTTAGTAATGTACAAGGTGATCAAGCTGTGCAGGAATGGTTTGTTGAGATGACCAATGACTTGGTCAATAAGAACCATTGGACGTTGAGTAAGAATCACAAGGGTCTGCTTTGGAAATTGTTTGCTGGCTGCGGCACAGGAGAGAAAGCATATCATCCTTATATGGCAGCTGGTAAGAAAGAAAAAGCAGTTAAGATTGAAAAATTAATCGCAGAACTTAACCCTGCTATGAAAATGGCTGATGTTAAGTTACTAGTAAGTTTTATGGATAAAGATGACATCAAAGATTTGTTTGACAAGTTGGGGTACGACAAAAAGCAACGCAAAGAGTATGAGTAACTATACCTGCGTTCACTGTAATAAAAGCTATACTAAGGAAGCTACCTTAGTAGCGCATATGTGTGAGCACAAACGTAGAGCACTCCAACAAAATGAGAAGCGTGTGCAGGCAGGGTTCATGACTTATAATAGATTTTATAAACTNACCCAAGCTGCCAAGAAAGATAAAACATATGAAGAATTTTGCAAAAGTCCGTACTATAATGCGTTCGTCAAATTTGGTTCTTTTGTTAACAATGTTAATCCTCTTTATCCTGATAAGTTTATTGATTATGTTATCAAGTCCGGAGTCAAACTTGATCATTGGTGCCGCGATGAGTTATACTATACCTATCTCGCTGAAATGATTAAAACTGAACCTGCAGACGCTGCCATTCAACGATCACTTGGTACTATGATGGAATGGGGTGATGAAAACAAAGCAGAGTTTGCACATTACTTTAACTATGTGAATGTTAATCGTGCAGTTCATCATATTGCTAATGGTTTGATTAGTCCTTGGATAGTTTTAAATTGTAACAGTGGTAAAGAACTATTAAGTAAGTTCAATGACGAACAATTGAATATGATTGTGCAAATCATTGATCCTCCCTATTGGATGAAGAGATTTAAAACTTATCCTAGTGAAATAGCCTTGGCAAAAGAGATTTGTAAGGAGACTGGCATTGCCTGATATTGATATTGACTTCTTTGANAGAGAGCAAGCACTAAAACATTTCAAACACGTGCCTGCATCTAGAATTGAAAATAGCGATATTAAGAAGCATAATACAGGCGTGTATTTGCAAGAAGTTCCTATGGACTCTGTTACAGGGTTAGCCAGCATAGACTATACAGATGCTGAGAACAGAGGCTATTTTAAAATTGACTTCTTAAATGTTAACATATACAAAGATATTGAAAGTGAAGACAAGTTAACGCAACTACTTGGCGTAGAGCCATTGTGGGACTTGTTAGAGAAGAAAGAATTTTGTGATTTGATATTTCATGTAAATGGATATCATGATCTAGTTGCTAGATTGAAGCCACGCAGTATTGAACAGTTAGCAATGTTCTTAGCATTGTTACGTCCTGGCAAGAAGCATTTAATATCCACTTGTGAGAACAAGGGTTGGGATAGTATCACAAGCGAGATTTGGTTAAAAACTGATGACTCTTACAGTTTCAAGAAGAGTCATGCAGTTGCGTATGCTCACGCGATTGTTGTGCAGATGAATAAAATATGTGAAAGTATTAGTTACGGGTTTTCTTAACTGTGCGTACTAACTGAATACTCTTACGCTTGACNCGNTTTTCGGATATATCGTTTAGGTTTACCACAGGCCCAAACACAATTTCTATATCCTTGCTGTTGATGGTTTTGATGTACCTACGGAACAGATCCATGTCGCCTTTTAGGAAAATATTGATGGGAATCTTGCGATTGCTCTCCCACCACCATTGTTCACCCAATTCTAACAGGGCTTGCTTATCTGAGTCGTTATGTATCGCTCCAAAGTCATATATGCTCAAAACGCTCTCATTTTGATTGATAATGATGCCAATGATCTCGAGTTCATTGCATCTAATGCATGTTAGAAATGGAAAATTATTTTTTAAAAGTTCATTCACTTATTAGTAGTCCCGTAACAATAAATATAGCTATGTTGAATTTACCAGTCTATTTATATACACCAGTCATCCGAGTTTTCTTAGATTTGGAAAATTCTACCAATCGAGGGGTAGATATCATGTATCACGGCTATGCGAAGCTTGCCAAAGGTGTTAAAAACACCATCCAGTTTAATTTCTTAAATGGGGACCAACGCCCAATTAGCGTGAGTACAAAGACATTTGTTTTCAAAATGTTCGATTACTCAACTAATAAAGAAGTTGTTTCTCAAAACTTACAAGTGCTTGACGACGGCACTACATTATCCTTAAGAGGAAAAACGCAGTTAACGTTGACTAGCGCACAACTTCCTACTAGTTTCAAAACTGGCATGTATACTTATAGCCTGCTACAAGTGAACAACACAGAATTACTACCCGTATACATTGACGGCGCTTCTNATATGCACGGCAAAATTGAAATTGTAGACGGTGTGATTGCCAAGTTCATCCCTAGTGATGAGTTAACATTTTTAACTAATCAAAATAACGTATACACTGCGGGACCAATATCTACAAATAGAGATGGTAAAGGTAACAACGGTCTACACACTATACAACTGTATATGACAGGATTTACTGGTACACTTGAAATTGGCGGGTCACTAGCCAATGAACCTCCAGCAACGTTTGACCAGTTTACTGTTTTACAAACTCAATCATTTGTAAACGAAACTGGCACTGTTGGTTTAACCATTCCTGACTTGAATAACATCAAGTATCTAATGTTCCGATACACAAAGTCCTCCGGCGCTATTGACAAAGTATTGTATAGAAGTTAAACTATATGCATGACTGCCATACAGGCTGAACTGCTATCTTATCTACCTTTTAAACGAAAACAATCATCTTCTGGATGGTTAAGTTTCGACGCACCTTGTTGTGTCCACAATGGCGAAAGCTCGGACAATAGACAACGTGGGGGTTTCATTGGACATGCTACTGGCGGATTCAGTTATCATTGTTTTAACTGTAACTTTAAAACAAGCTGGCAACCTGGAAGAACTCTCAATGTAAAGACTAAGAAATTTTTTAAATGGCTCAATGTACCAGAAAGCAAAATTAATGAATGGGCACTGGAAGCATTAAAAGAATTAGATAATACAAACAGTTCTAAATTTCAAATTAAAGAGTTTGTTGAAACTCCACTGCCTTTAGAAAGCATTCCATTAACAGATGCTCTATTAGAATTTCCCGAGTCTATTGCTTGTTTAGATTATATTTTGAATAGGGGAATGGATCTAGATACATATAATTGGCACTACAGCCCCACACCTGGCTTTAAAGATAGATTGGTAATTCCATTCTATCACGCTAAAAAGNTGGTAGGGTATACTGCTAGGAAAGTATCCAATGGCAAACCAAAATATCTAAGTGAGGCACAGACTGGTTATGTGTTCAACATAGATAATCAAAATTACAAAAAGAAATTTGTTTTTGTAACTGAAGGACCATTTGACGCACTGAGTATTGATGGTATTGGGATTCTTACCAATGTCCCTAATGACCAACAACGTGCTATAATTAATAGTCTAGGCAAAACAGTAGTAGTGGTTCCAGATAGAGATTATCCTGGTATGGCATTTGTCAAATATGCTATGGATAACGAATGGCTAGTGGCAATCCCTAATTGGGAAGATGACATTAAAGATGTTAGTGAAGCTATGACTAGATATGGTAAATTATTCACAATAAAAAACTTAATAGACACTGCTACTGATAATAAAATTAAATTAGAGCTACTAATTAAAAAGTACCCCAAGGAGAAGAAAGATGATAACAATTAAAGAAGGTTCTCGCTGGCATGATGGACAAGGAAATAAATTCCATGTGCTGAGTATTAATAAAATTGAAGGTGATACTTGGGTTCACTATATTAAAGAAAAAGATATTAAACACGATAGACTTCCAGGAGAGAATGAATATTCTTGCTTTGTTGAAAGTTTCGTTTCAAGATTTTCACCCATTGCGCCTTAAAAAGATAACATATACACATGATAAAAACAAACTATAGTAGTGACATGCAACGATTATACTTAGAAATGTTTCTAAGTGATGCTGAGACATTTATTCGTTGCCATAACATTTTTGATCCAGAAAACTTTGATCGCAAGTTAAAAGATGCGGCCACGTTTGTAAGTGACTACGTAGATCAATACAAGGTCATGCCAGAACTAGATATTGTTAATACTAGTTGTGAAACAGACTTCAAAAATGTATCAGGACTTGCTCCAGAGAATTATGATTGGCTATTGGATGAATTTGAAAAGTTCAGCAGACACAAAGCATTAGAACGTGCTATTGTTAAAAGTGCAGACTTGTTAGAGAAGGGCGAGTTTGGTCCAGTAGAAGCAATGATCAAAGAAGCTGTGCAGATCAGTCTTAATAAAGATATGGGCACTGATTACTTTGAAGATCCACGTGCTCGCTTAATGGGACTCAAAGATAAGAACGGACAAGTTAGTACTGGCTGGCCCACATTTGATAAGAAGTTATTTGGTGGCTTTAACAGAGGCGAGCTTAATATCTTTGCTGGTGGTTCTGGTGCAGGTAAGAGTTTGTTCTTGCAGAACTTGGCAGTTAACTTTAGTCAGATAGGACTTAATGTACTGTATGTAAGTTTGGAATTGAGTGAAGCACTTGTAGCTATGCGACTAGANAGTATGATTACTGGATTGCCTACTAAAGAAATTTTTAAGAGCTTAGATGATGTTGAACTCAAAGTTAAAGTAACAGGTAAAACAGTAGGCGGCATTCAGATCAAATACATGCCATCTGGTAAAACAATTAATGACATACGTGCTTACATTAAAGAGTATCAAGTAAAACGTGGACACAGACCAGACGTAGTACTAATTGACTATTTGGATTTGTTAATGCCAATCTCAGTTAAGGTTAGTCCAAGTGATTTGTTTGTTAAAGACAAATATGTATCAGAAGAGATTCGTAACTTTGCAATGGACCAAAAATGTGTTTGCGTAACGGCATCACAGTTAAACCGTAGTGCTGTAGAAGAAATTGAATTTGATCACAGTCATATCTCGGGCGGTCTTAGTAAGATCCAAACAGCGGATAACGTGATTGGTATCTTTACAAGTCGTGCTATGCGTGAACGTGGACGCTATCAGATCCAGTTTATGAAAACACGTTCAAGTAGTGCAGTAGGTCAAAAGGTAGACTTAGAGTACAATGTAGACAGTTTGCGTATTACTGACGCTGGCGAAGATGAACAAGACAATTCATCTTTTAATCAACAACGTAATGGATCTAGTTCTGGTACTGCTAGCATCCTTAATGGTCTTAAGAAGACTAGCACAATGATTGATAACTCAACTGGCGAGATTAGAGAACCTGATGAAGGCGTAGCAGTAGGTAAGGTCCGCGGTAAAGTTGACGGTAGTAAGATTCGAGAGATGCTGGCTAATATCAATACTGAACGTGATTAACACATCCAGTCTTTGACCGCAGTGGCGGCACATTCGTTAACAGACTGTTGCCACTGCGCCATGTCATCTGAGTTAAAAACTAATTCAGGTGTAGCAGGCACTGTGAGCCAACTGTGCTCTGGTCTAAAAGGATTTTCTCCAAACACTTCTTGTTCTAGTTGTCCTGGTGCCCAACTACAACTACCTACAAATAATCTATACTGTGCAGGGTGTTGACCTAATCTAAGTTTTTCAATAAACTCCATATCACCACTGGCATGAATAGGTCCAGGGAACGTTCCAGAACTACAAACATCTGCACTGTGCAGAAAATGTACACTGTTCAAATTCATTGGCCCTCCACTGTGAGCAATGCCCACAAGTTCAGTGTCCACGCCAATTTGTCGCATTAATTCTTTGTTGCTGAGGTTTCCGGGTTTGTTTAGTACTAACCCCCACGCACCGCTCTGTGTATGATTAACAATATAAATCACAGTGTTGCTAAATCGTTTATCAACAGTTTTGGGCGGAGCAACTAATATGTGTCCAGTAAAGTTTCTTGAGTGCATAAACATATTTACCGTTGAATAAATATGCTAATGCAAATACTAGAGTTTCAATCACCTATCATGTTCCATACTAGTCTCAACCCAAAACTATGGGATGGCGACCGTGTACAAGAGCCAGTGAGACTACAGTTATTGGCCACTGCTAAACATTTTATAGACTTCTTAAAAATTAAAGATATACCGCTTAGGGATATCATCATTACAGGCAGTAATACGGGATATACGTATACACCACACAGCGATTTAGATCTTCATATCATTGTGGATATGAATGCAGTATACTCGGGACATGAGCTAGTAACACAGTTCTTTGACAGTAAACGCAGATTGTGGAACAATACATACGATGTAGAGATGAAGGATATACCTGTAGAGATCTACGTAGAAGACGATGATGAAACAGTAGAAGGCAATGCTTACAGTCTTATCACAGATCAGTGGATAGAGCGCAAAGATAAGAACACCCAAAATCAATACGATGATAGGGCAGTACGTGCCAAGTACCAATATATCAGTCGTGAGATAGAGCGTTATTTGAAGCAGGCAGATGATGCGGCGGATATACAGAGACTCATGCTGAAACTAAAGAACTATCGACAAGCAGGATTGGATCGCAGAGGCGAACTAAGTACAGAAAACCTAGTATTCAAAGCATTACGCAACAACGGCGATATAGCCAAAATTGAACAGCGTAAGATAGACTTAGTTAATACTAAGTTAAGTATTAAATAAAAAGACTCTGTTTTCGTTAATTTCTTTAAAATTTCCTTTAATTTTTAACAGAATTTTTAACAGTTTTAAACGAAAAGACTTCCTTTTTAACAACTTATCCACACGGGCACCCTAACATATATGAGTATAGAAAACTTACGTAAAGAACTAGAAATACAGCACACTAAGATTCAGCAGTGCTCAGATGTTGACGAGCAGATCAAATTGATGGCTGAACGTGACTTGATTATGCATCAACTGTCAGCGGCACAGTTTGCCCATGCCGAATACTACCAAGCCAAGATCAATGATATTGAAGATCAGAGTAGACCCAAAACCGTACAACAGCGATTCAATAACTAGTAAATATTCCTATGAATAAGACTGAAGTAGACACGCTGCCTGTACCCGCACACTTTCTCACTGTGACCGACACTGCGGCTGAAGAAATTAGAAGATTAGGCGAAAACAAACCAACTGGCGCATTTAGAGTTAGGTTAGACATACTGGC
>JGI24768J34885_10000229_pt1 | contig 16290 bp, 2 predicted proteins | sample LakOntMetagenome_FD_34885 | JGI IMG/M metagenome (IMG submission 34885) | reverse complement strand
CTTGCCAGTGAACAAACGGGTAAGAATACTGACGTTATGAAACTTGTCCGCCGATTGAATATCAAACTACACCCCGCAGAGAAGGGCCGAGGGATAACTCAGAATAGTAAAGCAGAATCGGAAATTCGCGAAATCAAAACGAAGTGGAAAGCACGAATGCGGGAGGCACAAATCCCACCGAGACTATGGGACTATGGGCTGGTGTATATTGCCGAGGTACAATCCTTACTCGCACGCGGACCATTGCAACGTTCCGGTCTCGAATTGGTCAGTGGTCAAACCCCAGACATCTCAGAATGGTTGGACTTCGACTTCTATGACCGGGTATGGTATTGGGATCAGAAAAAGATGGATATTGGGGATGAACAGGCGCGGATTGGCCGATGGCTCGGCATTGCGCACCGAATTGGGAGCGACATGACTTATTGGATTCTTACTGAGGCTGGACATGTAATTGCCAGATCGACAGTTCAACACATTACCATAATGGACATGGCATCCGATGCCATCAAAAACCGTGTGCTTGCTTTTGATGAACACCTTCTCACCCGACTCAGCGATGAAAATTACCAATTGGATATGCCGAACCATGTGTTTTACCTGCAGGACGACGACGGCGACGATGACAACGTAGAGAACGACAATATTCCACGAGATGTGGAATACGGGGACATGATACAACCGCCGAAGCTCGACGCTGACGAAATTGAGTATGAAACTTTCGATCAATACATTGGCGCCGAATTCATGGTTAACAGCAATGGTGACTCGGTGCCAGCTAAAGTTGTAAAGCGTGCTCGCGATAATGATGGAAAGCCAATTGGAACGAAACACTCTAACCCACTGCTTGACTCACGAGAATATGAATGTGTCCTCGATGACGGAACCCTCTATCGCTATACGACAAATGTGATTGCCGAGAACATATTCGCGCAATGCGATGATGAGGGAAGAAGACATGCGATCCTCAGCGAGATTACTGACCACAAACGAGATGGCACTGCAGTACATATAACCAAAGGGTACGTAACGAACAAGCGAGGAGTTAAAATACCGAAAACCACAACGAAAGGCTGGAAATTGCTATGCCAATGGAAGGATGGATCGGCCGACTGGGTTGATCTTAAGCACCTGAAGGACTCAAATCCCATAGAGCTGGCGGAATATGCAGTTGCGAACAGAATTCAAGAGGAGCCAGCGTTCAAGTGGTGGGTGTCGGATGCTCTCCGTACACGAAACAGAATCATTGCGAAAGTGAAAGGCAAGTATTGGAAAACAAGTCATAAATACGGCGTTCGATTGCCACACTCAGTACAAGAGGCCTTGGCGATCGATAAGGAAACTGGAACGGATTTCTGGTGGAAAGCGATACAAAAGGAACTTAACAAGGTAATGGTGGCACTCGAATTTGACGAGAGTATGACACCGGAGCAGTTGCGTCAGGATAAGACAGCGTACGTTGGCTTCCAGGAAATAGCATGTCACATGATATTTGATGTGAAGATGGATCTCACGCGGAAAGCCCGATTTGTCGCTGGTGGCCATTTGACTGAACCACCGGCAAGCATCACTTATTCGAGCGTGGTAAGCAGAGACAGCGTTCGTTTGGCTTTCCTAATCGCAGCCTTGAACGACCTTGACATTATGGCATGTGACGTCGGGAATGCATATTTAAATGCGGCGTGCCGTGAAAAGGTATGGTTTGTTGCCGGTTCAGAGTTTGGCTCGCGGCAAGGAATGATCGTAAAAATTGTTCGTGCACTATATGGTCTGAAATCAAGTGGAGCGGCGTGGAGATCGACATTCAATTCCACGATACTCGAAATGGGTTTCCGATCAACTATTGCTGACCCCGATGTTTACCTACGAGCGAATGCGAAGCCATGTGGATTTAAGTATTATGAGTATCTATTGGTCTATGTCGACGATGTACTGATTGTTTCGCACTCACCCGAAATACACTTGGAGAGAATAAAAGCGTCGTACGAACTGAACCCGAGCAGTATCGGTCCACCCACCCGTTATCTCGGAGCGGACCTCGAACGAGTCACACGACCCGGGGACAATACAGGGCGAGAATACTGGTCGTTTTCAGCGCATACATATGTTCGCAATGCAGTCAAAAATGTGAAATTGCTTTTGCAAGATGAAGGGCGAGGACTCAAGTCAACTGCGAAATCACCATTCTCAAGTACAACCTACAGACCGGAGATGGACATGACAGACGAATGCAATGCGGAAGAATCCTCGCGATATTCACAATTGATTGGTGTACTACGTTGGGCAGTCGAATTGGGCCGGCTAGACATTTACACAGAGGTTGCATTACTTTCTCAACATCTTGCGCTACCTCGAGTGGGACATCTCGAAGCTGTGTATCACATATTTGCGTACTTGAACAAACATGACAAATCGCGCATTGTTTTTGATCCAACTGACCCTCTTCCCCATACCCCGACGGCAGCGAAACCAGACTGGTCATCGTTTTACGAAGTTACAGAAGAGGAGCTACCGCCACATATGCCGGAGCCGCTTGGATACTCTGTCAATATCTACACCTTTGTTGACGCAAACCATGCCGGTAATCTTGTGACACGACGTTCCCATACCGGTATACTCTTATTCGTGCAAAACTCACCCATTTTGTGGCTAAGTCGGCGACAGAACACTGTAGAGACCTCGACATTTGGTAGTGAGTTTGTTGCCCTTCGGACGGCACGTGACCTGATTATCTCTATGCGATATAAATTACGGATGTTTGGTATTCCCATCGAAGGCCCGGCGCAAGTTTTCTGTGACAACCAGGGTGTCGTGAAAAATACAAGTTTACCTGAATCGGTCTTGACGAAAAAGCATAACGCCATCAATTACCACGCAGTCCGTGAGGCGGCGGCTGCGGGTGTGTTACAAGTGATAAAAGAAGATACACAAACAAACCTCGCTGATTTATTTACCAAGGTGCTACCTGTTGATCGGCGACGTGCACTTCTTGGTTCCATCCTTTACAACCATTGAAGTTTGGACGTGGAGTTTGCCCAAGGTTTCCAGCCATCGGTGGCGATGGTGTCGGTACCTCCTGCGCGGTTTCACCGTGGGCTTCACAAGCAGGTATATGTCGTGTGTTGTCAAATGGCTAGGAATGGGAATGGAAGGCAGTCTTGCGGGGACTGTTCAATACTGGCTAGTGTGAACTGTGCACTGGTATGTGGTGTCACCGAGAGGCGGCGTCATCTGGACTGACGTCTGCGTACAATTCTGATTCCATTCTTCTAAGTCGATATCTAGGTTCACTCTTTTATTTGTTGAACCCTTCTTCTGCTATCTTATCATCTTCTAACCTAGTACCCAAGTAGTAAGTATCGTATCGACAGGATTTATTCAGTTTATCAGACCCAGGTTGCGATGAACCACAAGAGAGAGAGAGAGAGAGAATGAAGACAGTGTTTAACTGCCACCCCTCATGCGTGAGAAGAGAGGGTGCCACGATGTGACACGTAAGGCATTAAGGCTGGCCACCGCCATGGGATTGTCTTGTCCATCGATGGATCGTTTGCCCTGCTTTGCAGACAGCGACGTACGAGAATGGAAGGTTGATCACCTACCATCCGACTGTGATACCCATGATCACAACCGCCCATATTATGTGACGGTCGTCGGCGGAGTGCACACAACACGAGTGTTCGTTAGAAACCTCACTTACTGATTTGCATTTAACAGTGGAACCTGTCGCGATCAACCTTAACGAAATGTTTCCTGACATGGAACATCAGGAGATGCGTTACGTCTTGCATGTGTGCGGGTTAAGGGACATCCCTTCCCAGACGAGACTTATTGAATTTGAGGGCATTGAGAACGTTGAAGACTTAGCCAACTACACTGACAGTGAGATTGATGCGATGGCCGACAGAAATTCTAAACGCACCCCGACTGCTATGCGAGTCCAGATGGGACTTCAAAGAACCAAAACTCTTAAGGCGATAACCCACTGGGTTCGCAAGAAGAATCGTGAAGGCGTATTTTGTGATTTGCAAGAACTGAACCAACCATTGATTGCGGAACTCATTATGGAAATCAACTCTGTTGCCGGTAAGAGAGATGCTGACTCTAAATTGTACTATCCCGATGCCTTTTCGGCAACCGACTACAAAAACTGGATTAAGAAAGTGGAGAATTACCTCGACTCTCGTACTGGCAAAGCTGGTGTGCCTTTGAGTTATGTAATCAGGCCCACTGATGTGAATCCCAACGAGGCTCCAGATGAGTATACACGAGAAAAGTGGGCAGCATCGTTTGAAACAATGCAGTTCCGTGATGATAATCGTCAAGTTTACCATCTGTTCAAGGATTTACTAACCAAAACTGAGGGTGCAACATGGTTTGAAAAGGTACGTGATGGAGATGGCCGTGGCGCCCACCTCTTGCTTAGGGAACATTATATCGGTGAGGCGCATGATATGAGACGCGCAGCTTCTGCGACTGCGAAATTGGAAACACTCTTTTGGAAAAGCGAAGCGTCTTTCTCCTTTGAGAAGTTCTTGACTCGAATGAACGAGGCTTTCAAGGAACTTGAAGATGCTGGACAGCCACTTTATGAGACACAGAAAGTACAACAGTTGTTGAAGAGTATCAAAAATGATGACGTCCAAGTGCAAACAACAATGGGGATTATTCGTGATCGCTATCTGAACGACTTTGATGCGGCAAGCCTGACACTCTCCAGAACGATTTCGACTCGTTTTGCGAGCATTGAACCTATGAAAAACAAGCGTAATATCGGTGCGGTCCAGACAAATCAAGGTGGGCGTACTGGTCGTGGTCGTGGGAGGGCTCGCACTTCCGGCGGTCGTGGCCATGGCGGAGGGAGACAACAAAAGGTAATTATGAATGGAGTTGACGTAACGGATGTCACTCGCAACTATACCTCCGATGAATGGGACAAACTGAAACAAGTCGGTGGTCACACCTATGTTTATCAACGCCGCGAGTTCCTCAGCGGCCGGAGTGGACGAGGTGAACGAGGAGGGCGCAGTGGCAATCGCGGTGGTGGCCGTGGATATGGATATCATGGCGGTCGGTATAATGAACGTCAAATTGAGAACGAACCCCGTACGGTCGCCGCTGCAGTCACTAACACAACTGACATTGTCGAGTACAGTGGATCTACCTCCACACTTACATCACCAACCACAGCTTCCAACAATTCTTCTGAACGGGGCGGTCGTAGTGGCGGTCGCTTCGGCCCACGTCGCGATTGACTTCCACCCTCAACGTCTGAGCCCAGTCCCCAGGCGTTGGGGCAACATGGAATTTCAACCCTTCACTCTCACAACAGACATCGAAGCATCAATGCTATTGACTCGGGAAAATCAGGTATACCTGGAACTGTGGCCAACTGCGAACTTGATACGCATGCCGATACTTGTGTTGCAGGACCTAACTTTCGGATTGATGAATTTACCGGCGAGTATTGTGATGTTACACCCTTTTCTAATGAGTACAAACCAATGACAAATGTGCCGATTGTCAATGCGTCCACGGCGTTTACTAACAATGATGGACTGACCGTAATATTGAGGTTTAACCAGGTCCTTTGGTACGGCACAAAGCTGAGTGTGAGCCTGATTAATCCCAATCAGATTCGACATAATGGAATGACTGTATCCGATGATCCGACAGACAAGAATCGCTTCTTTGGCGTCACGAGCGGGGATCTGGAAATACCATTTGAGATGAAAGGAACGACGGTGTTTTTCCAATCACATACACCGACGCGATGGGAGCTTGAGAATTGCAGAACAGTTGAGTTGACCCGCGACCATCCTTGGAACCCGAATGATGTGACAATATCCGAGGTAAATACAGGAGCTAATGCTGCCGACATGGAGTCCGAGGAGTATCGGAAAGTTTGTGCCTTGACAAAGAAACCGAGTGGTGCGGTAAAGTATGGTACAACATGTGAATATCATGACGATCAGGTGTCAGACCTGTCGGCATTTGATGACCACATTATGATCACCAGAATGGTAAGCTCAGTAAAAATTGCAACTGCGTTTCGTGAACAGCAAAGCATTGCGTTTGTTGGTGCCAAGGATAGGCATTCCCAAGTGAACGCGGAGACTCTCGCACGTAAGTTTCGTTGCGGTCTTGAAACAGCGCAGCGGACGTTAAAGACAACTACACAACGTGGCGTACGTCAGTCCTTGCATCCTCTCCACAGACGGTATCGAGTGGATCACCTAGATCTACACCGAAAACGACTCCAAGAGACATTTTACACCGACACTCTGTTTTCGAAAGTAAAGTCTTTGGCCGGATACACGTGTGCACAACTGATTACCAATGGTACTTTTACGCGAGTGTATCCGATGGAATCGAAAGCTAGTTCAAACATTGCGACTGCTCTCAACACTTTCTTCGATGATGTCGGGGTGCCGGTGGAACTGATTTGTGACCTTGCCAGTGAACAAACGGGTAAGAATACTGACGTTATGAAACTTGTCCGCCGATTGAATATCAAACTACACCCCGCAGAGAAGGGCCGAGGGATAACTCAGAATAGTAAAGCAGAATCGGAAATTCGCGAAATCAAAACGAAGTGGAAAGCACGAATGCGGGAGGCACAAATCCCACCGAGACTATGGGACTATGGGCTGGTGTATATTGCCGAGGTACAATCCTTACTCGCACGCGGACCATTGCAACGTTCCGGTCTCGAATTGGTCAGTGGTCAAACCCCAGACATCTCAGAATGGTTGGACTTCGACTTCTATGACCGGGTATGGTATTGGGATCAGAAAAAGATGGATATTGGGGATGAACAGGCGCGGATTGGCCGATGGCTCGGCATTGCGCACCGAATTGGGAGCGACATGACTTATTGGATTCTTACTGAGGCTGGACATGTAATTGCCAGATCGACAGTTCAACACATTACCATAATGGACATGGCATCCGATGCCATCAAAAACCGTGTGCTTGCTTTTGATGAACACCTTCTCACCCGACTCAGCGATGAAAATTACCAATTGGATATGCCGAACCATGTGTTTTACCTGCAGGACGACGACGGCGACGATGACAACGTAGAGAACGACAATATTCCACGAGATGTGGAATACGGGGACATGATACAACCGCCGAAGCTCGACGCTGACGAAATTGAGTATGAAACTTTCGATCAATACATTGGCGCCGAATTCATGGTTAACAGCAATGGTGACTCGGTGCCAGCTAAAGTTGTAAAGCGTGCTCGCGATAATGATGGAAAGCCAATTGGAACGAAACACTCTAACCCACTGCTTGACTCACGAGAATATGAATGTGTCCTCGATGACGGAACCCTCTATCGCTATACGACAAATGTGATTGCCGAGAACATATTCGCGCAATGCGATGATGAGGGAAGAAGACATGCGATCCTCAGCGAGATTACTGACCACAAACGAGATGGCACTGCAGTACATATAACCAAAGGGTACGTAACGAACAAGCGAGGAGTTAAAATACCGAAAACCACAACGAAAGGCTGGAAATTGCTATGCCAATGGAAGGATGGATCGGCCGACTGGGTTGATCTTAAGCACCTGAAGGACTCAAATCCCATAGAGCTGGCGGAATATGCAGTTGCGAACAGAATTCAAGAGGAGCCAGCGTTCAAGTGGTGGGTGTCGGATGCTCTCCGTACACGAAACAGAATCATTGCGAAAGTGAAAGGCAAGTATTGGAAAACAAGTCATAAATACGGCGTTCGATTGCCACACTCAGTACAAGAGGCCTTGGCGATCGATAAGGAAACTGGAACGGATTTCTGGTGGAAAGCGATACAAAAGGAACTTAACAAGGTAATGGTGGCACTCGAATTTGACGAGAGTATGACACCGGAGCAGTTGCGTCAGGATAAGACAGCGTACGTTGGCTTCCAGGAAATAGCATGTCACATGATATTTGATGTGAAGATGGATCTCACGCGGAAAGCCCGATTTGTCGCTGGTGGCCATTTGACTGAACCACCGGCAAGCATCACTTATTCGAGCGTGGTAAGCAGAGACAGCGTTCGTTTGGCTTTCCTAATCGCAGCCTTGAACGACCTTGACATTATGGCATGTGACGTCGGGAATGCATATTTAAATGCGGCGTGCCGTGAAAAGGTATGGTTTGTTGCCGGTTCAGAGTTTGGCTCGCGGCAAGGAATGATCGTAAAAATTGTTCGTGCACTATATGGTCTGAAATCAAGTGGAGCGGCGTGGAGATCGACATTCAATTCCACGATACTCGAAATGGGTTTCCGATCAACTATTGCTGACCCCGATGTTTACCTACGAGCGAATGCGAAGCCATGTGGATTTAAGTATTATGAGTATCTATTGGTCTATGTCGACGATGTACTGATTGTTTCGCACTCACCCGAAATACACTTGGAGAGAATAAAAGCGTCGTACGAACTGAACCCGAGCAGTATCGGTCCACCCACCCGTTATCTCGGAGCGGACCTCGAACGAGTCACACGACCCGGGGACAATACAGGGCGAGAATACTGGTCGTTTTCAGCGCATACATATGTTCGCAATGCAGTCAAAAATGTGAAATTGCTTTTGCAAGATGAAGGGCGAGGACTCAAGTCAACTGCGAAATCACCATTCTCAAGTACAACCTACAGACCGGAGATGGACATGACAGACGAATGCAATGCGGAAGAATCCTCGCGATATTCACAATTGATTGGTGTACTACGTTGGGCAGTCGAATTGGGCCGGCTAGACATTTACACAGAGGTTGCATTACTTTCTCAACATCTTGCGCTACCTCGAGTGGGACATCTCGAAGCTGTGTATCACATATTTGCGTACTTGAACAAACATGACAAATCGCGCATTGTTTTTGATCCAACTGACCCTCTTCCCCATACCCCGACGGCAGCGAAACCAGACTGGTCATCGTTTTACGAAGTTACAGAAGAGGAGCTACCGCCACATATGCCGGAGCCGCTTGGATACTCTGTCAATATCTACACCTTTGTTGACGCAAACCATGCCGGTAATCTTGTGACACGACGTTCCCATACCGGTATACTCTTATTCGTGCAAAACTCACCCATTTTGTGGCTAAGTCGGCGACAGAACACTGTAGAGACCTCGACATTTGGTAGTGAGTTTGTTGCCCTTCGGACGGCACGTGACCTGATTATCTCTATGCGATATAAATTACGGATGTTTGGTATTCCCATCGAAGGCCCGGCGCAAGTTTTCTGTGACAACCAGGGTGTCGTGAAAAATACAAGTTTACCTGAATCGGTCTTGACGAAAAAGCATAACGCCATCAATTACCACGCAGTCCGTGAGGCGGCGGCTGCGGGTGTGTTACAAGTGATAAAAGAAGATACACAAACAAACCTCGCTGATTTATTTACCAAGGTGCTACCTGTTGATCGGCGACGTGCACTTCTTGGTTCCATCCTTTACAACCATTGAAGTTTGGACGTGGAGTTTGCCCAAGGTTTCCAGCCATCGGTGGCGATGGTGTCGGTACCTCCTGCGCGGTTTCACCGTGGGCTTCACAAGCAGGTATATGTCGTGTGTTGTCAAATGGCTAGGAATGGGAATGGAAGGCAGTCTTGCGGGGACTGTTCAATACTGGCTAGTGTGAACTGTGCACTGGTATGTGGTGTCACCGAGAGGCGGCGTCATCTGGACTGACGTCTGCGTACAATTCTGATTCCATTCTTCTAAGTCGATATCTAGGTTCACTCTTTTATTTGTTGAACCCTTCTTCTGCTATCTTATCATCTTCTAACCTAGTACCCAAGTAGTAAGTATCGTATCGACAGGATTTATTCAGTTTATCAGACCCAGGTTGCGATGAACCACAAGAGAGAGAGAGAGAGAGAATGAAGACAGTGTTTAACTGCCACCCCTCATGCGTGAGAAGAGAGGGTGCCACGATGTGACACGTAAGGCATTAAGGCTGGCCACCGCCATGGGATTGTCTTGTCCATCGATGGATCGTTTGCCCTGCTTTGCAGACAGCGACGTACGAGAATGGAAGGTTGATCACCTACCATCCGACTGTGATACCCATGATCACAACCGCCCATATTATGTGACGGTCGTCGGCGGAGTGCACACAACACGAGTGTTCGTTAGAAACCTCACTTACTGATTTGCATTTAACAGTGGAACCTGTCGCGATCAACCTTAACGAAATGTTTCCTGACATGGAACATCAGGAGATGCGTTACGTCTTGCATGTGTGCGGGTTAAGGGACATCCCTTCCCAGACGAGACTTATTGAATTTGAGGGCATTGAGAACGTTGAAGACTTAGCCAACTACACTGACAGTGAGATTGATGCGATGGCCGACAGAAATTCTAAACGCACCCCGACTGCTATGCGAGTCCAGATGGGACTTCAAAGAACCAAAACTCTTAAGGCGATAACCCACTGGGTTCGCAAGAAGAATCGTGAAGGCGTATTTTGTGATTTGCAAGAACTGAACCAACCATTGATTGCGGAACTCATTATGGAAATCAACTCTGTTGCCGGTAAGAGAGATGCTGACTCTAAATTGTACTATCCCGATGCCTTTTCGGCAACCGACTACAAAAACTGGATTAAGAAAGTGGAGAATTACCTCGACTCTCGTACTGGCAAAGCTGGTGTGCCTTTGAGTTATGTAATCAGGCCCACTGATGTGAATCCCAACGAGGCTCCAGATGAGTATACACGAGAAAAGTGGGCAGCATCGTTTGAAACAATGCAGTTCCGTGATGATAATCGTCAAGTTTACCATCTGTTCAAGGATTTACTAACCAAAACTGAGGGTGCAACATGGTTTGAAAAGGTACGTGATGGAGATGGCCGTGGCGCCCACCTCTTGCTTAGGGAACATTATATCGGTGAGGCGCATGATATGAGACGCGCAGCTTCTGCGACTGCGAAATTGGAAACACTCTTTTGGAAAAGCGAAGCGTCTTTCTCCTTTGAGAAGTTCTTGACTCGAATGAACGAGGCTTTCAAGGAACTTGAAGATGCTGGACAGCCACTTTATGAGACACAGAAAGTACAACAGTTGTTGAAGAGTATCAAAAATGATGACGTCCAAGTGCAAACAACAATGGGGATTATTCGTGATCGCTATCTGAACGACTTTGATGCGGCAAGCCTGACACTCTCCAGAACGATTTCGACTCGTTTTGCGAGCATTGAACCTATGAAAAACAAGCGTAATATCGGTGCGGTCCAGACAAATCAAGGTGGGCGTACTGGTCGTGGTCGTGGGAGGGCTCGCACTTCCGGCGGTCGTGGCCATGGCGGAGGGAGACAACAAAAGGTAATTATGAATGGAGTTGACGTAACGGATGTCACTCGCAACTATACCTCCGATGAATGGGACAAACTGAAACAAGTCGGTGGTCACACCTATGTTTATCAACGCCGCGAGTTCCTCAGCGGCCGGAGTGGACGAGGTGAACGAGGAGGGCGCAGTGGCAATCGCGGTGGTGGCCGTGGATATGGATATCATGGCGGTCGGTATAATGAACGTCAAATTGAGAACGAACCCCGTACGGTCGCCACTGCAGTCACTAACACAACTGACATTGTCGAGTACAGTGGATCTACCTCCACACTTACATCACCAACCACAGCTTCCAACAATTCTTCTGAACGGGGCGGTCGTAGTGGCGGTCGCTTCGGCCCACGTCGCGATTGACTTCCACCCTCAACGTCTGAGCCCAGTCCCCAGGCGTTGGGGCAACATGGAATTTCAACCCTTCACTCTCACAACAGACATCGAAGCATCAATGCTATTGACTCGGGAAAATCAGGTATACCTGGAACTGTGGCCAACTGCGAACTTGATACGCATGCCGATACTTGTGTTGCAGGACCTAACTTTCGGATTGATGAATTTACCGGCGAGTATTGTGATGTTACACCCTTTTCTAATGAGTACAAACCAATGACAAATGTGCCGATTGTCAATGCGTCCACGGCGTTTACTAACAATGATGGACTGACCGTAATATTGAGGTTTAACCAGGTCCTTTGGTACGGCACAAAGCTGAGTGTGAGCCTGATTAATCCCAATCAGATTCGACATAATGGAATGACTGTATCCGATGATCCGACAGACAAGAATCGCTTCTTTGGCGTCACGAGCGGGGATCTGGAAATACCATTTGAGATGAAAGGAACGACGGTGTTTTTCCAATCACATACACCGACGCGATGGGAGCTTGAGAATTGCAGAACAGTTGAGTTGACCCGCGACCATCCTTGGAACCCGAATGATGTGACAATATCCGAGGTAAATACAGGAGCTAATGCTGCCGACATGGAGTCCGAGGAGTATCGGAAAGTTTGTGCCTTGACAAAGAAACCGAGTGGTGCGGTAAAGTATGGTACAACATGTGAATATCATGACGATCAGGTGTCAGACCTGTCGGCATTTGATGACCACATTATGATCACCAGAATGGTAAGCTCAGTAAAAATTGCAACTGCGTTTCGTGAACAGCAAAGCATTGCGTTTGTTGGTGCCAAGGATAGGCATTCCCAAGTGAACGCGGAGACTCTCGCACGTAAGTTTCGTTGCGGTCTTGAAACAGCGCAGCGGACGTTAAAGACAACTACACAACGTGGCGTACGTCAGTCCTTGCATCCTCTCCACAGACGGTATCGAGTGGATCACCTAGATCTACACCGAAAACGACTCCAAGAGACATTTTACACCGACACTCTGTTTTCGAAAGTAAAGTCTTTGGCCGGATACACGTGTGCACAACTGATTACCAATGGTACTTTTACGCGAGTGTATCCGATGGAATCGAAAGCTAGTTCAAACATTGCGACTGCTCTCAACACTTTCTTCGATGATGTCGGGGTGCCGGTGGAACTGATTTGTGACCTTGCCAGTGAACAAACGGGTAAGAATACTGACGTTATGAAACTTGTCCGCCGATTGAATATCAAACTACACCCCGCAGAGAAGGGCCGAGGGATAACTCAGAATAGTAAAGCAGAATCGGAAATTCGCGAAATCAAAACGAAGTGGAAAGCACGAATGCGGGAGGCACAAATCCCACCGAGACTATGGGACTATGGGCTGGTGTATATTGCCGAGGTACAATCCTTACTCGCACGCGGACCATTGCAACGTTCCGGTCTCGAATTGGTCAGTGGTCAAACCCCAGACATCTCAGAATGGTTGGACTTCGACTTCTATGACCGGGTATGGTATTGGGATCAGAAAAAGATGGATATTGGGGATGAACAGGCGCGGATTGGCCGATGGCTCGGCATTGCGCACCGAATTGGGAGCGACATGACTTATTGGATTCTTACTGAGGCTGGACATGTAATTGCCAGATCGACAGTTCAACACATTACCATAATGGACATGGCATCCGATGCCATCAAAAACCGTGTGCTTGCTTTTGATGAACACCTTCTCACCCGACTCAGCGATGAAAATTACCAATTGGATATGCCGAACCATGTGTTTTACCTGCAGGACGACGACGGCGACGATGACAACGTAGAGAACGACAATATTCCACGAGATGTGGAATACGGGGACATGATACAACCGCCGAAGCTCGACGCTGACGAAATTGAGTATGAAACTTTCGATCAATACATTGGCGCCGAATTCATGGTTAACAGCAATGGTGACTCGGTGCCAGCTAAAGTTGTAAAGCGTGCTCGCGATAATGATGGAAAGCCAATTGGAACGAAACACTCTAACCCACTGCTTGACTCACGAGAATATGAATGTGTCCTCGATGACGGAACCCTCTATCGCTATACGACAAATGTGATTGCCGAGAACATATTCGCGCAATGCGATGATGAGGGAAGAAGACATGCGATCCTCAGCGAGATTACTGACCACAAACGAGATGGCACTGCAGTACATATAACCAAAGGGTACGTAACGAACAAGCGAGGAGTTAAAATACCGAAAACCACAACGAAAGGCTGGAAATTGCTATGCCAATGGAAGGATGGATCGGCCGACTGGGTTGATCTTAAGCACCTGAAGGACTCAAATCCCATAGAGCTGGCGGAATATGCAGTTGCGAACAGAATTCAAGAGGAGCCAGCGTTCAAGTGGTGGGTGTCGGATGCTCTCCGTACACGAAACAGAATCATTGCGAAAGTGAAAGGCAAGTATTGGAAAACAAGTCATAAATACGGCGTTCGATTGCCACACTCAGTACAAGAGGCCTTGGCGATCGATAAGGAAACTGGAACGGATTTCTGGTGGAAAGCGATACAAAAGGAACTTAACAAGGTAATGGTGGCACTCGAATTTGACGAGAGTATGACACCGGAGCAGTTGCGTCAGGATAAGACAGCGTACGTTGGCTTCCAGGAAATAGCATGTCACATGATATTTGATGTGAAGATGGATCTCACGCGGAAAGCCCGATTTGTCGCTGGTGGCCATTTGACTGAACCACCGGCAAGCATCACTTATTCGAGCGTGGTAAGCAGAGACAGCGTTCGTTTGGCTTTCCTAATCGCAGCCTTGAACGACCTTGACATTATGGCATGTGACGTCGGGAATGCATATTTAAATGCGGCGTGCCGTGAAAAGGTATGGTTTGTTGCCGGTTCAGAGTTTGGCTCGCGGCAAGGAATGATCGTAAAAATTGTTCGTGCACTATATGGTCTGAAATCAAGTGGAGCGGCGTGGAGATCGACATTCAATTCCACGATACTCGAAATGGGTTTCCGATCAACTATTGCTGACCCCGATGTTTACCTACGAGCGAATGCGAAGCCATGTGGATTTAAGTATTATGAGTATCTATTGGTCTATGTCGACGATGTACTGATTGTTTCGCACTCACCCGAAATACACTTGGAGAGAATAAAAGCGTCGTACGAACTGAACCCGAGCAGTATCGGTCCACCCACCCGTTATCTCGGAGCGGACCTCGAACGAGTCACACGACCCGGGGACAATACAGGGCGAGAATACTGGTCGTTTTCAGCGCATACATATGTTCGCAATGCAGTCAAAAATGTGAAATTGCTTTTGCAAGATGAAGGGCGAGGACTCAAGTCAACTGCGAAATCACCATTCTCAAGTACAACCTACAGACCGGAGATGGACATGACAGACGAATGCAATGCGGAAGAATCCTCGCGATATTCACAATTGATTGGTGTACTACGTTGGGCAGTCGAATTGGGCCGGCTAGACATTTACACAGAGGTTGCATTACTTTCTCAACATCTTGCGCTACCTCGAGTGGGACATCTCGAAGCTGTGTATCACATATTTGCGTACTTGAACAAACATGACAAATCGCGCATTGTTTTTGATCCAACTGACCCTCTTCCCCATACCCCGACGGCAGCGAAACCAGACTGGTCATCGTTTTACGAAGTTACAGAAGAGGAGCTACCGCCACATATGCCGGAGCCGCTTGGATACTCTGTCAATATCTACACCTTTGTTGACGCAAACCATGCCGGTAATCTTGTGACACGACGTTCCCATACCGGTATACTCTTATTCGTGCAAAACTCACCCATTTTGTGGCTAAGTCGGCGACAGAACACTGTAGAGACCTCGACATTTGGTAGTGAGTTTGTTGCCCTTCGGACGGCACGTGACCTGATTATCTCTATGCGATATAAATTACGGATGTTTGGTATTCCCATCGAAGGCCCGGCGCAAGTTTTCTGTGACAACCAGGGTGTCGTGAAAAATACAAGTTTACCTGAATCGGTCTTGACGAAAAAGCATAACGCCATCAATTACCACGCAGTCCGTGAGGCGGCGGCTGCGGGTGTGTTACAAGTGATAAAAGAAGATACACAAACAAACCTCGCTGATTTATTTACCAAGGTGCTACCTGTTGATCGGCGACGTGCACTTCTTGGTTCCATCCTTTACAACCATTGAAGTTTGGACGTGGAGTTTGCCCAAGGTTTCCAGCCATCGGTGGCGATGGTGTCGGTACCTCCTGCGCGGTTTCACCGTGGGCTTCACAAGCAGGTATATGTCGTGTGTTGTCAAATGGCTAGGAATGGGAATGGAAGGCAGTCTTGCGGGGACTGTTCAATACTGGCTAGTGTGAACTGTGCACTGGTATGTGGTGTCACCGAGAGGCGGCGTCATCTGGACTGACGTCTGCGTACAATTCTGATTCCATTCTTCTAAGTCGATATCTAGGTTCACTCTTTTATTTGTTGAACCCTTCTTCTGCTATCTTATCATCTTCTAACCTAGTACCCAAGTAGTAAGTATCGTATCGACAGGATTTATTCAANNNT
>JGI24768J34885_10000226_pt1 | contig 16356 bp, 32 predicted proteins | sample LakOntMetagenome_FD_34885 | JGI IMG/M metagenome (IMG submission 34885) | reverse complement strand
ACGCACACCCATCGTTGGCTTGGAGCCATCTTTTTTCATTGACTGGCGGTTCCAGTCGTTAACACGTCCAGTCATAGCTCACCTCATTTCTTCATGTCTTTGCCGTACATAGCACCACGGTTACCGCAGCCGGACATGCCGGACTTGGTAACCATGCCGCCATCGGCGTACTTCTTGACCATGCCACCGTTGGCCATCTTCTTGCCGTGCATCTTGGCCTCGTGCTCTTTGACCTTCTTGTCAGCGACCTTGGTCATCATCTTCTTGTCCTGCTTGCCGTCCATGTGTTTCATTTGGAACCTCACTGCATTAAGTTTGCGTCTTGCCCACCAGCGGGATTACCGGCGGGGTCCATACCCTGGGGCGCTGCGAGCTGCTGCTGCTGAGCCATTGCGGCTTGCATCTGCGCCAGTTGCTCCTGCTGGAACTCGAGCTTCTCCGTCGTGGGCACGAGCTTGTCGGTGTCCATCTGGAGGGAGGCGGCAACCTCGCGCAACAGGTAGGCACGACCGTTCTGGCCAACGATCTGAAGGTCGATCGGGTTCGCGGTTGCTTGCAGGAATTCGTTGCGGCGCATCTGGAGCTGCTCTTTGGCAACCAAGCCCATCGCGCCCTTGGCCAAGATCTTGAAGTCACCCTTACAAGAGGGGTCGGAGTCATAGATCATGTTGTGGATGTACAGGCGATCGACCACTGAGGCGACCACGATGTCGATCGAGGAGATCGCCGTCTTGATGCCCTTGGCCGCATTGTCCATCAGCATCGACAGGCCGGACGCCGTGCGACCAGCGCCGCCAGACTGAGCCGAGCCGTACACGTAGTTCGGGATACCCGTGACTTCGTCGGCCTGACGGGAGAAGTACTGGTAGACGTTCATCAGCGCCTGGGCGTTCATCTCGGGCTGGAAGAAGCGAACGGCAGGCTGGCCACCGCCAGTGCGGTCGGAGGTCGTCTGCCAGATCTTCCAGGGGTACATCGCGGTCACGTCCTCGCCATCAGGCAAGCGGTCAACCTGAACCTCAGCCTGGGGACCGGAGGCGATGCCCATGTTGTTGGCGAGCGATCGGGCGGCTGCGTTGCACAGCACCTGGGTGTCGCGCATCTGCTCGGCCAGGGCGGTGCCCCAGAAGGAACCGGGCACGGACACCCATTGGGCGATCTCGTAGGGGCGACGGCCGAGCGGGTCGGGGTTGATCGCCACCTTGATGATGAACGGGCCAATCATCCAGACGTTGCACTCGTACTCGAGGTAAGGGTCAATCTTGCCCTTGTAGCCCCAGTCGATCAGGGTCTTGCCCTGGACGCTGCCCCAGTACTCCAGAGCCTCGATGACTTCCTTGGTGTACAGGCGAGCATGGGGTTTACCCTCAAGGCGATCGCGCTCCTGGTCACCCATGAGCCACTGACGGAAGCCCTGGTCGCCGAAGCGGTCCAGCACCTGGTCGATGTCCTTGTCGCTGTACCCAGGGGTGCCGCGCATGGACTGGAGCGACATGCGGGTCAGGCGGTGACGCTCGATCAGGAAGCCGTCGTTGACGGTGCTCGAGTTGGGCGAGGGGAAGATGTCGTGGGGCGAGACGCGCTCGGTCTGGCGGGCGTAGTCGGTGATCACGATCGGCTTGAAATTCGGACCCCACTTCATGGCCTTGGTGCGGCGGATGACTGGACCCTTGAGAATGGCGGTGGGGTAGGTGACGAAGTCGTCCACGAACTCGCGCACGGCCTTGTCGAAGCCGCCGTGGGAAAGCTGGTCGTCGATCTTGCCCTCCATGCGGCGGGCCTTCTGCTTGGCCTCCTCGCGCAGCTTGTCCACGATCTCGTCGTGAACCTGCTCCATGCGGACGCGGAATGCTTCGGGGTGAACGTCGCCACCCGCCTGCACGAACTCCATCATCTCCATACGCACCAGGTCCACGATGCCTGAGGAGATCTCCGGAGGAAGTTCAGGATCTTTGGAGGGTGAGAGTTCGAAGGGGCGCTTGCCGTTGCCCAGCATCACGTCCGTGATCCAGGAGTAGGCGGCGCGACACTTCACGTCGGTGATGCGCATGAAGATGTCCGAGCCACCCGTGCGGGAGATCTCGATCGCCTTCTCGGGGTCGTAGACGCCGCGGCGCTGGCGTTCACACTTGAGGAGACGTTCTGTGATCTCGGTCTTGGCGAACTTCGCCCGAGCCCAGCAGTCGTTGACGTGCGCCGATAGCTCGGTGCCCATCGCCTCGATGAGTTCGTTTTGTTGCTCGACGCGAACGTCGATCTCCACTGGAGCGTCTTGAGCTGAGAGTGCTACTCCGATGCCATTCATTTTTAGGTCCAACCTTTACTGGATGCGGGCACAACGCTTCGAGCCCGGATCGGACTCAACCCATTGCGTACCCTCAAGCACAAATACTGAAGAGCGTCATGAGGGTGGGAGAACCCATCCTTGACAGGCCGGTCTCTGTATCGCGCTTGCCCAGAAGATTTCAGGCGTTCGTAGCGGTAGCGACCATTGAATCCCTTGCGCAGCGTCGTGCAGCTCGGGTCCAAAAGAAAACCAGGACCACCGTCGATCATGCGCGTGAGGAAGTACGCAACCGATTCTCGCCGGGGTATGAAGTCGTTGGTGGCAGCAGGCTCCGTGTGAAGCCCCTGCTCGAGCAGCTCCTGGAAGCAGGTGCGCTCGTCGGTCTGGGCACGGATAGCGCCAGCGGGATCGCCTTCCGAGAACCGGTGAAAGCCGTTGTACCGGTTGGTCAGGATGGGGCGCACAACGTCCGCGGCGAACTGGCGGATACCCATGTCCTCGGAAACGATCTCCTCGAGGATGTGCAGTCGGCCGTTGGGCATTTGCTGGCCAATGATGCAGGCCGGGGTCAAGCCGAAGTCCCAGCCCAGGATGATTGGCAGGCCGCGCACAGGCTCAAGCGGCTTGGACGAGACGTGAACCCGATCATTCCACTCGGCGTAGACGGGCTTGCCATCAGACGTGGTACCGTAGTTGCCCATCAGGAAGACGTTGATCCAGCCCTCGGTCTTACCGGCCACCTGGTTCAGGTAGTACTGGTGACCAGAGGGTAGGTTTTCGATGTTCTCGGCTTCGGGGTTCGGGAGGTAATCGCCGTCCTCGTTGCGGTACAGGCCACCGGGCTGGTGGAAGAACGCCCAGTTCTTGGGAGTCTCAACCGCCGCGAACTGGTAGTACCAGTGATCGTCGTCCGGTGGGTTGGTGTCGATGATGACGCCAGTCCAGGATGGGCCACCCTTGATCTTGGAAGGGAAGCGCCCAACACGCTGGGTACACATGTCGAAGACGCCCTTGGGGATCTCCGAGCCTTCGTTGATCCAGATGCCGGTGAGCTCCAGCGAGCGCAGCTTGCCGGTGTCCATCTCGGAGTCGAGCGCCAGGAAGATGACCTCGAGCTCCATCGAGGTGCCGTCGCCGATGTCCTCGATGCGCATGAAGCTGGTGATGGGCGTGTCCCAGCGGATGGGGGCCACGTTCTGCGGGAACCAGGTCTGCCACGTCTTGATCGTGGTGGACTTCAGTTCTGGGTAGGTGTTTCGGATGATGGCCCAGCGGGACCGTCTGACGTTGTCGAACCAGGGACGTTGGGCGAGCGCCCGCATGACGATCTCGGAGCAGCAGGCAGACGACTTGCCAGAACCGACTGGACCCATGAGTCCGCGGACGAAAGAGTTGTCGTTGTGAAAAGCGGCAGCGTTTGGTCCCGGAGGGAAGTAGGTGACTTGCCCTTCATCGACACTGGCTGCAACCGCTTCTGTCATTTGGGAAGGTTGGCGTTCAGGTTGAACGTGATGCCCTGTGCGCCGGTCTCGATCTTCACGTCAGACAGGTTGGGCAGCGACTTGTCCAGCAGGATCTTGATCGCCTGGACTTGCTGGGTGGTGAGGGTGACTTTGCCGGTGGCGCAGTCGGTCAAACGATTCACGAGCTGCGAAGCTTGAATCTTTGTACGAACCTCTTCTTGGTGATGCTTGCGCAAACGTGCTGCCATATAAGCCTCTGTCTGGTTGGTGGCTTTGGCAGATTCTGACTGGTGGTTTAAGCGCGGTGGAAGCGGGGNCTGGGATCGAACCAGCGACCTCCTGGGTATGAACCAGGTNGGATACCACTTCCCCACCNCGCATCAGGGTGACCCGTGACGTGGGTCATTCGGTCAAATCACCAATTACAAAAACATTCACCCTCGGAGACTAATTGGCTTTGACTGCGGAGGTTATTGGCCCCACCAACCGCTGGGGTCAGACCAGTCTGGCAACTGCTCAATCCACAGCTTAATTGGTGATTCAATTCAAAGCCAACCAGTCAGACCTGGCATGACTCTTGCGGTATTACTTATACGTAGAACCGTTATACGTTTAACCGTACTACGGTTAACCGTACTACGGTAACCATTGGAATATATACATGACACACCCTCTAAAGGGTGTGTCTAAGTTACAAAACAAACTACGTATAACCGTAGTAAAGAAAACCGTTCTACGTAGAACCGTGCGCGAGGCAATTAAACCCGTTGGCGTTTGACCACTTCGCCAGCAGCAGCAAATGACTTGAGCAATTGCTGAACGAGTTTGAGCAAGTCCTCGGTACCGCCGAAGTGAAGCAGGTCCAACTCGGCGTCGAACGCATGGCGTTCACCGTAGATCATCACGTCCCCATGCAACCGCACCAGGTTCGGAGCCAGCAACAGCTCGCTCTGAGGCGATACGTTCACCTCGCGCAGAGGTTCGAACTGGCGAAGGTAGGACTGGACATAGGCGGCGTTGAGCATTCGGGTCTCCGGTTTGGTTGAAGTGAAAAAAATTATCACTGGTGCAAACAAGACCCGCCAAGGCTTTTTCAAATGGTCCCTAGGGGTAGGTATACCCCACCCCATTTCAACGCAGCCATGCCACGATTTAGCGGCTTGCTGAGGCTTTCATCAGACCAGGGTTGGGTGAATTGATCAAAGAGTAGTGAAAAGGTAAGGATCGTACGTGTAATAGGGTACGTACTGGAGTCCTCATACCCCCCTATGCCAGCACCTGGGCCACTTAGGGGTACCCCCTCCCCCCTGCCCTGTGTACATACGATTGATAATCCGTTGGAGATTGGCTCTACGAGCGGCTCTCCACTCCTTTTGTGCTTAGAACGTGCATATCTACGCCCGTTTTCCTGACGGAAACGGTCTCGATATACCTTTTTTTGGGGTTGTCCACATGTTTTCCACAGGTAAATCCTCGTGCGTGTATTTGCCTGTCCCATCAACACTTTTTCGAGCTAACTCATCATGGACAAAGAATCTCAACAAGCCTTGCATCACGTCATCGGTGGCCTCGTGCTGCTGTTCGTCATCGCTGTCATCGGTCTCATCTTTTAAGGAGCTTCTCATGAAGAACTTTGCACTCGTCATCATCTGGTCCTTCCTCTTCGTCTGCCTCGGTCTGAGCCTGTACCTCGGACTCATTGCCATCTTCGAGTTCTACAAGCCTGAGCGTGATCTCGAGATCGTTCTGGTCAACTCTCTCTACTCTGCCTCCATCTTCCTTTTTGGAGCTTTGACCGCCTGCATTGCTGAGTCTCATCTGGCTCTGCGTGGCATCCGGTAAACCTTCTCGCTCCGGCTAGCCGCTCCCGTATGCCCCTCACTGCGTGAGAGGGGCATCCTCTCGCTTGTTTGATTTCTTAAACCCCGTGCGCTTTGCACTTTTTTTTGGAGATTCGTATGAACGCAATGACTGGTTATTTCACTGCCCGTGACCTGGGTATCTCTCGTGCTCCCACTCCTGCCCAGCTCGCTTGGTTCGCCAAGAAGGGCATCAAGGCTCCCGCCACAGTGGAGGAGGCTTCGGCTCTCATGCGCCAGATCATTGGTGCAGAGGAGACCGCTCCCGCGACCAAGGCTCAGACTGGCAAGGCCTACATGCTGGGCGTCAACCTCGGCTGGGCTGGCAAGGAGCTGCCCGGTGCAGGTGTGCGTGAGGTCTCCTCACAGATCTACATCCTCGAGGCTGTGGAAGCTGTCCAGCGAGCTGTCGCTGACGAGTCCATGACTCAGGATGACGTGGACGCCGCATTGAAGATGCTCATGGGTCGATGCCTGGAGCGCTTCGCAAAACCTGTCGCAGAGGAGCGTCGTCGAGTCTCCGAGGCCATGCCTCAGGGCGAGCCAGCCACGATCTGAGCTGACGTGTGAATGAAGAGGGGTCTGGGTCAAACCAGGCCCCTTTTTCATTTAATGAATCACTCACAACTCTGTATTTACACCAAGGAGCAACTCAAATGCACACAAACGATCGTGATGAACTGACTGACGCATTGCGTGACGAGCTTGCTCGGGTGAATCAGCGTCTGGCAGAGCAGCCAGCACAGCAGGAGCCTGTGGGAGAAGTGGTGCAGGCATTCGCAGATTTGACCGCCATAAGCTGGAAGCACAACGGAGGGCGGTTCCCACCGATCGGCACCAAGCTCTACACAGCCCCTCAACCACAATCAAGCAAGCCGTGGGTAGGGTTGACGGATGAGGAAGTTCTCAACGTCATGCCTGATGATGACAACCCTATGTCTTTGGGCGAAGCGTTTTGTAAGTTTGCTGTGTTGCTCGAAGCCAAACTCAAGGAGAAGAACCATGACCAATGAAGCACTGCAAATCCTGTTGACGCTGGCCTTTGGCGCGGCGTTTGGCCTGATCGTGGGCTGGTTTTTATGGGGAGAGAAGCGATGAACATTCATCAATGCGAACGATGGGCGCAAGAAAAAGGGTTTGACTCTTGCGAGTTCTACGCGGAGTTTCCGAGTGGCAAACATAAATGCAGATGGCTCGACGCCTACTTCGGCATGTTTGAAGTACCGGATGTCATGGAGGGGTTTGTCATGGTGCGCCAGATGGACGAGATGTTCCCCTCTTTGATATGTGAACCAATCACCAAGGAGAACACATGATGGACGACGACGATACACAAGAGTACGCACACCAGCGCCAGTGGGTTGGGCTGACGGACGAGGACATCGAGCAGGGCTGGAAAGAGTCTTGGGTGGACAAGCAAGCGTTTGAGTCCGCCGTCTGGTGGGCTGAGAAAAAACTCAAGGAGAAAAATCATGACCTTCACAGAGCGACAGCGCAACCTTATTGATTTTTGCAAGAAGGCTGGTTTTGGCTGGAGAAAGTTTGCTGAAAGCGTTGAGCGAAGTGGGCAGTGTTCACCTAAACAAGAAGACACTCTCTGCACGATGAAGCAAAGAATCGACCAAGCTGAGGCCGTCAAAGCTGGGAAGTTTAGGAGCTACGGAAAAAACAACATCAACGACTGCGAGATCATGTCGTTTGGGCTGCACATTTAACTCAAGGAGAAGAACGCATGAGCCCCAAGGATGAAGCACTCAAGACCGTGGACAGGATGAAGACCGAGACCATCCACGCCCAGGCATTGCAGCTCGAGTACCTGCGCAACAGGCTCATCGCCACCGAAGATGATGTCACTCGACTTGCCAAGGAGAACCGGACTCTCCAGCTCAAGCTGATGTCTGCAAACAGGATCGTCAACCAACAACAAGGAGCCTGAAATGGGACTCGACATGTACGCATACACCGCACCGGCTGACCTGGTGGGTGACAAGATGACCGACCATAACGAACTCATCTTTAGGNATGGGCATGCGGTGGCTGGTGTGGACAGGGACTTTGCCTACTGGCGCAAGTTCAACAACTTGCATCAGTGGATGGAAAACCTCTACTACAAGAAGGGAGGCGAGAGCACATCGTTCAACTGCGTCACTGTCAGGCTGATGCCAGATGACTTGGACAGACTCGAGGCTGAGGCATCCAAGCTGTCGCCTGCCAGCAGGTTCTTCTGGGGTGATGAGCAGGAAATGACCCAGGACGACATCGACGAGGTGAACACGTTCGTCCTGCGATCTCGGGCAGCTATTGCCGAGGGCAAGGCAGTGCTCTACGACAGTTGGTGGTGACCAATGTGTCGCACACAGGGGCCGGGACACCGGCCCTTTTCATTTCTATGGGTCACTCATGACTCTGTATTTACATCGAAGGAGCAGCCATGAACATGAGCGCTGAAGACATGGATCGCATCAAGGAACAACTCGCCAATGAGACTGGTCCTCAGGACCCTATGGAGCGGGCAATGGAGAGCGCCGAGATCATCCGTCAGAACATCGCCTCGATCAAAGGTGATCGCTACCTGGGTCTGGTTGAAGCTGCCGTCTTGATTCACAAACAGACCAAGCTCATGGCGTTCATCGCGCATCAGTTTATTTCTGAAGATCAGCTTGAAGAGATCGGTCGCATCCACTCACAGATCAACGCCCGGATCATAGACATCACGGTGCACATCTATGACGAGGACTTCTCGCCGTCTGACGCCAAGGAGTTGATGATCTGGGTCGATCGCATCAGCAATGCCGAAGATGCTGGCATCAGGAGCGAGATCGATAACCTCATCCCACGCGACTGAGCAATTGAATCCTAACATCACCGTTTTTACACCGGAGCAAATCATGACACTCGAATCCGCACTCGACCAGTTCACTGGCACTGAGCAGTACCACTACAACCCGATGTACCGCTGGCTCAAGTACACGGACGGCGTCCAGTACTTTGCAACCAACGCTGGAGGCGGCGCCTTCTGGTTCCTCGACATCGTCGGCACCGAGTTCCGCAACCTCGCCAACATCAACCCCTTCATCGCCATCGACATGACCGTGGCTGATGGCAAGGCTGTCATCGACGTGACTGATGGAGACGGCGGCAAGATTACTAAGAAGAAGATCAACTTCACCGACTGCCCGACAGGTGTGTACAAGTTTTTCCTTATCAGCGGCGTGCTGCTGCTGACCTCGGAGTACTGACCATGCGCTGGCCAAGATCAACCTAAAAGGAGCAAAGCCATGAACACGTATCACGTATACGGCTCAGCAACACGTGGCGGCGACGCCGAGCTACTCGGCTCTGTGCTGGCCGATGATATGTTCGAGGCGGTGGTGAAGATCGACACACAGTTCGCCGACTATTTCATCGACATGGTAGAGCTTGCCCCTGCGGCACACCAAGGAGTAATGCAATGAAAACATCTGAACTGACCGGAGCCGCGCTCGACTGGGCGGTGGCGAAGTGTGAGGAAGCCAACATAGGTGACGGCTACTACACCGGTGTTGTTCTGAGTGACGGGGAATTTAAGTATTCGCCATCAACCGACTGGTCACAAGGTGGGCCGCTCATTGAGAGGGAGGGTATGTGGCTGTACCAATGGAACGAGCAAGGCGAACCCGATGTGGGCTGGGGTTCCGAGGACAAAGACGGCAACCACGTCCGCACAGGCCCCACCCCACTGATTGCCGCCATGCGGTGCTACGTGGCATCCAAACTCGGCGACGAGGTGGACGTGCCCGAGAAGCTGAAATGAACACCACTGAAGTAGCCATGCTCACGGCGTTCATGTACTCGGGCGCATCCCAACACCATATGGATAGCCTCGCTTTCGAAAAGTGGGGTGGCCACGTCGGGTTTGTGCAGAGCTGTGCTGAGTACGCTCAGTTCCTCTCGGCGTGGATAAGCCTCCAGGAAGATGATGTCCATCCCGGCGTCATGTACTACGAGCTGATCGAACCGCTCGGCGAGTGGCTGATCCAAGGACAACCTCAAGCCCCCAAGGATGTGCTTGATCAATTCAGGATCGAGTACCTGGCCTGGATTGATAAACAATAATCGTGGCCGTGTACTCACAACAACTGGAGGAGAGACTTTGATCAAGGACTTCGTTCGTTTATTTGCAAGACCATCTTCCGAGGTCATGGCTCGAGAGGAGCTGGAAGATGCACACCGACAGTTCCTCAGAGCGCAGAGCGGTCTCGACTATGCACGTCGCATGGTTGAGTACCACTCTGATCGAATCACCAGGCTCAGTCGCTATGTCAGAGAGACAAGTGCAAGGCAGTCAGCAGAGGAGAGCTGATGGCAAGACTGACATTTGAAACCACGCCTTCACTCAGGAAGATCGAGCGCATCCTTGATCTCCTGAAGTTCAGGGACTACTCAGTGCTCGAGCTTGCTCCGTTGATCCCCATCACTGACCGCTGGTTGGTTGATTACTTGAACCACATCAAGAGCAACAACCAGATCCACATCTGCGGGTACATGCCTGAAGTCGAGGGCATCAGGCGCTACCCCAGACCGGTGTACAGACTTGGACCAGGCGTTGACGCTCCAAGACCTGCGCCGCTGACAGACAAGCAGAGGAAGTTGCGCCGCAAGAGAAGGATGAAGCGCGACGACGACTACTTCTTCATCGAGCGAAGCAAGACCCGGCTTCGCAAGTTCATACCCAAACCCGACAAGGCAGCCGCATGGCTGTTCGCACAATGAAACACCTCGTAATTGGATTCCTTGCGGCCTCTGCATTTACAGCTCATGCAGAGTTCATGGATGGTAACTCGCTGCTGAACGACATGAGCTCGAGCAGCGTCTCGCAAAGAGGCATTGGTCTTGGCTACGTTATGGGCATAGCTGACACGATGCAAGGCTATACGCACTGCATCCCAGGCAACGTGTCATCAGGTCAGATCAAAGACATGGTCAAGAACTACTTGACCAACACGCCAGCAGAACGACACCTCATGGCACCAGAGATAGTGCTCAAGATTACGAGCACCGTATGGCCGTGCCCAGTTAAAGGAAAGAGCCTCTGACATGGAGATGCAAATGACATTACGCGAAGAGGTTGAGGTGTATCTGGGCGTCAGGCCAGCCAAGCCAGCACGTATTCGACAGAGCTACCCAATGATCAACAACGAAGCACCATCCCACTGGCGCAAGACATTGAAGCTGTGGGCCAAGGTGATGCTCACCTTTGTTCTGGCGTCGATGGCGATCGGGTTTATAAGCGGACTGATTGAGAGGTTGATGTGAATCCAACAATGACACTTACACAAGAGGTTGCGCTCAGGCGTGCGTTGCTTGTCTTCGACTGGCTGGAGTTGAGAACCATCTACCAGGACAAAGAGATCCAGCAGACGCACGATCTGTTACGTAAGGCTGTTGCGCAGATGGAGCCTGAACCAATCACCAACAAAGACTGACCATGTATCACAAGCGCACCACCAAGAACAACGCCACCAACCCGGTGGCCAGAGCGATCGCCAGGAAGAAGCTGCATGATGCGCTGGTTGTCCACAAGATCAAGCTATACATGCTCGCCGATGGTGAGTCATGTGCGCAGTTCATGATGGACTTGGCTACCACGCTGGCAGTCGTCGGCATGGCATCAGAACTGGACCCGAGTGTCGGGGCTGACACGCCGCAGGTGCGAGTTCTTCTTGGTGGTCTGTCTGCATGCAACCAACTCATCGAGCGAGACAAGTGGGACTCGAACCAGGCGGTGGCAATCGAGACGGCGCTGGACAACGCCGAGCTCCTGAACAAACGGGTGGGTGCTGTTTACATCACCCGTGCTTGGAATCACATCATCAACTTCAAACCATGAGAACACTTCCATTCGACTACTACCGCTGCCACCCGGAGCTACCCACTGAGCAATGCGCCAAGTGCCTGAGGTGGAACGAGATGCCGGGTCAGACCTTCGGTCCTCGCACACCACATTTCAGCATTGAGTCACCTGAATCAGAGGGCTGTTCATTCGAGCCCAGGTATGAGGATCGCGATCCGCTGCGGTCGTAGCGCTCCGGCGCTGAAGACTCCGCCCCTTCCTTAGGGGAAGGGTCTCCGCCTTCCCTCCCTTTTGAATATTGTTTGTATCTCCTTTTGCCCCTTCGTGCCCGCCGCTTGGCGGGTTTTGTTTTTTTAAGGAGCGCAAATGAGTGAGCACACAGAAGCTGTCGTTGAGACTGACAGCAAAGCAGACGAAGTTGTTGAGCAAACTCCAATCGAAAAGTTCATTAAGGAGTACTCAGAGTCAGGCGGGATGCTCGAGCAGTTCCAACTGTTCGATGAGTCGGATCGCTTGCAGATCTATTCGGAGTTGTTGGACTCGGGCATCGACTACTCAATCGTGCAGGCGTACTACGAGCTGCGCGTAATGAATCTTCTCCGCTCACGAGAATTGAGCACTTTGCGCAACTTCGTCAGTCGGCATGAAGACGCATACGACTGGGAAGATGTTCGCGAGTTGCTGGAAGACACGGTTAGCGTGAGTTACTGCGCTGACTGTGATATGTACGAGTTTGATGACCGCATGGTCGAGCCTGCTTACTCGGACGAAAACCGAGTATGCCGTGATTGCATTGACAACAGTTACTCGTACTCAGAGTACTACTCCAGCTACATCCACGATGACTACACGCGACGAGCCCGTGATGCTAATGGCGACGTAATCAGAGTCCACGAGCAAGATGAAGACTTCACCTACAACGATGATCTTGATGAGTACGTTCACTACGAGTACGAGCATGAAGAGGAAGTAATCCGCAACTACCACTCGTCCAAGCACTACCAGTCTCCCATCTTTGACGAATGGTCTAGGAAACGTGGCCGCTTCTTCGGTGTAGAGCTGGAGGTTGAGTGCCGTGGAGATCGTAATGATTCAGCCAGGCGTCTGCATACGCTGATCAACGGCGACCAGTACGGCAAGCGCCTGTTCTTCGAGCGCGATGGCTCGCTCAACGATGGCTTCGAGATGATCAGCCAGCCGATGAGCCTGCCCATGCAGCGTGAGCTGTGGTCATTCCTCAACGATCGCGACAACATCCGAGGCCTTCGCTCGCACAACACAAGCACTTGCGGCCTGCACGTTCACGTCAGCCGCCAGGGTTTGAGCAGCTTGCAGATCGCCAAGATCGTCACCTTCATCAACAAACCAGAGAACGAGGAACTAATCAGGGCCATCGCTCGGCGCTATGCCGAGGGCTACTGCAAGATCAAGCAAAAGAAGATCGGCCGCTCGCACCAGTCAGAAGACCGGTACGAGGCAGTGAACATCACCAGTCGCAAGACCATCGAGTTCCGCATCTTCCGTGGCTCGCTCAAGTATGAGTCCGTGATCTCGGCCATCGAGTTCTCTTATGCGATCGTCGAGTTCTGCAAACCCGGCGTGACTTCCATTAACGACCTCACGACTGACAAGTTCATGTCGTTCTGCGAGGAGCACTTGTCTGACGAAACTCAGATCCTGCGCCCCTACATCAACAACCGTCTCGAAATTGCTTAAGGAAATTCAACATGTGCCTTCTCGTTAACCAACCCCGCACCACCAGCTTCGACGACGAGTTCCTGACCGGCGTCTACACCCGCAACCAAGATGGCTTGGGCGTGATGTACGCAGAGGACGACAAGATCCACGTCTTCAAGTGCCTGCCTGCCAACGCCGCAGAGTTCATCGACTTCTACCGCAAGCATGCAGAAGGCAAGGACTGCGTGTGGCATGCACGTATGCAGACGCACGGCGACATCGACTTCGAGAACTGCCACCCCTACAAGGTGACCGACGACATCTGGATGGCGCACAACGGCATACTTTCCACCGGCAACGCGCAAGACCAAGCTCGCTCGGACACCTGGCACTTCATCAAGAACGTGCTGCGTCCCATGCTCAAGGCTGACCCTGACCTGCTGCTCGACGCTGATTGGATCGCCTTCATGGGCAGCATGATCGGCTCGTCCAACAAGTTCGGCTTCGTGCGCAGCGACGGCGTCGTGTGTGTCGTCAACCAGAAGTCCGGCGTGACTCACGAGGGTGCCTGGTTGTCCAACACCTATGCCTGGGGCAGCACCAAGCTGGGTGGCTATACGAACATGTACACCGGCTACGGCCGCGGCACCTGGCCAAGCAATTGGCACGGCTCTTGGAACGATGCCGATGATGAGGAGTACAGCCTGGTGACCACCTCTTCTCCCGCCCAGCAGGTCTACAAGACCACCAGCACTTTGACTTCCAACCAGGTAGCGCCAATGGTTCGTGCTGCGTACAACCAGTGGATGCGCCGCGGTGTTGCAGGCATCGAGCAGTGGGTGTTTGACGCGCCACACAAGGCTTCGGCATTGCTGTCGTACTGGTACGAGGATGTCGATGGCGTCGAAGAGCTCGTCGAGTCTGACCCCATATCTGCCGCAGAGTGGATAGAGGACCTGTTCACCAGCGATTCCATCCAGCCTTCGATGCTCAACTAAGGGAAACTGATGAACGACTGGGAGAAGCATGTGGAACTAGAAATCACTGATGCCTCCCTCGATCAGTTCCGGTTGCTGCAAATCAGCATCGCCGTGGCAGACATGAGGGAGATTGATCTCATCCCCGACACGGTCTACGACCGTCTCACAAATCTAATTCGAAAGGTAGGTTACAAAAGCGAATGACCAAGCTCATCACCACTGGGCAGGAGGGGCTCATGCCCCTTTCTCCAGACATCAACGGCAAGGTCGTGGTGCTACGCCACACCTGGCTAAACATGCGGATGCAACTGCCCCGCCTTCAGCTCGTCAAAGCAACAGGAGGATTCGGCTGCAAAGCAGACTCAGGCGGCAAGGTCTTCGGTCGCTTCATTGCAAGCGGCGAGGACACCACGTTCCGGCGCACTGACCTGATCGGCGAGGCCAGCACCGAGCTCATCGAGCAGGCGATGGCTGACACGACACCGATCACACCAATCAATGCGTCACTGCGCGAGTACCTGGCCATTGCCAAAGACGGCGAGCAAGCCAGGGGCGACACGATCGAGCAGGCCAAGGAGCGACTGCACCGCATCACGCGATCAGCAGTGATCGCCGTGTACCAGATCCACCCCGAGTCGTTCGTCACTGACCTCGGGTTCATCACTTACCCGGAGGGCATCAAGCCAGTCGAGATTCAAGTACGCAAAGGAGGTTGATGGATAAGCACAAGCTCACGATCAAACGCACAGTCGCTGAGCTTGGCTTGAAGATGACGGCCCTACGACAGGGCCGCTCTCATCTTAAGGCCGAGATCACAGACGGCAAGAAGGTTCTCCAATACACGTTGCCACTCACTCCGAGTGACAGCAGGTGGAGAAAGAATTTCATTTCAGATGTACGAAAGCAGTTCACATGAGAAAAACTTACTCGAAGGAGAAGCGCTCCGAGATCATCCAGACATGGGCCGCTGGCCTTGGAAGTGTTCGAGATATTGCCGAGGCACACAACATGCCAGCATCCACGGTGTACGGCATGCTTGAGCGAGCTGGTTTGTGGAAGGGTGAGGAGACCAGCAAGCCATCGCACCCAACCCGGCAGTCGATCGAGTATCTGCTCATGACCTCATCGGATGCCGTGCATACACAGATCGCCTTCAACCGGGAGCACCGCAACGTTCGAGGCGGGGTGCAAAAGATCAACGCTGCGCTTCACCTGTTCATTGCCAAGGCCGTAGGCCAAGGCCATTCGTTCAGCCAGGTGTCTGAGGTTGTTCACCTCGACCCTCAGACCGTGTCGAAGTACGCACGTCAGATCTTGGACATACCGCATCGCCGCCGACTGGACCCGAAAGAGATGAGGCACGAGCAAGACCCTGGCCAGCTAGTAATTGACGGGTTCAAGATCAAGCCGATGAATGAGCCAAAGCCTGGATTGCTCAAGCGCCTCTGGCGCTGGCTGTTCGGGTAATGAATGAGACCAGGGCTTCGGCCCTGGTTGAATTCATTTAATCATCGCCGCCTCGTTCTGTATTTACGGCGACCCAATAAAGAAAACCCCCTGCGGTCCGGGTTGCCGAGGGGGTTCTCTCAAAGCTGAGCCAATCTTGGCAGGGGTGCATACCCCAACGCTTTATGCCGCTAATGTATTTGGTGATTCTTCGGTATGCAAACTGCAACGCAAATGCTCACGGATACAGTAGGCGAATGCCTCCATGCCTACCTCGATGGTCCACGGCATGTCCCAGCCGGAGTCCCACACTTGGCCAGTGATGGCGCACAGCGGTAGCCGGATGCGCCACGGCCGGAAGTCCTCGCGGTACGCCAGCACGGGTAAGCCCCCGATGCGTTTGGCCTGGTCGAGTACCTGGCCTTCCCAGATTCGGGTCAGGTCGGACTCAGACAGGGCTTTGTAGCGCTTGATTTCGATCGCCATACCCTCGAGGCCCAGGATGTCGTGACCCCCGTTGCGGGTCTGCTCCAGGTTCCTCTTGAGTGGCTCGGTCAGGTAGTCGCCCAGGTAGTCGCTCAGTTCTTTGCAGAAGTCACGCTCGGCGCTTGCTCCTTTTGCTCGGCTGTTGATCTTGCCCATTACTGCCTTTCTTGGAGCCGCAACACGGCCTCATGGATTCTCGGTGCCACCGTATGCACGGTGTTGATGTTGTAGGTGTAAGAGAAAAACTTCTCCACACCGTCTCGCCTGAGCTTGCCAACTGCCTGCTTGTGGAATGGAGGGTCATCACGAAGCTCTGTCACGACGA
>JGI24768J34885_10000220_pt1 | contig 16511 bp, 16 predicted proteins | sample LakOntMetagenome_FD_34885 | JGI IMG/M metagenome (IMG submission 34885) | reverse complement strand
ATTTAATTCTCGGTGATAGCAGAACAACTATTCCCGTTTATTTACAAAATAACAAAGATAATAAATTTGATATTATATTTATTGACGGTGGCCACGATTATGAAATAGCAAAGGCAGATATGGAAAATTGTTTTCATTTAGCACATAAAGATACCATTGTTGCTGTTGATGATACCATATTTACAAAAAGTTGGGAAGCAGTACATACTATTGGCCCTACAAGAACTTGGACGGAACATTTAGAACAAAACAAGATTATTGAGTTAAATAGAAAAGAGTATTGGCATGGAAGAGGTATGTCTTGGGGTAAATACGTATTATAAATGTAAAAAGGTGGAATGCTAAACGTAATCACAGCATTCTATCTCATAATTATTATTAATTAGTGTGATGCGAAATGGTTTACCGCAGCCGTATATTAAGCCCTGATTTGCGTACTCATCGCACTCCTCCTTTGAAGCGTGGGGATGCACTTGTTTGCCGCTATTTTTGAAGACACCGTGGCGAAATATGCCACAATTTAATTGTGAAATTATAATAAATTCATTGCAATGCGGACACAGGAGTACCGGTTGATCTTTGATTACGGATGACATATAATAAATATAGCGTTTACTATTTATTATATATTTTTACAATATATTATACGAATAAAAAACATAACCAGTTGTTGGTTGTGTTTTTATTTTTGGGTTTGTTTGTTTTTGTTTTTTATTATATTTGTTTTGCAATTAATTGTTTACAGATCAGGTACACCTTGCGCACCAATAAACGCGCTTATATCGTAAACCCAGTCGTCCAGTTGTGCTTTATTCTCGTAAATATCAATGTTGCCGTCCAATATTATTTGATTGCCGCAAACGCATTCCTTTGCGGATAGGTCCAACATTTTATCGTGGTATTGCGAGCACTTGTCCAAGTAATCCAACGGAATATTCCCCTCGCCATCTCTGGATCGCTTGCCAATTCGCGCATAGCAATTTTCAGGCGCGGTCTTTACATAAATTACCTTGTGAACCGGAAATTCGCCGGAAAACGTATCAAACCAGTTCAAATATATCTGGTAATTTACATGTTCAATTTTGCCGCTATCATAAAGCATCTTTGCAAATACCAACTTGTCCGTATACAAGCTTCTTTCTGTTATCAAAATGGTTCTCTTTTGGGCCTGTTGCGAGTCACTAATATTTTTAAGCGCATCTCGCAAAACCTTTAGCCTGGAAACATATGCCATCATTTGAAAGGCAAACGAATATTTCTCCTGGTCCGCATAAAACTTTTCTAAAATTGTCACGCCGTTTTCGTCTGTAATTTTCTCCCATTCGTCGACCGGTTCCTTCAAGAATACAATATTTGCATCGTTAGCATATGTCTCGCGCAACTTTGCCAACAGCGTTGACTTCCCCGAGCCAATATTCCCTTCAATAGAAACAATCGTGTATGCGTTGTTAGACATCCCGGCAATTATACATAATACTCCCATTTTATTTATATTCTTTCAACTCAATTTTAAAAAAAATTGAAATTAAAATAAACTTAAAGCTATCTGCATAAATTACAGTAATCGCATCACAAATGGATTTGAAACAACGCAAACTCAACAAGTCAGAATGGGAATCAATTGAGGTTCCAGTTGCACCGCAAGAAATAGAAATTTTAAAACTAATCGTTGGTGGTTATCATAATGTAAATATTAGGGTAAACAATAAGAATTCTATCTTTACGTTCTTAAAGCTAGAATATTCAGAAAAGATGGAGGACTATCTATATAATAATTATTTGCGCGAGCGTGGTGACAAAATTGAGGTCGAGTTGAAGAAGATATTCAAGGAATACAAGCCAATGAAAAGCGACACAGACGTTAAATTAAATTCGGGGCAAAGGATTCGGTTAGAAAGGTATGACGAAAATTCATTGAAACAGAATGACTTATACGAATATGTGCTGTTAAGTCATATAGAAAATATCATTTTCAACAAAAAGGAAAACAAGATAAAATTGTTCCACTTTCACTATTTCACGCTGTACAAATTGATGAGAAACAGTATTGCCCGCGTGAATCGCCATATTAATGAGCTTGCGAATCGCGTGTTAATCGTATTAGAACGCGACACCTCTCTGTTGACCCTCATTGAAAATGGTGTGGAATTTATTGAGAAGAATGAGAGTCTATTAAAATACAACGATTTGTTGTTGTATGAACACCAGAAGGAAATATTTACAGTGTGCAAGAACCCGAGCCCCAAGTTGGTTTTGTATATGGCGCCAACCGGGACAGGCAAAACTCTCACGCCAATTGCGCTATCTGAGCAGAAGAGGATTATATTTGTTTGCGCAGCAAGACACGTGGGATTAGCGCTGGCGCGAGCGGCCATTTCCGTCAATAAAAAGGTTGCATTCGCATTTGGATGTGCCAGTGCGGATGATATTCGGTTGCACTATTTTGCCGCAAAGGAGTACACGATAAACAGACGCACTGGTGGTATCGGAAAGGTTGACAATAGCGTTGGCAGTGAGGTAGAGATCATGATTTGCGACATTAAATCTTACCTGCCTGCCATGTATTATATGCTTGCGTTCTTCAAAGCCACCGATATTATCATGTATTGGGATGAACCCACTATTACACTTGACTATGAAGAGCACGAGTTTCATGCGACCATTCGGAAAAACTGGAAGAAAAATTGCATTCCTAACGTAGTATTATCGTCTGCAACTTTGCCAAAACAAGGCGACCTGACTGAAACATTGCCTGATTTCCTGAGTAAATTTCGCGGGGCTGAGATCTGCAACATTGTTAGTCATGACTGCAAAAAATCTATTCCTATAATCAACAAAGATGGCCTTGTTATGCTGCCGCATTATTTGCACGAGGACTACGACAAAATTATGAAGGTGGCGCAACATTGCGGCGAATACATGACGCTCCTCCGCTACTTTGATTTGAAGGGGGTGGTAGAATTTATTACATATGTTAACGCCAATGGGTTTGGTAACTCAAAGACTCGGTTAGAGCGACATTTTGAGACGCTGGATGATATAAACATGAAAAACGTGAAGATGTACTACATTACTCTTCTGCAGAATATTACGCCTGATAAGTGGCCACAAATATATACCCATTTCAAGGAGACCAGGTGTCCGCGTATTTTGGAAAATACCGGCATAGATGCAAAGGGGAACAAGATTGCAAAGGCGCACAGTTTTGGACCAACTCCGGGTTCTGCAATTGGGGCTCGAGGAGGGGAGCCAATTACGCGGTTAGCGAGCGAACAAATACCGCGTGCCAAGCCGGTTACAGCACCCCAGGCAGTGGGTACTTCGGGTGTATATGTTACCACAAAGGACGCGTATAGCTTAACAGATGGCCCCACCATCTTCATCTCTAATGACGTTGAGAAAATTGCCAAGTTTTGCGTGCAACAGGCAAATATTCCTGCTCTCGTTTTAGATGATATCATGAAGAAGATTGACTACAATAACGTTATCAATGAAAAACTACATGCATTAGAATCTGAAGTAGAAACTATCAAAGAAAATGCCGATAAGCGCGTGAAGAATGAGGTTTCCGGGTTTGGTGGTGGACACAAAGTAACTGGTAGAAGTAAATCAAACAAGGACCCCAAGAAGCTTAGCAAGGACATTCCGGCCGAGTATGAAAATAAGGGTGTCCTCTCAAAGTTGACTGAGCAGATTAATGCCTATAGGTCAATGATTAGATCTGCAAGTTTAAATGACACCTTTATTCCTAATAGAAAAATGCATCTGGACAAATGGGCGGCCGGGATTGACTCTGCTGGAGCATTTACGAGTAATATTGACGAACAGACTGTGTGCGATATCATGGCGCTCAATGGTGTAGACAATGCGTGGAAAATTCTCTTGTTAATGGGGATTGGTGTGTTTATTAATCACGACAATATTACGTATACAGAGATTATGAAACGGCTCGCGGATGAGCAAAAGCTGTATATGATTATTGCATCAAGCGACTATATTTATGGCACCAATTATCAGTTCTGTCACGGGTTTTTGAGCAAGGACCTGAATCTTACACAGGAGAAGATTATTCAGGCGATGGGGCGAATTGGGAGAAACAATATACAGCAAACTTATACAGTGCGGTTTCGCGACGACGAACAGATTATGAAGTTGTTTACTGCGGAAACCGAGAAGCCGGAAATTATAAATATGAATCGGTTGTTTAATACGCACAAAGTTATTTGGCGTGACAACAAATATGTAGAAATTGAGGATGATGTGGAAGACGATGAGAACGTTAACCAGGACTCGGATGAAGATGACGAGTTTGCGCCGTATAGTAGGGAGGAGTAAAAAATAAATGTACAAATATGTGCAATTGTGCATTATGTAATCTAATTTTTTCAATTTTTAACGTGTCTAAAATAATATTACGATAAACGATTTTTTCTAATGTAAAATGATGTGGATTTATGTCTGTTTCTATAAAACTCTCTGAGTGTCCAGTCCGATTCCTCCAGTGCTGGAGCAAGTTCGGCATCATGGCCATAAATATTATCAAATTGTCCCATTTCTGCAATCGCAATGCCCTCGTTGCAATTCAAATTGAAATCGGCTGGAGCTCGTTGTAAAATCTCGCAAATAAACTCTCTTATGGATATATCCGATTTGAAGGTATAATTTTTAGTGTTTGTCGTATAAACAAGCTTGAATTTAAACGTGTAAGTCTCGTCGGAACGGTTCATTTTCTAAATTGTATAAGGTGATTTGATTTGATTTGCATTGGATAATGTAAGCATTAGCATTTCAATTTTTTATTATAATATAATATAAACCCGTTTCCTATAAAAGATTCTCCATATTATATTTTTCACAAACCCTCGTTTTTAACACCATTATTTGTTCATGTATATCATAATCTTCGGGTAAAACCATTTTCAAATTCATCCTTTTTTCATTATAATTTTTTTCAAATAATAAATGAGGTTTTCCTCTTGCATGTATTAAAGACACATATTTTGGTAATTGATGACATTCTTTTTCTGGGTAAATATCATTTTCTAAGTCTATTACAATTTTATTAGCTTGCTTTAATTTTTCTTGAATAGAAATTTTGTTTGATTTTGACGACATCCAGTGCTTATCCAGTTTTGGATGTTTCTCAACCTTAAAGAATTCTCTCCTTTTTGTATGTTCTTTATCTAACCATTCAGTGTAGTAAACAACATATTTTTTCATCATTTCCTGTGTAATACCTTCTGGTAGCCCTTGCGCGCTGTGTTTTCTTTCTCTTTTAGTCCCATCTTTGACGCCCTTTGAGTTTTGTTCTTGTTCTTTCCGCGTAGCAATTCTTAAATTTGCTATCGTATTGTTTAATGGGTCTTGATCTATGTGGTCAACACTAATATTCTTTGTTCCCTTTCCATTTCCATGGCAACCAGTAATTATTTGATGTATAAATAATCCAATTGAACTACAAATGTATCCATTTTGATGTTTATACCAAGTAACCTTTTTTCCATTATTTTGATTTATTTCATAGTCTAATACCTTTTGATAGCTTTCAATACACAATTTGCAAAGTGTGTCCTTTTCGCAATACATTAATAAATACGCATTATCATTTTCTTTTACTTTCCAAATAGGATTTTTCATAATATTTGCGTCTTGTCCCATACTCAAATAATGACCATTAATGTATTCAATTTGCTCACATTTATCAACAATATTTTTATGATACCAATGATATATTTCTACATTGCATCTTCTAAGATCCATTGGGTTACCATTTTTGAAAACATAATGCACAGATTCTTTGTTAAATGAGAATATAAAATCTAAATAATTGAATCTTTTATAGTTATAAGAATAAGATGGATAATTGTCATCACTATTTGCAAATACAAAGCTTTTATTAAAATTTATAATTTTATCCTTATCACTTAAATCAACAAGGTATATCTTATTATTATATTCAATAACGCCACATAATAATTCTTTGTTTGTGGAATATACCGGTTTCATAATATTAGATGTAATTAAGAATGGACCATTTTGATACGAATCAATTTTATTCATATTATAAGTTATATAATATGGATTTATTTAAATAGTTTGAATACAAATATATATATATAAATTTGAGAAGACAACCCAACCCGCTCAATTGGAATACGCTAAACCACCCATGCCGCTCATGATACGGAGGACGTTGTAGTTGGTGGCATACACACGCACCTTGGCAGTCTTGGTACCCTCAACGGTGGCGTTGGAGAGCACAAGCTGAAGGGTGGCGTTATCAATGCGGGAGAAGTTGCATGTTCCGCTGGGTTGGTGTTCCTCAGGGCGAAGGGCAAAGGAGTACACGTTAATACCTTCATCAGGGTTACGGGTGTGCGCCTGGTAAGGTTGGACCAAGGAGAAGTAAGTTCCCTCACGCTCAGAGAAGCGGTCCTGGCCGTTAAGTTGGAGCTTAGCGGTGACAACGGGGTTCTGGCCCCAGCAGTGCATGTCCAAAGATGTCTCAGTGAGCACGAAGGTGCCGGCATCAGACACACCTGAGTTATCAAGGTGGGAACCGACCTGGGCAACGTAGTCAGCGGGGGCACCGACGGGGGTAGGAACCGCAATACCACCGAGGTTGACCTCGTTGTAGGGGTTGGAGGGACCGTGCCAGTATCCGGTGAAACCAGAGGCAGGGATGTAGTCAAGAGCACCTGCATCCTGGAAGATACCGTTGGCATCAATGAATGCACGGGAGTCGGCCGCGATGGAGGCGGGGCCACCGAAGGCATGGACGGCGTTGGGGAGGGCGTCAATGGCATCAGTGTAGTTGAAGGGTTGGGCACCAAGGACCTTGAACAAGAGGGCATCGCAAGTCAAAGACGAGCAGTAGTCAACGTTCTGATCGGGCTGGACAACCCAGATAAGCTCCTTCACGGGGTGGTTGAAGTTGAGCTTGATCTTGTTGGAGGAAGAACCAACAGACTCGTCGCCGGTGAACTGGAGCTGAGTAATCAAGTACTCGTGGGGGTTCTGGGCCATTCTGCGGCGTTCATCAGTGTCCAAGAACACATAGTCAACGTAGAGGGAGGCAGCGACCAAAGACTGGTTGTAGGCAATGGTGGCGGGGACGGGGCGGCCAACGGAGTATTGGTTGGCAGAGTTGAAGGCAGGGCCGGAGCTGCAGTTCAAGGTGGTAACGGCCCACAAGCACTCGTCAATGGGGCGGATATCAAGGTTGATCTTGACCTCGTGGTATTGAAGGGCAATCAAGGGGAGGGCAAGGCCGGGGTTGGTGCAAAACCAGAACTGAAGAGGCACGTACAAGGTGGTCTCAGGAAGGGCGTTACGGGGGGCACACACCTGGCGGGGGGCCAAGGAGTCGCAAGGGGACTCAACCTCAGAGAAAGAGGGATCAGTGATGAAGGTAAGTTGGGTGGTGTTACCAATCATCTTGAAGTATCCGCGTTGTTGCTCAGAAGTCATTGTGAGCTGGTTCCAGATGTGCATCCAGTCACCGTATTGGCGGTCAATGCGTTGGCCACCAATCTCAACCTCAACTTGGGCGATGAGCTGTTCACCGGGGAAATCTAACCAACGGGCATACACACCCTGGTTACCGGAGGTGCTGTAGTTTCCGAGACCCATAAGTTGGTTAATCTCGGGAAGAGTCACCTGAAGGTAGGTGCGGTATGCAAGGTCTCCGTTACGGGAGATCACGCATTGCACGCGACGACCGAAATCGGCCTGGCCATTGAAAGTCTGTTCAATAGACTCGATGGCAAAGTTAGTGTATCTGCGATAAGTAACTTTCCAGAAAGTGATCTGAGGATTACCAGTAAGGTAAACGTCTTGGGCGCCATAGGCGACGAGTTGCATTAATCCACCTCCCATTTTATATAGTTGCTAAAGAAAAAAATTTTTTGGAAATTAATTTAATTAAAATGTAATTAATTTAATTTGATTTAATTTAAATTTTGCAAAAATAATAATTGCCTAAGAAATAATTTTATTCAGATCTAAATTGGTCTTCATAAATTTCATCAAATATGTATCCTCAAGTACTTCCTTTTTATTTTCATGACTCTTTGTAAACACATAAGATCCGTTTCGTTTCTTTACAGACCATCCCTGCTCTATAGAATTAAACACAAGGATCATTTTTTGAAACGTTATAACGTCAACCTTTACATTGTCATTTTCTAAATCTTTTAAGGACTCCAAGGAAACTTTCAGATCCATTTACTTAAATTATAGAAAACATTACGTGATTTTTAACTCTTTCTTTTGCTGTGAGTGTCAATTCAATACAACACATATTGTTAAAACTCATGCGTGGTGTACTCCAATCCCAATTCACTAAAAAAGATAAAGTCGTTTTTATAAAAGTTATATACCTTGTTTTTTAATTCTTCATTATAAAAGTACTTACTATTCACGTTGAAATTGTAATACTGCGTCATCTCTAAATCACATACCAGGTGGTCAATAGATTCGCTATAATTTTTTCTTTCGTGCCCTTCTCTTTTGTTTAATATTGTTTCTGGTATTTTTACATTATATAACTCTTCTATGTACTTGTAATCAATATCCTTAATATCATAGCATTTAATGCACTTAGACAACATAATATTTTTATTGAACTGTTCAGTTGTTTGGGGTGTAAAATGGTGTTTTTCAACCATATTCCAGTCACCCTTAACCAATTCTTCTACAAATTTGGCAAATGTAATAGTGTCGTGTTTCCATAGGTGTCTAAACCCTCCGCTTGGCTTGTATTTATCCAAAAATCCAGATACGATTCTCTCATATGGGCTTCTGCTAATTATTATTGTCGTATACTTTTCAATGTCGCGCGGTAGCTTACTATAGTCTTTATCGCCATGAATAACGGCATTTTCCTTTTTATTTTTTAGAAAATAGAAAATTCGTTTAATATGACTGCACCCACATTTAGCAGACCATCCAAATAGTATTTTACGGACAGTGTCAACAAGAAAGTACATATAATTGTATAATATAATTGTTCATTTAATTTTAAGTCTTTTTGCATGCACATGTTAGTTGGTTCCCACTTTGGGAAACAGGGAATAGGAAATAATAGAGAGATAAATAATAAATATATTCTCTCTATTATCAATTAAACAGGTTTTATTTAAAATACTTAAGAGGGGAATGCCGAATTTTAAGCCAAAGTCTATTAAAAAAATTAAGTTTAATAAGAAAACGGCAGTTACTCTTGACACAAAGCATAAGGAGTTTTTGACAGAGTTTACAAATGATGAGACTGATGTTATACCTGAACTGAAGACTGAGCGCCGCGAACTAAAAACCCAGCTATTAAATGAATACGACGAGCTTACTCTGGAAGGCCGAATAGAGTTGGAGGACAAGGTTGCGGAAATAACAACCCGAATAAGAGAGATCAATGCCAAGAAAAAGGAATACTTTTTGGACAATTCCAAGTTTATTTTTGAGTATTTTGAAAACAAAAAGGATATTTCTGTTGGAAGTAAATATCAGTCCGCAACAAATAAGTCTAAACTGGTAAATACCTTTTTCAAAATTAAACAAGACCCTGATGCAGACAGTTCGTCACAGAAGGAAACCAGCAATATTGTTCAAAAATATTTAAGTAATATTGATGATAGTTTTCTTGATGTAAACACGTTTGTATGCCAAACGGACGTATGCAAAGTATGCCACAAGGGCGAACTAATACCACTGGAAGACGAGGGTATTTTAGTGTGCAATAATTGCTCCAGAAGCATTCCTTATTTGATTGAAAATGAAAAGCCGTCTTACAAGGAACCACCCAAGGAGGTCTGCTTTTACGCATACAAGCGCATTAACCATTTCAAGGAGATATTGGCGCAGTTCCAGGGAAAGGAGACCACGCAAATTCCGCCGGATGTGATTGAAAATATAAAGCTCCAAATTAAAAAAGAGAGAATAGAGATATCNCAAATTACAAATGGGAAAACCAAAGAGGTTCTNAAAAAACTGGGATATAACAAATACTATGAGCATATACCATTTATTAAAGATAAATTGGGAATTAAACCACCCATCATGTCNCAAGAATTAGAGGAAACATTGTGCAATCTGTTTACCGATTTACAGGCCCCCTATTCCAAGTTTTGCCCTGATGATCGGGTTAATTTCCTGAATTATTATTATACCGCATATAAACTCTGTGAACTATTGGGAGAAGAAACATATTTAGCCTTTTTTCCAATGTTAAAAGACAAGGAAAAAAGAATAGAACAGGACGTTATTTGGAAAAAGATCTGCGAAGAATTGGACTGGGAGTTTATACATACAATATAAGATCTCTTATATAAAGTTTAATTCGCCGGCTTATAGGGGAACAATTGTAGCGCACGAGTGTTATAAATTGAAAAGTTTGGATCGCCTGTATTTGCGCCGACCCCATTACCAAAACATCTTCCTCCACGCTGTTTACGGCTACTTTGCCGCTTCATTGTCCGCCGTCTACTAAGACTTCTTCCGCGTCGNGCTCTCGCACTTTTTTTTGCGTGTCTCGTACGAGTGTGCATCTGTCTTGCCATAATATATTACACTTAGATTAAATATATTATGCTTATGTGATTATGAGAATGTCATATTAAGTCAACTTAGAATCCTCCGGGGAACTTGACCAAGTTAGCACCAATACCAAAACCAGCGCCAGAGCGGGCGGTGGCACCCATGCTGGGGATATATGTATCAAGGATGCTGAATGTGGCGGCAGCAGTGAGGGCAATCAAAATAACCTCCTCAATATTTAAGGAACGTTTAGGGATGGCATATGCGGCAATCGCAACCATCAAACCCTCAACAAGATACTTAATGACTCTCTTAACAAGTTCGGCGACGTTAATCAAACTGTTCATTATAATAAATAAAAAGAAAAAAATATATATATTGCGATAAAAAACTTAAAATCAAATAAGATAATTAACTAAATGGATCGTTCTAAAGGAAAGAATTCTGACAAGGCTGGGTTTGAAAGAAAGCAGGTTAATGGAAAACCAAACCCGAAGTATGTTGATTTACTGGAGGAGGACAAGCCGATTGCAGGGCAGAAGTTTGTATGTGTTTCATTTTGTTCACCCGAAAAAGTTTTGAAGGAGAAGGCCGTCTTCTTTTTTGAAGAGTTCCTAAAGAAATGGGAATTTAACAAGTCAATGGAGAAGTTCCTTCAGTTCCTTAACTTTGTTTCTTATAAATACAACCTTTCGTTTGACGACATTTCAAATGATTTCAAGGACTACGTTAAGGAGGAGAAGGAGACTCTGGCCAAGGTTGGGATTGAGGACGAATACAAGACCTTTATTGACAATAATGAGGACGAGTTGCAGAAGCAATTTGATATTGCGCACAGCTTCCAAACCAACACGCGAGGGTTGAAGATTCGCGGTTCCTACCCAACTCAAGAGGAGGCGGAGTTGAGATGCAAGATGTTGCGAGAAATTGACCCCAATCATGATGTTTATGTTGGACCTATTGGAATGTGGATGCCGTGGGAACCAGAGGCATATAAGACTGGGCGTGTAGAATATATGGAGGAGGAACTCAACAAGCTAATGAGCGAAAAGAACAAGAATGAGTCAAACGCCAAGACCGCATTTGAGCAGCGCGTCAAGGAATCAAAACAGAAGGCGATTGAGGAGAATATCAAGTCCGCGGAGAAGTCTGGAAATACATTGACTCAAACCATTGATGAACAGGGCAACTTGGTGGGTGTTAGCAATGCAAATACACAAGAGTTCGCGCTTAAGGAGAACGAGAACATCTCTACCGCCGACATTTGCATGGAATTGTTTGAAGGTGATAATATCGTAGCAGGCAAAACGGACAATGGCGCAAGTCAGTTAGTAAGCGGTCCGTTTGCCGGCAAAAAGGAATAAATAAATCTCTAAATAAAGCTACAAATAATTTAAATAATATATCGCGCGCAAACGTTATATTATTTCAAATAGTCGTCCAACCACACATCATGATTGATTTGCTTGCCATGATAAATAAATATGAATGTACCTATATATTAATTTAAAGGTAACCACAATTTAATATATTAATATGTCTCATAATCTCTCGCGCGTATTCTATATCAACCTCGATAAAAGGGATGACAGACGAACGCAAATTGTAGGGGAGCTCCAACGTTTCAACCTATACGACAAATCCGAAAGATTTGCAGCGATCCATACCCCCCCTCAAGGAAATGTAGGTTGTGCAATGTCTCACTTGGAGGTTTTAAAATTGGCTAAGGCGCGCAATTACGAACAAGTGCTCATTTTAGAAGACGACTTCTACTTTGTTATTGAACCAGAAGCATTTGAGCATGAACTTGCTCAATTCTTTCAGGCTAATATTCCATATACCGTTTTGATGATTTCTTATAATATTCAACGATCCGAACCAACCTTGTATCCCTTTATCCAGAAAATTTTAGAGGCTCAAACAGCATCCGGATACATTGTACACAATTCCTTTTATGACACCCTAATAGGTCTCTATGCGGAGGGGATTCCACCCTTAAGGGCCACAAACCAACATTGGCTTTATGCGAATGATGCAATCTGGAAACGGGTTCAACCGACTTCTAATTGGTACGCGTTCACTACCCGATGTGGAAAACAACGTGATGGGTATAGTGATAATTCAAACACATTCACCTCTTATAACGTATAATCAACAATACATACCAATAAATAAAATAATATAATCAATTGCATAATATTATTTTACCATTTAGTTGACTTCTTAACACTAATCTTGGGGCCGCCCCCGCGCTTTTTCACTGCACTTGGGTCGTATTGCTCCTCCTCCTCTTCATCCTTGAGACCCTTAGACAGTTCCCAGAATTCCTTTGATCCCAACCTAAAGTCGCCATGATTATCGGCCTTGTACCAAAAAACCTGGTCGTGCAATTTGTTTGATTTGGAATTGTTATTAATTACAAGGCACTCGTAGTTTTCGGTGCATTGGTCCATTACCTGGCAAAAGCTCTCAAACGTCGGAAACATACCCGCATAATTTTCATATATACGCCTCCTATTGGCAATGTAATTCTCTCTAAGAATGAAAACATAATCAATATTTGTACGGAGAGTTGGTGGAATACCCAACGGGTACTGCATAGTAATCACTAACATTACCTTCCAATGACGGCCATTCATAAACAGCAGACGCATCATCTTGTCTCGGGTCCAGGTTGCATCATATAAGCAGTCATCTAAAATGACAAACGCGCGCGGGTCAATCGTGCTGCGTTTATATGTTTCCATTTCCTTCTTAATTTGTTTAAGGACTGTCCGCTGTCTTTTCAATATATTTTCAATAATAGCGGTATTATATTCATTATGGACGAATAATTTTGGAACCATCTTAGCGTAGAATCCGTTACCCTCTTCTGTTCCGGAAATAACGGTTCCTATCGGGATTTCCTGTTGATAATAAAGCAAATCTCTTACCAAAAATGATTTGCCTGTATCTCTCTTGCCAATCAAAACTACAACAGGCCCCTTATTTTCATTTGGTTTGAAGCTAATACTTTTCATATCAAACTTCTTCAATTCTAATGTCATTTTAAATAATTTAGAAATTAAAATTTAATCTTTTAAACGAATGTTAAGGGCGGACCTCATAATCTATTGAATCAAATTTAGACAATATAAGCCAATTTAGAATAATTGGCGGTGTAAATAACGGAATATTTGCTATTGTAATTAGAGACTGTAATAAGATTGTTATTAAGGGTTATAATAAGTTAAAAATACATATAATTTATATATTAAATAGCTAAAGTATGTTGGTCAACTATCAAAAACGAAAAAACGCTGAACTCTTTAAAGGTTTAGAGTCTTCTGACTCGTTATTTCTCTCTGCCGCGCAGAATTACATCCCAGTTTACCAGCGATTCTTCTCCTTAAATGATACCAACTTTAACAATATTAACCTTAATCACAAGTGGCATATTTCGTCTGTAGCCAGACCAGATAGCGACGACCATCATATATTTAAATGCAAACTAAAGAACGCGACAACAGGCAAGGCCAAGGACAAGGATGTATTTGTGAAAATGGCGCCCCTATTAGATCCATACAAGTATTTAATTGGCAAGTACGATGTTGCCGACGACAAACTGTTTGCATTGCCGCAGCTAACATCATCGTCTTCGGACTGTAACACAAAGTTTCTTGACCCAAACAACGCGGCATATGTTGATGGGTTGTTTGTGTTTTTAACAAGTAATTTAATGCATGCGCATAACTTCCCGCATGGCGTGGACTATTACGGCTCGTTTTTAGGTATAAAGAACAATTTTACAATCAATGTTTTTGACGATATTGAATATTTAAACAACTCAGAATTCTTCAACAAAAATAAAAATAAGCTCTTTAAAATTGACGACTATGATCACCTGTTTCAAAATGAAACTCAAAAACTAAAACCAATTACCATAGAACACAATACAAGCGCACGGTCACAAATGTCCATCGCATCGTTTGATAATAAAATATTTGATGGCGTTTTTGAAGAAAATACAATGAACCTGAATGATCTGAAGGACCTGTCCGTTGAGTTGTGCGACTTGGTTGACTTAACAAATGCCGGTCCGCAGGGGAACGCCGATGCCAAACAGCTAACATTAAAATCCAACTCAACGTGCTCGTCAAGATCGTCGCATACAGAAAACGAGGACCGCGGAGATGATGCTGTGCATGATGAAACTGGTACAGACGAAAATGCGCCAGATAATAGGAGTGAGGAGGACAGCGAATGGGAGGATGACGCATCCGACTCTGGAAGCGGTTCATACGAGGAAGAACAAATATGTGCAAGGATTGAGAAATTCCCTGTTCAAATCATATGCATGGAAAACTGCGAAGATACGTTTGACAATTTAATTCTGAATAATGAGCTGACAACACAGGAATGGTATTCGGCCCTTATGCAAATAGTCATGATGCTAATAACATATCAAAAGGCATTCGGGCTAACACACAATGACCTGCACTCTAATAACGTGATGTACAATCATACCGACAAAAAGTTTATTTACTATTGCTACAAGAAGAAACACTACAAGGTGCCCACATTTGGCCGCATATTTAAGATTATTGATTTCGGAAGAAGTATTTATAAGTACGACGGAAAGCTTTTTTGCAGTGATAGTTTTCAAACAGGCGGCGATGCTGCAACGCAATATAACACCGAGCCATATCTAAACGAGAAGAAACCGAGATTGGAGCCCAACTTTAGCTTTGATTTATGCCGCCTGGCATGCTCCATATTTGATTATGTTATTGACGACGTTGATGATATCCGGCTTATTAAAAAATGTAAGGATCCAATTAAACGTCTGATTCTGGAGTGGTGTTTAGACGATAAGGGCATAAATATGTTATATAAAAATGATGGGACCGATCGTTACCCCGAGTTCAAATTATATAAAATGATTGCAAGATGTGTGCACAATCATACCCCCCAGGCGCAATTAGAACGCCCGGAGTTTAACGCGTTTTCTGAGTTTAAGGGAGAGATCCCATCGGATGTGATAGATATTGATAGTATTCCGTCCTATATGTAGCACGAATGAATAATTAAAATTTTGGTGACAGTTCATAATACAAAAATATTTGCATATATTATGAACTTATTTGGATTTATAATTACAAGGCACGTAAATTCTGAAAGTACAAACAGATATTGGAACCATTCTGTTAAATTGATAAGGACTTTATACCCCCGCGTAAAAATTGTTATCATAGATGACAATAGCAAGCAAGAGTTTGTAAAGGCGGATTTTAATTATAAAAACATTGAAATCGTACAGTCGGAGTTTCCTGGCCGCGGAGAACTGCTACCATACTATTACTATATTAGAAACAAGTATTTTGAAAATGCGATAATACTGCACGATAGTGTTTTTATTCACAAAAGAATTAATTTTGAATTCTTGCGGGGCGAAAAAGTAATGCCGTTGTGGATTTTTGAGCAAGATGCAGAAAATCTGGGCAACACGCTAAGCATTGCTGGGAACCTAAACTACAGCTATGACGTTTGCAAGGCGTTGTGTATAAAGGACATGAAAACGCTTGTGTTAGAAGTGCCGCGTGCCAAGTGGTATGGATGTTTTGGTTGCCAGGCATATATAAATCACCGGTTTCTGGTCGGCCTGGAGAAAAAATATGGGATATCATCCCTTGTTGATACAGTTAAAACGCGACCCGATAGGTGCTGTTTGGAGAGAATACTCGGCTGCTTATTTAGTAGAGAAAATCCGCGCGTGGGCATAAACAAGGGGCTGTTTGGGAGCATATTCAAACACTATAGGGGGTTTGAGTACTCGTTTGACGCTTACATGGAAGATTTAAAACAAGGGAGAGTACCGGCGCGCGCGGTAAAGGTGTGGACGGGCCGTTAAATCGGTGTGGGTATTTAATTATATAATGTCTGCTTATTCATTATATAATGTAGTTATATACGCCTTAGGCTGCCGGTGGGTATAAACT